>ERZ809207.66-NODE-66-length-87916-cov-11.468251_pt1 | contig 87916 bp, 71 predicted proteins | sample MGYA00520515_ERZ809207 | MGnify/ENA primary metagenome ERZ809207 (study PRJEB31570, sample SAMEA3213009) | Homo sapiens | biome: human-gut; feature: human gut; material: fecal | place: Sweden | collected 2011 ... | reverse complement strand
TTTCCCCGGTTTTTCTTGACCTGTTTTCTCCTTTTCGCCTTTTAGGTCATTTTTTTCTTCGAATTCCCATGACTTATTTAATTATTGCATTTTCATCGTTGCTTTTACAACGACAAAACACGCTTTGCAAGTTTCATCTGCTGATCAGCAGTCGTCAAATGCGATCATGCAAGCATGTCGCACTTTTCTCTTTGCCATAACAAAAAGACGAAATGCATATACCATTTCGTCTTTTATAAACTAAAACATTATATAAACAGCCCCGCCACTACCGCAGATCCATTTTTAATAATGCCCTAGTTTTGTTTACCGACAGGATGGTACAAACGAACTGTCTATTATCACGATTGTGTAACGATTGTGTAACAATCGTGATGCAACTTAAGTCTTGCTTAAGTTGCGCGTATATTTTGCCACTACCTATTATCACGATTACATAGTAATCGTGATATATTATATTCCTAAAAATCCCTTAACTACCTTAAGCATGTCTTCCTTATCGCATACTGTATCATGAAGTACCGGTGCGGTACGTATATCTTCAATAGCCTGTGGAACCTTTACCTTTGAAAGCTTTGAAAGCTCATCAACAAGCTCGAAGTCTGACTTGCTGTCATACTCACTGTCAATAGCATTCATTACACTTCTTGTGAACTTGTATGGACTTGCTGTTGAAGCGATAACTGTAGGAGTTGTATCTCCTGTTTCCTTAACATACTTGTCATATACAGTAGCCGCAACTGCTGTATGAGTGTCAATGATATAATTGTCTGACTCATATATCCTCTTGATAGTTGCTGCTGTCTCTGGTTCTGTAGCATATCCGCCGGCGAACTCCTCAAGTCTCTTCTTCATTTCATCTGTGATCGTATATACACCTGTTGATGAAAGTGACTTCATAAGTTCACTGTTCTTTACTGCGTCATTTCCTGCAATCTTATATATAAGTCTCTCAAGGTTACTTGAAATAAGAATATCCATTGATGGTGATGTTGTAAGGATGAACTCTCTGTTTCTGTCATATGTTCCTGTTGTGAAGAAATCATAGAGAACCTTGTTATCATTCGAAGCACAGATAAACTTGGCTATAGGAAGCCCCATCTCCTTAGCGTAATATGCGGCAAGGATATTTCCGAAGTTTCCTGTAGGAACAACTACGTTGATCTTGTCCCCTGCCTTTATTGTTCCGTCTGCCACAAGACGTGTGTATGCATATACATAGTAAACCATCTGTGGTACAAGACGTCCGATATTAATTGAATTCGCCGATGAGAACTGATATCCCTTCTCATCCATGTATGCAGCAAGCTCTGTATCTGAGAACATCTTCTTGACACCTGTCTGGGCGTCATCGAAGTTTCCTGTTATTCCAACTACAAATGTATTGTCACCCTTCTGAGTAACCATCTGCTTCTCCTGGATAGGACTCACACCATGCTTAGGATAGAATACTATGATCTTTGTTCCGGGAACATCTGCAAATCCTGCAAGTGCAGCCTTTCCTGTATCTCCTGATGTTGCTGTAAGGATAACTATCTCGTTCTTTACACCATTTTTCTTTGCTGATGTAGTAAGGAGGTATGGAAGAATTGAAAGAGCCATATCCTTGAATGCGATAGTTGAGCCATGGAACAGCTCAAGATAATATGCCCCTGCCTTCTTAACAAGCGGTGCGATCTCCGGTGTATCAAATTTGCTGTCATATGCTGAATTGATACAAGCCTTTAACTCCTCCTCTGTGAAGTCAGTGAACATGAGCTTCATAACCTCGTATGCCACCTGTCTGTAATCCATTGCTGCAAGTGCCTCAAGTGACACGTCAAGCGCAGGTATTGAATCAGGCACGAATAAACCGCCCTCATTTGCAAGACCCTTTAATATTGCCTGTGAAGCTGTTGCTGTTTCATTTGCATTTCTAGTGCTTTTGTAAATAAGTTCCATCTGCCAATTCTCCTTATATATATGATGTTATACCGCTTGCATAAGCTCACGGCAAATTTTCTAATTCTTTGGACGATATACGTCATAGGTTCCCATAGGGAAAGCAAGTGCCTCCTCGTGGGTATCAAAATAAATGTCAAGACGCTTTCCAGTTATGGCACCGCCTCTGTCTTCTACCTCGTATGTGATACCATCTATGTACAACTTGGTTCCAAACTCAAATTCCGTCGGAGCCGCTATGGTATGATTAGGTGAAGCCTTCTTACCGCTGGCTGTGATTCCGTCAGGATCAACCTTTCCCGTACACTTCTCACATGGACAGTAAGCAGTTATGGTATATTCACCAAGATATTCCATTCCGTCTGTAGGCTTTTTCTCTTCTGTAGTCCCATCTGAGCCTCCGCCTCCGGAATTACCACCACCGGAATTTCCTCCGCCGGAATTACCGCCTCCGGAATTACCACCGCCGGTACTTCCTCCCGCTGGTATAAACACAAACTGCTGGGTTGTAGGTTCTTCCGTAGCTCCTTCTATAGGATTATCCGGTGTATCTATAAGTGCACCACCTGTTCTGTGATCCACATGATCTCTTGTAGTATGATCTTCTGCACTTGCCAGTTCAAAGGTGCTGTCATCATCTATCCTTGCCTTGCCGTTGAAATTACCATCGGGGTTGGCGTCCGTATAGCTTGCCACCTGCACATCGAATTTATTATCCTCCAACGCCGTAGCTCCGGCTTCTGACATGTACATATTTTTGTTCTTGGAATAGACACGCTTGTCGTCCGCCTTGAATGCCGCCAGGCTTCCAATACTTGCAGACACAACTATTACACCGGCACAGATACCTATACCGGTCTTCTTAATCCTTGAACTTAACATTGCTTTAGGACTATTATACTTCTTCATGCCTTTACCTCCGTTATGATCTGAACATCAGCCTATTAACATTCGCCTGTCAAACCATACACAATCATCACAGTCACGAAGTAATCGTGACGCAGTCAAAACAATCGTACCAATAATTATATAATCTTCCCAACACCAGGTCAACCCCCATAGACACCTGTTTTGTATATCCGGAGCCTGTATATTGCTATTTTATATACCGATCAAGAAGCTCCACCATCTCATCATAGGTCTCAACCTGGTTTATAAGATTACGCAGCTTGGAAGAATCCTTAAAGCCTGCCGAATACCACGCCACGTGCTTACGCATTTCATGGATACCGGTAAACTCCCCCTTGTACTCTATCATGAGCCTTGCATGTCTTAACATCATGTCTTTTATTTCGTGGAGATCAGGTCTTGCCTTTATCTCCCCGGTTTCAAGATATGTCTTGATCTCGTCAAATATCCATGGGTTGCCTCTTGCTCCCCTGCCGATCATAAAACCGTCGCAGCCGGTCTGTTCTCTCATTTTTATAACATCGAACACATCATTTATATCTCCGTTACCTATAACAGGTATAGTCACCCGCTCCTTAACCTGTCTTATGACATCCCAGTCCGCATGCCCGCTGTAATACTGGCTTCTTGTCCTTCCATGTACGGCAATGGCGCTGGCACCGCTCACCTCCGCAATATGTGCAATCTCCGGTGCATTGATATGTTCCTCGTCGAAGCCGCTTCTTATCTTTATGGTAATAGGAAGTCTGCATTTCTTCACCATGGCACTTACAATATCCCCTATGAGCTTTGGATCTTTCATAAGTGCTGATCCCTCACCGTTATTTACAATCTTAGGAACCGGGCATCCCATATTCACATCTACAAATGCAAAGCCCCTGTCCTCTATTTTATTTGCCATGTCCGCAAGGAGCTGCGGATCTGAGCCAAACAACTGGACACCTATAGGTTTCTCTTCCTCCGTTGTCATGAGCAGCGGTCCGGTGTTCTTATTGTTGTAATAAAGGCCCTTGGCACTTATCATCTCTGTATATAATATGTCACAGCCCTTTTCCTTACATAAAAGACGAAATGGCAGGTCGCATACCCCTGCCATTGGCGCCAGAATTAATTTGTCCTTAAAAATCATCTCTGTTTGTCCATTATAATTCTAAGTCCCTGAAGAGTAAGATTAGGATCATACACATCTATACAATCCGAATTCTCATATATCATCTTTCCGAGACCACCTGTAGCAACAACCTTTACAGTCTTATATCCCGACTCTTTTTTCATACGCTTTACTATATATTCAGTCTGACCGATATGTCCGAGACATACACCTGCCTGCATACTGGATATGGTATCCTTACACAAGATAGTTTCGGGAACCTTTATCTCAATCTCCGGGAGCTTGGCAGTTCCCTTCCACAGTGCATTTGCACTAAGCCTTATACCCGGTGATGTAACCTCTGCCACGAAGCTTCCGCTTTCATTTACAAGGTCATAGGTGGTAGCTGTTCCGTAATCAATAACTATTACAGGTCCACCATAGATCTCATATGCAGCCACCGCGTCAACTATTCTGTCGGCACCAAGCTGCTTCGGATTAGGTATGGCAATATTTATACCTGTCTTGATCCCCGGCTCCACAATAAGAGGATTAGATTTAAAATACTTCTTTATTCCGTTTGTAAGAGAATGCATAACGTCCGGAACAACCGATGTCACGATAACCTCTGTGATCATATCAACAGTCAGTCCCTTCATCTGCATAAGCTCCACCAGGAATACACCGAACTCATCTGAAGTCCTTGAAATACCTGTTGTCATTCTTGAGGTATGTACCAGGCTGTTGCCATCGAACACACCGATAGTGATATTTGAATTTCCCACATCCACTGCAAGTAACATTATCTTTTCTCTCCTTACTCCTGATACTCTTCAAGATAAAATACTCTGAAATACATCTCAAGACTTGAAAATAAATCCTGCTTCTCTTTTCTGAGCTGCTTTACCTTTAAGGCACTGCCTATATCATCATATAACACGTCATATTCATCTGCTTCGGTCTCTATGTTCAGTCCGCCGTCCTCATCAAAATACAATGTAAATATTCCGCCCACATCCTCAGTGAACAATACGCACATGATCTTGAGTTCCTTCTTTATCTCATCAGGCAGACCTATAAAATCCTGGTTCAGATAATACTTCTGTTCATATTTTGAACTTGCACATAATACGATCTTATTAGAATCCATATAAACGCTCCAATTTACTTATTGTTACAGGAATTAACCTATAACGTCTGACATATTATATAATCCCGCAGACTTTCCTGCAAGATATTTTCCTGCTTCAACTGCACCTTTGGCAAATACCGACTTGGAATAAGCTGTATGCTTGAACTCTATAACCTCATCAACACCAGCAAATATAACCTCATGCTCACCTACGATAGTGCCGCCTCTGACCGCCGAAATTCCCAGTTCCTTCTTGTCTCTCTTCTTTCTTACCTGACTTCTGTCATATACATATTCATACTCATTGTTTCTTGCCTCATTGATGGAGTCTGCCAGTGCAAGGGCTGTTCCTGACGGTGCGTCAACCTTCTGGTTGTGGTGTTTCTCAACGATCTCAATATCATAGCCTGCCGGTGCAAATATATTTGCAGCTTCCTTTAAAAGCTTCATGAGTGTATTTATTCCAAGAGACATGTTGGCTGAACGAAGAACTGCAACCTTCCTGCTTGCCTCTTCAACCTTGGCGATCTGTGCCTCACTTAAGCCTGTGGTACAGAGTACAACAGGTATTTTATGCTTCACACTGTAATCAAGAAGCTTATCCACTGCCACTGCTGCTGCGAAGTCTATGATAACATCAGCAGGCACGTCGCAGGCGTCTATATCAGTGAATACAGGATATCCGTTATCCCTGTTATCTACCACATCTATTCCTGCAACTATCTCTGCAGTATCGTCATTCTTCACCATGTCTGTTATAACCTGTCCCATCTTACCGTTACAACCATGCATAATAATCTTTACCATTTATTTTGTCCTCCGTATTTTTTTACTGTCCTTACAGCAGCATTCTAATTTGCCTGCGGCAAGGCTGCTGCACCTGACTCGCTACCATAACAAAAGATCGAGTAGGAAACACCTACCCGATCTTTTACTTTATATTATGTCATATTCCAACACAATATCCTCGAATCTGTGTACCGCTCTCAACAATTATTAAGCAAGTATACCATAATTCTTCATTGCTGTCTTAAGTTTTTCCACATTTGCAGGTTCCATCTCTGTAAGCGGCATCCTAAGGGTTCCTCCGCAGAGTCCTAAGAGCTCCACTGCCTTCTTGACAGGAATAGGATTCACCTCGCAGAACAATGCATTGCATAACTCAACTGCCTTAAGCTGAAGCTTGAGACTTCCTTCTATATCGCCCTCAAGGAACTTCATGACCATATCATGTGTATCCTCAGGGATTATATTTGCTGTTACTGAGATAACACCTTTTCCGCCCAGTGAAAGAAGCGGAACAACCTGATCGTCATTTCCTGAATAAATATCTATACATCCCTGTGCCAGTGAAGCAAGCTTAACAACCTGACCGATGTTACCTGATGCTTCCTTGATACCTACGATGTTGTCAACTGTCTTTGCAAGTTCGACTGCTGTCTCAGGAAGGATATTGCAGCCTGTTCTTGAAGGAACATTGTATAGAATAATAGGAACTGAAACTGAATTTGCAACTGCTGTGAAGTGAGCGATAAGTCCCTTCTGTGTAGCCTTGTTGTAATAAGGTGTAACCACAAGAAGACCATCTACGCCATAGCTCTCTGCCTCTGTGGAAAGGTAGATAGCGGTTGCCGTACAATTTGATCCTGTACCTGCAACGACCTTGATCCTGTGATCGGCGAACTCAACGCACTTCTTAATGCACTCAAGGTGCTCTTCGTGTGAAAGGGTTGCTGCCTCACCTGTGGTACCGCAGATAACAATAGCATCTGTCTTGTGGGCAACATGAAACTCAACCAGCTCCTTAAGTTTATCAAAATCAACGTCTCCGTTGTCCTTAAACGGAGTAACTAATGCAACTGCTGAACCTGTAAATATTGCCATAATAAAAACCTCCTAAATATTATAAACTGCTTCGCTTTTCATGCGAGCCAATAATTCCGTCTACCTGTTTTTTATTATACATTTTCCACGATTTTTACTACATGCAAAATAATGCTGTATGCTTTTGAAAAAATGTCAATCGAGCAGGCTGACACCTACTCGACATGCAATCAATGCCATCTCGCCTGTCGGCTCGATGAACATTGGCCGTCATATAGAAATTTGTGCGAGCACAATTTCTGCATAACGGCTTATTGCACAAAAAATAGGTCGACGTGAGCCGACCTATAGAATATCTTTATCCTATTAAGTAGCTCTCCATCTTACGATGACAGTCATACAGCTCTTAACTGCACAACCAGAATATATCATTATGGGCTGACATACCCTTCGGCGAACTTCCCTTTCCCCGGCTCTCAAATGCTCCATATACATCAAACCGGATACTCTTTAACTTCGCACCTCTACTTTAATTTATTCTAGTAATCCCTAGATAGTGCATACTATAGCACTAAAAAGGGTCAGTGTCAATATCATTTAGCACAAGGAATATTGTAATAAATTTCCCGGAAATATCCTTGTCATCAAGGTACATTCCCGGGATTATAAAAAGATCTGCATCTATTGCCACGGTCCCAAATTCAGCCCCTTTATCGCCCAATTTGAAAAAACCGCATTTACATCATCAATAAGTACACCAATATTCAACCTGCTCTTCATCTTTCGTAATACCCCCGCACACGTTTATCATTCCAGGCATTCCATCTTGCTCACGGATACCTCATATGCGACCTTGCTCACCACCTGGTCATTTCCTATCCGTTTCTGATACTCTCTGCTCTGTATCCTGCCCCATAAGGCAATATGCTCACCCACTGAAAGCCTGCCTGCAAATCTGGCATTTCTTCCCCAACAGATACATGGTATGTAATCACTCTTCCCATACGCCCTGTTCACTGCCAGCAATATATCTGCTATCTCTCTTCCGAGAGGAGTCATCCTGTACACAGGCTCCTTACACACATAACCGTCAAGGAATACCTGATTAGGCTTGCTGTCCCATGCTTCCTCCTCATCAAGAGTCTCTATTTCCCTTACAAATACAGACAATATAAGTCTGTTCTTAGTCTCCTCATGCTTATTATAAGATCTGAACTGACCTTTTGCCATAATTTTTTCACCAACATGAGAAGTTGTTACGTCAAACAGTCTGTCTGACACCATAAGTGGGATAACATCATAGGCATCACTAAGGCGGCTCACCACCAGATCTACCATATAAAAGCCCTCACCAAATATTTCATGGCTGAACACAAACTCCGATGCGATCTCCCCTGCTACAACTACCTGATTATTGTTTAAAGTTTTTTCCGTCATTTCTTTCTCCCTTCCGGTATTTCCTTATGTATTTTGTTTACCTTAAAGAATATTCTCCGGGAAAAAGATTTATGCTGCCTTAAACAATCTAGTTTTGCCGAATGTTCCAAATACTTATCGACCTGTATCTACAGCCTTTTCCAAGACTATTTTATTATATACGAAGTATTTTTTCGACTCCTTATGTCGTCACATCACATTTTTTTATTTCATTCGCTGTCTCATACATTCATAGGATACCAGAGCCGCGGATGTTGCCGCATTTAGGGATTCAACCTTTCCGCACATTGGTATTTTTATGAGCTTATCCGCCTTACTGCTGAGCTCCTTCGACAGCCCATTTCCCTCATTTCCGATAAGAAATGCTGTACCGCCTGTGAAGTCCTCGTCATATATGTTCTGCCCTGCCAGATGGGCACCATATATAACGACCCCCTTCTCCTTAAGAAGCTCTGCCGCCTCAAGAAGATCCACATTATATACAAATGGAAGTCTGAATATGGCTCCCATGGTTGAACGAACCACCTTAGGATTATAGGGATCACAGGAAGCTCCGCCTATTATAAGGCATGTAACTCCTGCCGCCTCCGAGGTACGCATTATGGTACCGAGATTTCCCGGATCCTGTAAGGACTCAACCAAAAGATACATACCTGCTTCACCTTTGTGATCCAGAATGTCTGCAAGCTCATAATGGTAACATTTCACCACCGCCAGAAGCCCCTGGGGAGTCTTTGTCTGGGATATGCTATGGAATATATTGTCCTTAAGCACATATACAGAAGGCTCGTTACCGGTATATCCCAGCTCTTCCCCATACCTTGCAAATGCACTTTCGGAGAAATACACTGACTCTATCCTGTCAATAGGAAGCTCAGTGAACATCCTTATGCCCTCCACAACAAACACATCCCGCTCTCTACGGTATGCAGAGTCCTTATTCAGCTTATTTATCTCCTTAATATTTTTATTGGAATTCGAACTTATTATCTCCATATGATCAAGCTTTTCCTTTTCCTGTTTGTAACCTTTCAGTCACTGTTAGTCCGCCAATCTCATTAGCGGCTTTTTTATTATCATCAATTTTATTACCGGCTTTTTTATTGCCAGCATTTTTCATTACCGGCTTTCTTATTACCGGACATTGCAAAATCCCATCACCCATGTCCGGCACCGCACAGTTATTGTGATTACTTTCTTTTACGCTTAAGCACCTTGTCGCCGCCGTAAGCCCCGGCAAGTTCCTCCATAAGAGTGTCATCAGGATTCACAAGAAATCCTCTGCCCATGTTCTTTATCTGTCTTTCGGCTCGAAGCTGCACCATCACCGGGCACAAGCCCCTGTGGTTCTCAAGTATGGCAGAAAATTTCTCTGCTTCTTTATTGTAATGCTCCATATTCTCAAAGCACACCCAGACTTCCTCATCACTGACTCCCGAAGTTTTATCCTGATAGCCGTAATTATTGTAATTACCATAACCGGTGCCCGCATTTCCATTCATATTCCCCGAACCGGAAGAATAATATCCGGCAGCTTGTCTGAAGGTGTTAAAATGCTTTCCTTTTTCTGCTTCATCAAAGCTCATAACCTCTGAGGCAATAAGCTTGCCTCCTTCCTCCGACGCCTGGGCACGCCCCTTTATAAGGACCTTACTGTCTGCAAATAACAGGCTGCGGCACTTATCATAATCTCTTGGGAATACCACAACCTCGACTGTGCCCACCATATCCTCCAGAGTCACAAATGCCATGTTCTGCCCGTTCTTGGTGACCTTAGTGGATACTGTGGTTATTATTCCACCAACCGTGTACATTATCTGATCCTTCACCTTAGGGCTTCCGCTCTCCTCGTCTACCTGGAAATCAGTAGTCAGGGCATTGGTATATCTGTCAAGCATATCAGTATATTGGAGCAATGGATGCCCCGATACATACACTCCAAGAACATTCTTTTCCAGAGACAGCTTCTCCTGCTGGTCGTACTCCGGCACATCCGGATACTTCACGGCAGTCATTTCCTGGAATTCCTCTCCGAATATATCTGCAAATGAAAACTGTCCTGCCATGGAATTCTTCTTCTCCCTTGCCACCTCATCTGCAATAACAGGATATGCCAGCATAAGCTGCTTCCTGTAGAGTCCGAAGCTGTCAAAGGCACCACCAAGTATAAGAGCTTCCACAGTCTTCTTATTTGTATCCTTAGAAGACATTCTCATAAGGAAATCCTTGAAATCCTTAAAAGGACCATTTTCATCTCTTTCCCTTACCACACGGTCTATCACGGCAGTTCCCACACTCTTAAGCCCGGAAAGACCAAAGCGTATGGCATTGCCTGAAACCGAGAAACCGCTGACGCCTTCATTGATATCCGGCGGCAGTATCTCTATACCCATTTGACGGCAATGGGCAATATACATAGCAACCTTTGAACTGTTATCCTTAACTGACGACATAAGGGCAGCCATAAAGCATGTAGGATAATAGTACTTGAGATATGCAGTCTGGTATGCCACAATGGCATAAACCGCCGCATGGGATTTATTGAAGGCATATTTTGCGAAATCCGTCATATCATCAAATATCTTATTTGCCACATCTTCGGATATACCGTTATTTATACAGCCGGGCACCTTAAGCTCCTCATTTCCGTATACAAAATACTGACGTTCCTTGGCCATTACATCAGCTTTCTTCTTAGACATAGCTCTTCTCACCAGATCGCTTCGTCCAAGGGTATATCCTGCCAGCTTCATGACTATCTGCATAACCTGTTCCTGATATACAATACAACCGTAGGTAGGCTTAAGTATATCCTCGAGAAGAGGTGTGTCGTAGGCTATGGTCTCCGGGTGCTCCTTTCCGTTTATATAATTAGGTATAAAATCCATCGGTCCGGGACGATACAGGGATATTCCCGCAATAACATCCTCAAGATTCCTTGGCTTAAGCTCCTTCATGAAGCTCTTCATACCGGCACTTTCAAGCTGGAACACTCCCTCTGTGTGACCTGAGCTTAAAAGCTCGAATATCTTAGGATCATTGTAATCCAGATTATTTATATCTATATCTACGCCATACTGTTCCTTTGCAAATCTTACTGCGTCATGGATAACCGTAAGGGTTCTTAAGCCTAAGAAGTCCATCTTAAGAAGTCCCAGACGCTCAATGGTAGTGGCTGTGAATTGTGTAATAACAGAATCATCACCGCCCTTGGCAAGAGGAACATACTCATCTATGGAATCCCTGCCGATAACAACGCCGGCTGCATGCATACCCGTATTTCTCGGAAGTCCCTCAAGCTTAAGTGCCATATCTATAAGGTGCTTGACCTCAGGTTTCTGTTCATACATATCCTTAAGATCCTTGCTTACTGAAAGAGCCTTGGTGATGGTCATATTAAGCTCCATTGGTACCGACTTGGCAACTGCGTCACAGAGAGCATAAGGCAGGTCAAGAACTCTTCCCACATCCCTAATTACATTTCTTGCCGCCATTGTCTGGAAGGTTACGATCTGCACAACCTTTTCCTTACCGTACTTTCTTACAACGTAATCTATTACCTCCTGACGTCTCTCGTAGCAGAAATCCACGTCTATATCGGGCATGGATACTCTCTCAGGGTTAAGAAATCTCTCAAAGAGAAGATTATATTTTATTGGATCAAGGCTGGTTATATGAAGGCAATAGGAAACTATACTTCCTGCCGCAGAGCCTCGTCCCGGTCCTACAGGAATGTCATTATCCCTGGCATATTTTATGAAATCGTGGACTATAAGGAAGTAATCCACATATCCCATGTTCTTTATGGTATTAAGCTCATACTCCAGTCTGTCGGTGATCTCCTTTGTCGGAACCGGATATCTCTCCTTAAGTCCCTCCATACACAGCTTTGTGAGATACTCATAGGCAGTAAGTCCGTCCGGAACCTTAAACTCAGGAACCTTCTGCTCGCCAAACACTATCTCAACATTACATCTCTCGGCTATCTTATGGGTGTTCTCCAGAGCCTCCCCGGCATATGGGAACAAACTGTACATTTCCTCCTTTGATTTAAGATAGTACTGACCGCCATCATATTTCATCCTGTCCGTATCCGAAACTTTTTTATTTGTCTGAATACACAGGAGGATATCATGGGCGTCTGCATCCTCCGCATATATGTAATGAGAGTCGTTGGTTACTACCATAGGTATTCCAAGCTCCTTTGACAGTCTCATAACCCCTGCATTCACAGTTGCCTGATCCGGAATACCATGATCCTGCATTTCAAGGAAATAATTATTCTCCCCAAATATATCCAGATGTCTTAAGGCAGCTTCCTTTGCCCCCGCATAATTACCCTTTCTCAGATTAACTGCCACCTCACCGGCAAGACATGCGGACAGCGCGATAATGCCCTCATGGAATTCCTTAAGAACCTCCATATCCACTCGGGGCTTGTAATAAAAGCCCTCGGTAAATCCTCTTGACACTATCTTGGACAAATTTTTATATCCTGTATTATTCTCTGCCAGAAGCACCAGATGATAATATCTGTCTTCTCCCTTATTCACCTCTCTGTCAAATCTGGATCCAGGGCTTACATAGACCTCACATCCGATTATGGGCTTTATGCCGGCAGCTCTGGCAGCCTCATAGAAATCAATTACGCCATACATGACACCATGGTCTGTTATGGCAAGGGAGTCATATCCAAGTTCTGCCGCTCTGGCAACCAGTTCCTTTATCTTGGCTGAGCCATCTAACAGACTATATTCAGTATGCACATGCAGATGAGTAAATTCCATATATTCCTCCCATTTATCTTAAAATCATTTCCAAACCGGACCGGCACTCCGATCAGGTCTTATATTAATATCATTTCTGTTGTATTACTATCATTTCTCAGTGTATTAATATTATTTCTTGTTGTGAAGGATATTCTTTCTGATATACATGAAAGTTTCATCCTCTCCCTTTTCCTTAAGCATTAAAAGAAGGCTGTACAACAATTCCGCACTTTCCGGGTGCAGCAGAGTCTTTGATCTCCCCTTCTCAAAATATTCAAGGGGCATCGCGTCCGTATAATTATCTTTATTATAATTTCTTGAAGCAGCTATCCTGTCACAGAACATCTCCACAACATATTTAACCGGCATCCTGCAGCCTACCAGTCCCTCTGACCTGTTGGAACTGTAATCTATCCAGTATTCAAGGTGGTGTTTATTCCTTCCCTTGTGGTGAAGCCATGCGCCGGAGTAGCCCTTGTCCTCACGTTCTGCGTCATTAGGGCTTCTTGTTCCCTGATAATACTTCGCCCCCACAGAAAACTCGGTATAAGAGTACTTAGACAGGTCATGTAGTAAACCCTGCTTATAAAGCCCCACCTTAAAGCAATACTTCATCACCATTCTTTTATGATTATTTATTGTCTTCAAATGCTTATACCATTTTGTCATATCATGCACTTCCTTTTCCATTATATGAAAAAGCCCCAAAGTCTGTATCCACACCTTGGGGGTTATAACCAGCCGAAAAAGGGACTCGAACCCTCGACCCACGCATTACGAATGCGTTGCTCTACCAACTGAGCTATTTCGGCAATATATCAGAAATTCCAGATTCCATATAATGGGATATTCAACAATCCCTTCTTAACATACATGTCATCAGTGGAAATTCTAACCGACGTATTATTATTATATCTTCCTGTAAACACCTTTACACTCTGTGCCTTTGAATGGGGAGCAGTCTGCACATCAACAGGTATAACCTCTCCTTCTCCCTCATAAACAAAATCAACTTTGGCAGTTGCGGATGATATCCAGAAATATAAAGTACCTATCTTCTTATTTGCCTTTAATTCCGAGTATGCATACTGCTCGGCAATAACGCCTCCCATAGTATCATACACATTATTCAAATCAACATCCGTACATTTTATTTCAGACATGATCCTCAAGAGCCCATGATCCAGATGGTACAATTCAAAAGACTTTTCGTCCACCTGGTTTTCAAGAGGAAGCACACCTTCCTTAATTCTGTACACTCTATTAACAACACCGGCCTTAACAAGAAACTCCACAGAATCCTCATACTCTCTCGCTCTTGCCTTAGGATCCACATAACCATACATAAACTTCTTGTTATCCTTGGTGAGCTGTTTAGGAATACTCTTCCACACAGCCACTACCTTACGGAGACTTCTCCTGGGTGCTGTGTCCACAATATATTCATTGATTCTGTCCAGCAGCTTAATTAATGCAGCATCAGCGTCAATAAAGCTCTCGTTCTTGTAATATGCACTGACCACCTCCGGCATTCCACCTGTAAGGAAGAATGTCTCAAGCATTGTCTTGACACTTTCTCTGACCTCATCAGACAGGGCATCCATCATCTGATTTTCAATATACTTACACAATTTCCTACCCTTGCCGGCCTTAAGAAACTCCTCAAAGGTCATAGGTGTCATTTCAAACACATCAAGTATATCCTTGCACTGATCTTCGATATCCAGCTTTCCGCCTGCAGTTGCAATAATAAGCACACGGCAGTCCTTTCTGCTTCCTGCATACATCGCAAGATTTTTTATGGATAGTGTATTTAACTGGGCATTATCAAATATAAGTAGCTTGCCCTCAAAATCATACTTATCTACAGTTGTAACTAATTTTGCATGAACCTTATCCGGTTTTCTTTCCTTCGATATATACTCAAGAAGATCAGGATACTCTGCCAGATCTATCACAATATACTCATCAAAAAAACCTGTGGCAAAATCTAAAGCTGCCCATGTTTTTCCTACAGCCTTACCACCTTTTATTAATGCCGCCTTTTGCTCTTCTCTTTCATACCAGCCGGCCAAATCATTAATAATGTTCCTAAACATTTCCTATCACCTCTTGCAACGACACTTTTCGCAAACCATACTGTCTCTTTACCAGTAACAATTTCACGTCAAAGACTATAATAGGATAGCACTTTTTTGCAACTTAGTAAATATAAATTTGCTTAATCGTACTGGAATCTGTCGTAAAAATAATCCTTATAGCAATCATCTTCAACATTAATGAACTTAATTGCTATTCCGTATACAAACTCCTTATAACACTTCCAGTCATCATTCTTCCCTGTAATATTGATGTCATGAACATCTGAAAAAATATATTCTCCCTCTTTATTTCTGACAACAGTCTTTATATGATATACATCCGGATTCTTAGTCTTATCTGCCGTGATCCCTATAACACCATAGCTTACGGCAGCTGACTCTTTTCTTACTGTTATTGTAGGCTCTATCTCTCTGAATATGCAATCATCTATCATGTCTTCTATAAAAAATCTGCGATTCTCATAAAGATATTTTCTCATGGCAATCACAGCTATATCATTTTGCGACCGAAAAGTCTTCCTCGCAAGCTTCTCTACATCATTCGCCAATCTTACATCCATTCTTACCGGTCTGACTTTTACTTCTTTTTTTGCGGTTATTGCCATTTCACATTACCCCTTTTTCTTTCTTATTATTTCTGATAATTCTTCTGCTATAACATGTATGACATGTTCCTCAACCATTATATAAAATACCGACGTCCATTTGAAATTGTCTGCAGCAAGGGCTGCTACAATGTAATGCCACCTTCATTGACATTACATGTAAGAAAATCCCGGAGTATTCCTCCGGGATTTATGTAAATCCACAGCCAAATATTACTACTGCTTTCCGATTGAAAGGTATCCACTCTCGTTTGTCTTTAACAGGAACGCAAGACCGATATTCTTCTTGCTGTCACCTGTAGCTCTGTATATCTCACCAGTCTCCACAAGAGTCTTAGCCATATTTATAAGTACATCCTTGAACTGCATCATTTCTCTTCTGTCTCTTGAACTCAGCTTGAATATATACTGGTTCTTCGAGCTTATAAGAAGTATGCTGTAAGAATGAACATTCTCTTTGTTTGCGAGTATCGCCGATCCTACCATTCTTGAATTGGCAATGATGATATCTGCATTCTCATCAGGAAGATATTCCGAACATATAAGCTTGTATATCTTAAGGTAATCCTCCTCAGCACTGGCATTGACAGGCATCTCTGCCACGGCAAACTCTACAATTGAATCCGCAAGCTTAATCGTGCCGCCCTCATCGTTTATAGTAGCTGTACACTCCTTAGGAACACAGAGGCGGAAGAATTTATTCTCCACAACCTTTTGTTTCTTGTCAGGTTCTCTGAGAACCAGATCGACATAATTAAGCTCAAGCTTGTTCATAGCCACAATGGCTGTCTCATCTCCGGTCTCCGCAAGGTCAATGAGTGCGTTATACAGTGACCATATCTGAGCTGTAGTTGTAGGAACCAGTTCAATGAGCTTCTCTATGGCAGGTACATATCCCATGCTTGCATTCTCAATATAAAGCTTGATAGCTTCTTCCTTAGGAAGTCCCTTCTCACACTTATATGTGATAACCTTAAACAGATTAACCTTATCCCAGTCATCATAGTTGGCGTTAAATGCCTTTTCAAAGTATTTTATACTCTTTATCTCACCCTTGTAATCATCCTGCTTCTCCTGAAGCTGATAAATCTTACCAAGCTCGTATCCTGCCTGAGCGCTTCCGAGTCCAAGAGCTTCAAGGTATGCCTTCTCAATCTCGTATGGTGTAGCAATATAGAATATCTGTCTCTGCTTCATCATTGCAATCTTGATGGCTGCAGACTCACTGCCTGCCTGTACGGCTCTCTCCCACTTCTCAACGGCTGTCTGAAGATCCTCTCCCTTAAGCTCCTCAAGATCCTTTATGTATCCATCAGCCTCAGACACACCATTAGCCTGTGCTTTCTTGAAATACATAAGTGCCTTGGCACCATCTCTCTTGGTCCTGAGCAAGCCATAGTAGTAGATCCTTCCAAGGTAGAATGCGACTCTCTTGTGTCCAAGACGTTCTGCATTCTCATACCAGTTAAGAGCTTTCATGTAATCCTTAAGCTGCTGGTCATATACCAGTCCAAGAAGAAACGCCAGCTCAGGATCCTTTGTAGCTTCAAAGAGCTGCTTCGCATAGCTGATGGTTTTCTCTATATCCCTGTATGGTGAATCCTCATCATAATACAACTCTATAAGCAGATAGCTTGCCTTAATACTTCCGAACTTAAGTGCCTGCTTGGCAGCCTTCATGGCGCCCTCATAGTCTTCCAGATAGTAACAGTATATTGCCTCATTGTAATACTGCATATCCTTTCTGTTGGCACTTTCCTCACTTACAAGAGTCGGATCTATAAATGCAAATGAATTCGCTGTTTCAAATATAATCTCCTCGTACTGCTCAATAATCTCCATTGATGCACATACGAACCTCATACATGCCAGTCGGCGTCCCTGATAAAATGCAAATGAAACAATACCCTTCTCAAGATCCTTATGATAGTAGGTAGTACATATACCGTCTGCGTACTCTGTTACATAGGCCTTAAGCTGAAGTTCTTCATCAAATGCATCATTACAATATCTCAGGTAATTCTCAAGGGTCTTCTTTGAATCCTTTGGTATACTGTCATAATAAACATATATAGCGAAATCCTTATATGTAAGGCTAGGTGCATAATATTCCTCTCCCGTAGACTCGTTAATTGTCTTTACCCAGTCCTTAGGAAGCTTATGTATATACCCCTCAACCTGATTATGAACATATGTATACTGGTACTGGAGTCTCGAGGCCTCGATAACTTTATATCTAGGCTCTTTTCCCTTTTCCTTTCTTCTGGCGGCTATCTCTGTATAAAGCCTGTCCTTTTCCTCGAATTCGATACTGTCCTCATGGGTGCTGGCATAAAGTACTCTCTCATATGATGCTTTAGCCTTGGCATCACCGGTGTCTGCAAGAAGCTTGTACCAGTGCATAGCCTTCTCCATATCGACAGGGACAACAAAATCACTCTTGTTACCATACTGGTCAACACGATTAAGTCCACTCTCATATATGGCTCCCAGATTCATATATGCAGCCTTGATGCCACACTCTGTAGCTGACATCTCAAAGTACTTTATGGCCTTTGAGAAGTTCTGCACCTCTAAAAGCATCTTGGCCAGCTTATATATGGTATCTCCATCCTTGTTCTGATTAACATATTTCTCTAAGTATTTAGTTGCTTTATTAAGATCAATCTCTGTCTTAGCGTTACGATACTTTCCCTTTTCAAAGAATTCAGCCAGAACCAGAAGTGCATCATTACCATAGCTCCTGTACTGAGGATCCATGATTCCGATATCTGAAACCTGTTCAAGTATTGTAACTGACTCCTCCCCATCTCCATTATCCATAAGGTTCATAGCCTTATTGAACTGAAGCTCCACATTGTTTACAGGCTCTTTCTTTTTTGAAAACTTCGCAACGAAAGATATCTTACTGAATAAGCCACCAAAAAATCCCATATTACATTCCTCCGATGACATTGAATGTCCACTAACGGATTTAATTTTATCACAATAAAATCACTGGTGCAATAAAAAGCGATATATACACAGGATTATTTTTCGTTTTGAATATAGGCAGCAAGCTGTTCACAGGCTTTCTCCTCATCCGGCCCTTCTGCCTGAACAGTAATAGGTTCGCCCTCTGCGAATCCAAGACTCATCATACCCATTATGCTCTTGGCATTTATCTTCTTATTACCGGAAATAAGATGTATCTTGCTGTCGAACTGACTTGCAAGCTGCACCAGTACCGCAACAGGTCTTTCCTCCGAAACTGCTGTCAATGCGATTTCCACTGTTTTTTCAACCATAATAATCCTCCTAAGTTTTACCTGCAGCCACGAAGGTGGTCTGCAATTTCACTGATTTTTCTTAATCTATGATTCACTCCCGACTTTCCTATCGGGGGATTTATCATCTCACCTAGCTCTTTAAGGGATGCATCTCTTGCCTCAAGCCTGGCCTGTGCCAGTTCCACCAGGTTGTCAGGCAGATAGTGTATACCCTTTACTTTTATAATATACTCTATATCCTCGATCTGTCTCACTGCCGCATTTACAGTCTTGTTAAGATTTGCGGCCTCACAGTTCACCTTCCGGTTCACATTATTGGCTATATCCTTAAGGATCCTTATATTCTCCATATCCATAAGAGAAGAATAAGCTCCCATGAGATTAAGCATGTCAACTATCATGGTGCCGTCCTTAATGTAAACCACATGGTATCTCTTTCTGGCAATAACCTTACTGTCTATATCAAAATTATGTATTATACCTGATATAAGCTCTGCCCTCTCCGGGTTATCACATACCACCTCAAAATGATACCCCTTCTCCGGATCACTTATGGATCCGGATGTCATGAAGACTCCCTTTATAAATGCCCGCCTGCAACAGTCCTTCTGTATCACAAGACCGCTTATATGCATTTCCTGGCAATCCATGCCACGGACATTTCCACCGTTGTTTTCTGTTTTTTCTGTTATCTTTAATGTTGTAAGTATCCTCTCAACATCTTCCTGCCTATTAAAGACCATTCTGTACACACGGCTGTCTGCCCCGGCTCTCTTTACCGAGCACTCAGGCACAAGCCCGAACAGCTTCTTTATAAGCTCCGACATGGTATTTGCTATGACACTTCTCTCGGTGGATATCACTATCCTTACCGGCTTCCCGTCTTGGCAGTCCACATGTCCCACCATGCCTATCATCCCTGCCAGTTCTGCGATCCTGCAATGCCTTGCAGCACTTATGTTCCTGGCAAGTTCCTTTTTCACATCAGAAGAAAATGACATATGCTGCTCCTGTATCCATCATTACTGTTGTTTTACTATTGCGTCCTTGGCAATATCCCTATGTACTATCCTTACGGTATACGGGGATTTTGAAAGTCTTGTATACACATTATTTGCAATAGTAACAGACCTGTGCTTTCCTCCTGTACATCCAATGGATATAACCAACTGGTTCTTCCCTTCCTTTATGTAATTAGGAATGAGAAATTGCAGCATGTCGTCAAATTTATCAAGAAAGGTATAAGCTTCATCACAGTTCATTACATACTTCTGGACAGGCTCATCATTTCCCGTGAGAGGTCTCAGTTCAAGATCATAATAAGGATTCGGCAGAAATCTCACATCAAATACAAGATCCGAATCCCTCGGTATTCCATACTTGAATCCAAAGGACATGACCGTGATTATGAAATTACCGTATTCCATATTGCTGACAAATATCTTGTCAAGCTCCTTCTTAAGCTCTCTCACCAAAAGGCTTGAGGTATCTATAATGTAATCTGCCTCTTCCTTTAAGAAACCTATAAGTTCCCTTTCCTTCTTTATACCATCTATTATCCTGCCATCCCTTGTGGAAAGCGGATGGTTTCTTCTGGTCTCCTTATATCTTTTAACAAGTGTAGCATCTGAACATTCAATGAACAATATCTCATAAGGGAAGCCGCATTTCTTAAGATCTGCAAGGCAGGAATTAAGCTGTGACAGTGCGCGTCCGCTTCTTATATCCACACCGATTGCCACATTGTCCACCTGTATCTGTTCGTCATAAGCTATCTCTGCAAATCTCTTTATAAGCTGTATCGGAAGGTTGTCAACGCAGAAATATCCGGCGTCCTCAAGAGTATTAAGGGCAGTACCTTTTCCTGCACCGCTCATACCGGTAACAATAACAAATCTCATACTAGAACTCTCCTAACATCTTAACCTCAGGCTCAAGAGTCACGCCAAACTCCCTCTTTACCTTTTCTACAACATCATCCATAAGGGTTACAACATCCTGTGCCGTAGCCTCTCCTGTATTTATCACAAAGCCGCAGTGCTTCTCTGAAACCTGTGCTCCTCCTACCTTGTATCCCCGAAGACCTGCGTCCATTATAAGCTTGCCTGCAAAATATCCCTCAGGTCTCTTAAAGGTTGATCCGGCAGAAGGATAAGCTAAAGGCTGCTTTTCCCTTCTCTTTGCCAGAAGGCTGTCCATCTCTGCCTGTATATCACTTACATCACCCTTTTTAAGCTCTATGACCGCTCCGGTAACGATAAGTCCCTTCTCCTCAGCCAGGCTGTGTCTGTAGGAAAAATCCATCTCCTCACAGCTAAGCTCCGAAAGCTTTCCTGTCTCATCTATAACACTTACAGATTGTATTATCTGCTTCATCTCACCGCCGTAGGCTCCTGCATTCATGTACACAGCACCCCCGAGGCTTCCCGGTATTCCCGAAGCGAATTCCATTCCCGTAAGTCCATTATTCCTGGCAACCTGTGACACCTTAATTAAGGATGCTCCCGCTTCCGCCGTTATGATATTACCATCAACAGCTATGTTGTTCATCCTGCCCATAATATTGATCACCACACCTCTGTAGCCCTTATCTGCTGCCAGTACATTGCTTCCGTTTCCAAGTATAAAATATGGCATGTCATAGTCTCTGCATATTCTGACCACATCAGCTATGGCTTCTGCTGTTTCAGGGCTTACAAAATAATCAGCCGGTCCGCCGATCTTGAAGGTTGTATGCTCTTTTAATAAAACATTCTGTTTAACATTTTCTGCATGAACTGCTTCTCTTAATGCGTCAATAAATTCTGTCATATATAACTCCAAACCTTCCAACACGAAAAAAGTCTCTGATGTACCATATTTTATTCAGTTTCCACGGGACAAATATATCCCATGCTAACTAAACATTCATATCATACATTAAAGACTTTTTAAATTCAATATGAAAAATCCATATAAATAATGCCGGATTTTCAAATGTCTTGTATATTTTTAGCTAATTTTTCCGAAAAAACACTATTTTGTGATTATGCTGCAGGCTCCACCGTATATTCCGGCGTCATTTCCAAGGGTTGCAAGAGCAAACTGTGTTGTTCTGCATGCATGGAAAGCATACTCAAGGAAATACTTCTTTGTAGTATCAACAAGAATATCTCCTGCTCTTGAAACACCACCACCGATTACGAAGATCTCAGGGTCAACTACGCATGCAATCTGTGCCAGTGCCTTACCGAGGACCTTGCCGTGATTTTCCACAAGAGAAGCTGCCAGCTCGTCGCCGTCCTTTGCAGCGTCAAATATCTCTTTTGCTGAAATATACTGTACTGTACGGAGCTTTGATGGCTTGTCTGTTGTATTAAGAAGGATATTGGCACTTCTTACTATTCCTGTGGCTGATGTGTACTGCTCAAGACAGCCTGTGTTGCCGCAGCCGCACTTTTCTGTCTCGCTGTCATTTACACAGATATGTCCGATCTCACCGCCGGCACCGTTTACACCGGAGATCATCTTTCCGTTGATGATTATTCCTCCGCCTACGCCTGTACCAAGTGTGACCATAACTATGTTTCTGTGGCCTTTTCCACCCCCCTGCCACATCTCGCCGAGGGCTGCCATATTGGCGTCATTTCCGGCCTTAACTACATATCCTGTAAGCTTTGAAAGCTCCTCCTCAACATTGAAGATTCCCCATCCAAGGTTTACACATCTGAGAACTGTTCCGTCTGCTCTTACAGGTCCCGGGACGCCCATTCCTACACCAAGAACATCCTTCTTGTCAATTCCCATCTCAACACGCCTGTCTTCAACGGATTCAGCTATGTCTGAGAGGATGTACTTTCCGCCTTCATCAGTTCTTGTAGGTATCTCCCATTTGTCAAGAAGCTTACCGTCATCTGTGAATATACCGATCTTTACTGTTGTTCCCCCGATATCTACTCCAAATACATACTTTGCCATTTTGAATTAATCCTCCTTCTTTGCATTGCCCTTCATTATGTTCTGGGTAACTCTGTTATAGAGCTCCTGTGCAGCATTGTAACCCATCTTCTTCTGTCTGTGGTTTACGGCTGCCGATTCTACTATGATTGCAATATTTCTACCCGGTCTGATAGGAATATTGTGGCTTACCACTCTGTTTCCAAGGAACTCCGTATACTGATCCTCAAGACCAAGTCTGTCGTATTCCGTATCCTTGCTCCACTCCTCAAGATTGATAACAAGGTCTATACTCTGCTCAAGCTTTACACACTCTACACCAAACAATGACTTTACGTCTATGATACCGATTCCACGAAGCTCAATAAAATGTCTTGTGATATTAGGTGCCGATCCAAGAAGTGTTGCCTCACTGACCTTCTTTATCTCAACAACATCATCCGCCACAAGTCTGTGCCCTCTCTTTATAAGTTCAAGAGCTGCCTCTGACTTACCTATTCCGCTCTCACCCATGATAAGAACACCCTCGCCGTATACATCTACAAGTACGGCATGTACCGATATCCTCGGTGCCAGTTCAACGTGGAGCCATCTGTCAACCTCATGGACAAATGCCGATGTGACAGCGTCTGATGTAAGAACAGGAACCCCATGCTTTCTTCCTGCTTCTATTATAAATTCATAAGGCTCCAGCCCACGGCAGAATATAAGACATGGCGGCTTATATGAGAAGAATTCATTCATGATCTCAATATTCTCTTCCTCTGTATGCATAGCCTTGATATAGGCATGCTCTACGTTACCACAGATCTGTATTCTTCCCGCATCAAAATGCTCAAAGAAACCGCCGAACTGTACCGCCGGTCTGTTCATACCCGGATCCATTATAAGGACCTTGTCGGTATCTATCTCCGGAGTATAATTCTTAAGGTTCATTTTCTCTATAAGCTGGGAAACTGTAACACTGTAATCCATACTAATACTTGTTCCTCCTTATTTTATACGCAAGCGGCACCCAACTACCCATCTTAGGGCTCCCCTGTGCCACATACACGCACTATAGGGACATGATATCATATTTTCGGTTGTACTGCCACTGTTTTTACAGGTTGTTTCTTCAATTTGGCATTTTGTTTTAGGCATTGTTTTTTGTGTTTTGTTTTAAGCATTGTTTTCTGCCGGTTTTTGTATTTTGTTTTAAGTACCTTTTTCCGGAATTCGCTATTTTGTTTTTTCCCGGTTGTGTGTATAATCTATTAAGACCAATTTTTATGAAACGAGATCAGATACATGTTTAGTATAGAAGAAGAATTAAAGAAACTCCCCCATACGCCGGGAGTTTATCTTATGCACGACAAAAACGACCAGATCATCTATGTGGGCAAGGCCATAGACCTGTATAACCGGGTGCACCAGTACTTTCAGGTGGGTTACAAGCGTTCACCTAAGATCGAGAAGATGGTCAGTCATATTGCCTGGTTCGAGTATATAATCTGTGGCTCCGAGATCGAGGCGCTGGTGCTTGAGTGTAATCTCATAAAGGAGCACCACCCCCACTACAACACTATGCTTACAGATGACAAGGGCTATCCTTACATCCAGATAACTGTAAATGAGGATTTCCCAAGGATTCTTTATGCCCATCAGATGAAGCGTGACCACTCCAAGTATTTCGGTCCCTACACCAACAGCCGGGCTGTTAAGGATACTATCGAATTACTGAGGAAAATATATAATATAAGGACCTGCAACAGGAAGCTTCCAAGAGATATAGGTCTGGAGCGTCCATGCCTTTACTATCAGATAAACCAGTGCAAAGCCCCTTGCCAGGGATATATCTCCAAGGAGGCATACGCAGAAAACATCGAGAAAGCCATAGCATTTCTGAACGGACACTACAAGCCTGTCCTGAAGGATCTGAACGATAAAATGATGGAATATGCCGGCGAGATGGAATTTGAGCGGGCTGCGGAAATGCGGGATCTTATAGAAAGCGTGAAGCATATTTCCGAGAAGCAGCGCGTGGATAACAACAGCACTGAGGACAGAGACGTTATCGCCGTCGCCTCAAACAACATGAACGAGGGCGTTATATCCATCTTCTTCATCCGCGGAGGCAAAATGCTTGGCAGGGAACATTTTCACATGAAGGGTGTAATGTCCGAGACCTACGGAGATATCCTGAACGCATTTATCAAGCAGTACTACGCCGCCACTCCGTATCTGCCTAAGGAAATAATCGTTGAGCATGAAATAACGGACTGCGGGCTGGTGGAGGAATACTTAAGCAAGCGTCGTGGCAACCAGGTCAAGATAACCATTCCTGCCAAGGGCGAAAAAATGCAGCTTCTTAAGCTGGCAAGGGACAACGCCCACCTTGTACTTTCCCAGGATACGGAAAAACTAAAGCGTGAGCAAGAACGTACCGTAGGAGCTGCAAAGGAGCTTGCAAACCTGATCGGAGTGCCATCTGCCAGAAGGCTTGAGGCATTTGATATATCCCACATAAGCGGATATCATTCCGTTGCCTCAATGGTGGTGTTCGAGGATGGCAAGGCGAAGCGGAACGACTACAGGAAGTTCAAGCTTAAGACCATTGACGGTCCCGATGATTACGCCAGTATGAGGGAGGTTTTATACAGAAGATTTTCTGACGAGCGTTTTAACATCTACCCGGATGTCCTTATGATGGATGGTGGTAAAGGTCAGGTGAACATCGCCCTTGAGGTACTCAATGATCTTCACATAGATATCCCTGTATGTGGCATGGTAAAGGATGACCACCACAGGACCAGAGGTCTTTACTACAACAACGAGGAAATAGAATTTCCTGCGAATACGCAGGCATTTAACATGATCACAAGACTGCAGGACGAAGCCCACAGATTTGCCATTGAGTACCACAGAAGTCTCAGAAGCAGATCCCAGGTTCACTCCATACTTGATGACATACCGGGAATAGGTGACAAACGCAGAAAGGCACTGCTTGCCTACTTCAAGGACATAGCTGCCATAAAAAACGCCGATGCCACCACACTGTCCATGGCTCCCGGCATGACAAAGGACGCAGCGAAGAATGTATATGACTTCTTTCATAAGGAAAAGTCTTAGAAAGGACAAATTTATGGAATACAATTTTTTTGCACTTATATCAAGAATGAAATATATAGACAGATGGGCTCTCATGAGAAATTCCCGGGAGGAAAGTCTCTGCGAGCACAGCCTTGAGGTTGCTTTCATCTCCCATGCCCTTGCAACCATTGCAAATGTCCGCTACGGCAAGGACTATGACGCGGAGAAGGCCGCCCTGATCGGCATGTACCATGACGCATCGGAGATAATTACCGGAGACATGCCAACCCCTGTGAAATACTATAATGATGAGCTTACCGACGCCTTTAAATCCGTTGAGAATATTGCCTTAAGAAAGCTTCTGTACAAGCTTCCCGAGGATCTCCGCGGTGCTTACGAGAACGTGCTCATCAAAAGCAATGAGGACGCCGACCTGTGGAAGCTCGTAAAATGTGCTGACAAGCTGTCAGCCCTTATTAAATGTATGGAAGAGACAGGCTCCGGCAACACAGAATTTAAGAGTGCACTGGAGTCTACAACTACCAGGATAAATGAACTGACCGGGAATTTCCCGGAGGTAAAGGATTTCGTCGAAGATTTTCTCCCTGCCTACGGCAAGACCCTTGATGAACTCTTGAAGAAATAAAAAAAGAGAGTATCTGTTTTGAGTGGCATATCAAACCTCCTCAAAGTAGATACTCTCTTTTTACTAAAATCCCAACAAGCCAAGTATTTGTTCTTCGCTCCATATATCGTTAGGGAAAATTGTTATATCGTCCTTATGCTTTCTGATTATACGAACAGGCTCTACCGAATTATCGTACACATGCAATATATCACACAGTTCCATAAGGGCAGGGATATTCTTTAACGATTTTGTGTATCGGCTAACTATCTTCTCTCTTTCAACATCATGTCCGCCTGACGCCACCCTTGCTTCAACTCTGGCAATATTTATATTAGGATCAACGGTTAATACGAATACTCCCTTTATAAAATATCCTTCCTCTTTTGCTTTATTTAATATCTTCAATTTATATCCAGATGATAAAACTGTTTCAAATGTAAAATCTCTTTTCTCGTCAATGGTTTGATACCTTTTTTCATCTGCCAGAACAGCCGCAACTGCATTACTCATGCCAACAGTTTTTACCATATCGTCTGCATTTGTATATTCTCCCACAATATCAAAATATTGTGTTATAGTACTTTTCCCTGATCCATTAGGTCCCGCAAAAAATAAGACCATGGGCTTCTTAGTCAACATATTTAATCTTCCCATCTGCATACTGAATATATGCTTTCTTTGCTTTCACGTCATACTTTGCAACAGGCTTCTTACACACAACCGCCTTTTCAACGGCTGCTTTCACGGCACAGATTGCTCTCCTGTCCATTTCAGACTCCTGAGAAGAAATCATCTGATCACGACTATCAAAAGAAACCACATTGATATTTTTATCATTAAATGAAATTTTTTCTACCAATATCACTGCCTCCTTTGTAAATTTCAATTAGCATAATGTAATATATTCAAAGTATAACAAAGTATTGATCATTTATCCATATAAAAATAGAGCAACAATCATTACAAAATCAAAGAGCACCCAGAATGGGTGCTCTTTTTTTCTCTATCTACGCCTGTACAGGCTGAGCTTCCTTTGTTTCCTTTGCCCCTTCTATCCTTTCAAATATCTCCATAAATTCCTTTCCTGTAATTGTTTCATGTTCAATAAGGAAAGCCGCAATGGAGTCAAGAGTATCAAGATGCTTTGATAATATGCCCTTCGCCTTAACGTATGACGCCTTTATCATGTCTCTTACTTCTTTATCTATCTTGGTAGCTGTTTCATCGGAGCACTGGAGTGCCATGTTCCTGTCAAGATACTGACCCTCTACAGCCTCAAGCTGTACCATTCCGAACTTATCAGACATACCGTAGACTGTAACCATAGCTCTTGCCTTTCTGGTTGCCTGCTCAATATCATTTGAAGCTCCTGTGGTCACAGAGGCGAATTTCAGCTCCTCTGCGGCACGTCCACCGAGGAGTGTAACAATATCAGCCTCCATCTCAGCCTTTGACACCAGATATTTCTCTTCCTCCGGCACCTGCCATACATAGCCGAGGGAACCCATGGTTCTCGGAACTATAGTTATACGCTGGATAGGTTCTGTATGCTTCTGCAGTGCCACAAGCAGTGCATGTCCCACCTCATGGTACGCAACTATACGCTTCTCTTCTCTGCTTAACAGTCTGTCCTTCTTTTCCTTACCTGCAAATACCACCTCCACGGCACCTATAAGATCCTGTTGTGAAACTAAGTCTCTGTTGTTCCTTACAGCAGCAAGAGCTGCCTCATTTATGATATTCGCAAGGTCGGCACCAACTGCTCCCGAAGTTGCCAGTGCCAGCTCATGAAGATCCACAGTCTCATCCATCTTAACATTCTTTGAATGAACCTTAAGGGTATCCTCACGTCCCTTAAGATCAGGCTTCTCCACAATAACTCTTCTGTCAAATCGTCCCGGACGGAGAAGCGCCTTGTCAAGAGTCTCCGGTCTGTTAGTTGCCGCAAGTATAACTATACCCTTAGATGTATCAAAACCATCCATCTCCGCAAGAAGCTGGTTTAAAGTCTGTTCACGCTCGGAGTCACCGCCATGACGGCTGTCCCTGCTCTTACCGATGGCGTCAATCTCATCAATAAATATAATACATGGTGCCATCTGAGCAGCCTGTTTGAACAGATCTCTTACTCTTGAGGCGCCTACGCCTACATACATCTCAACAAAGCTTGAGCCTGACATTGAGAAGAAAGGAACATTAGCCTCACCTGCAACCGCCTTTGCAAGAAGGGTCTTACCTGTTCCCGGCGGTCCCACAAGAAGTGCTCCCTTTGGCAGCTTCGCACCTATGTCAAGATACCTCTTCGGATTATGAAGGAAGTCAACCATCTCTGTAAGGGACTCCTTAGCCTCCTCCTCACCTGCCACATCTGCAAATGTAACTCCGGTCTTCTTCTCCATATATACCTTGGCGTTGGACTTGCCTACGTTCATTATTCCTCCGCCCTTCTTCATCATGAGATTTAAGAAGAGGAAGAACAGGGCAAATATAGCCACATTTGAAATAATACTGTAGAATATGGCTCCGCCGCTTTCGTCAACGCCCTTATATTCTGTTCCGTATTTATCCGCTGCGGTCTTAAGTCTCAGCGCCAGACTGTCATCAGCGATAGGAACTGTCACATAGGTTGTCTTTGACAGTATTCCTGTTCCCTGCTTAGGCACCCATTTGATCTGTGAGCTGTATACTTCAACCTCACTTATCTCTCCGGCATCAAGTGCCTGTACAAACTGGCTGTATGGGGCTTCATCTGTACGTCCGTCGGATATACGGTTATACACCTTCCAGAACAAAAGTGTAAGGACAACGGAAATAACAATAAGAACTATCATTGATTTCGGATTTTTCTTATTTTTATTGTTATTGTCATTTCCATTTATGTCGTTATTATTCTGCTTATCGTCCAATAGCTTATCCTTTCTGTATAAGATATTTCAGTCCTAAAAACTGATTTTACCTGTAACATTATATTAGTATTTCCTTTTTCAGGCAATACTATAGGGGAAAATATAAGGGAATGGTTATTGTTTTTTTTGAAAAAATTTATAAAAAAAGACCACCTGTCCTGTCTTGAACAGATGATCTTCTTTATATTACACTTTTTCAAAAAGTTTTTATGCGTAGAGTGGGTACTTTGTTACAATGCTCTTAACCAGCTCTTCTGCCTTTGCCTTATCGCCGTCAAGGACTGCTGCCTTGATTGCTTCTGCGATAATCTCCATATCGGCTTCATCTGCACCTCTTGAGGTTACAGCAGGTGTTCCAAGTCTTACACCACTTGTTACAAATGGTGACTTTGGATCATTTGGAACTGTGTTCTTATTGGCTGTAATATGAACCTCATCAAGGAGCTTCTCAACCTCCTTACCTGTACGTCCAAGTCTCTTGAGATCAAGGAGCATAAGGTGGTTATCTGTACCGCCTGATACAATATCAAAACCTCTTGCCATAAGTGCAGAAGCAAGAGCTGCCGCATTCTTGACAACCTGCTGCTGATATGCCTTGAACTCAGGTGTAAGAGCTTCCTTGAAGCATACTGCCTTACCTGCGATAACATGCATAAGAGGTCCACCCTGGATACCAGGGAATACTGCCTTATTGAAGTTAAACTTCTCATTTACTTCATTGCTGCTCATGATCATACCACCACGAGGTCCACGAAGGGTCTTGTGAGTAGTGGTTGTTGTAACATGTGCATATGGGATAGGGCTCATGTGAAGTCCTGCTGCCACAAGACCCGCAATGTGTGCCATGTCTACCATAAGGTATGCACCTACTTCGTCAGCTATCTCTCTGAACTTCTTGAAGTCAATGGCTCTTGCATATGCTGAAGCACCTGCTACTATGAGCTTTGGCTTACATTCCTTCGCAATGGCAAGAACATTGTCATAATCTATAAATCCATCATCATTAACACCATAAGGAACACAATGGAAGTACTTTCCTGACATGTTGACAGGTGAACCGTGGGTAAGATGTCCGCCGTGGTCAAGGTTCATGCCCATGAATGTGTCACCAGGCTGCATGATAGCGAAGAACACTGCCATATTGGCCTGTGCACCTGAATGAGGCTGAACATTTACATACTCACATCCGAATAATTCCTTGGCTCTTTCTCTGGCAAGATCTTCAACCACATCAACATACTGACATCCGCCGTAATATCTCTTGCCCGGATATCCCTCAGCATACTTGTTTGTAAGATGGCTTCCCATAGCTGCCATAACTGCCTTTGAAACAATATTCTCTGAGGCAATAAGCTCAAGATTATTGTTCTGTCTGTTTAACTCATCTGTCATTGCTGCCGCAACTTCAGGATCTACCTTTGTAATTTCCTCAAATCCAAACATATTAATGATTCCTCCTAAACTTAATGTATATATAGTATCAAACTGCACACACATTTGCAAGGAAGGGAGATCATTTTCTTATTTTATTAATTTCTTGCCACAAGCCCCTTTCCGTCGTAATCAAGGACTACCGGCTTATCTGTGCTTACCTGTCCTGAAAGGATCATCCTAGCAACCAGAGTCTCCACATTCTTCTGGAGATATCTCTTAAGGGGTCTTGCACCGTATACCTGATCATAGCCCTGTTCTACCACTGCCTCCTTGGCTGCGTCTGTAAGCTCGATCCTTATCTCACGGTCTGCCAGTCTCTTGTTAAGATCAGCCAGCATAAGATCCACAATACCCTTGATATTCTCTCTTGAAAGAGCATTGAACAGGATCGTCTCATCTATACGGTTAAGGAACTCTGGTCTGAAATGAGCTTTAAGCTCACCCATAACCTCTTCTCTTACCTTATCACTTATGTTGCCACCCTCGGCAGCTATATCAGCACCACCTATATTAGAGGTCATGATGATTATGGTATTCTTAAAGTCCACAGTTCTGCCCTGGGAGTCTGTTATACGTCCATCATCAAGCACCTGAAGCAATACATTGAATACATCCGGGTGAGCCTTCTCAACCTCATCAAAAAGGATAACTGAGTATGGCTTTCTCCTTACAGCCTCAGTAAGCTGACCACCCTCTTCATATCCTACATATCCCGGAGGCGCTCCTATAAGCCTTGCCACTGAATGTTTCTCCATGTATTCGCTCATATCGATACGGACCATATTAGCCTCGTTGTCAAATAAAGCTGCTGCCAGTGACTTGGCAAGCTCTGTCTTGCCTACACCTGTAGGGCCAAGGAACAGGAAGGAACCGATAGGCTTTGTAGGATCCTTGATACCTGCCTTTGATCTGATTATGGCGTCACTTACAAGTTCTACGGCATTGTCCTGTCCAACAACTCTCTTCTTAAGCTCATTTGCCAGGTTAAGGGTCTTGCTCTTCTCGCTTTCGGTAAGCTTCGATACAGGTATACCGGTCCACTTTGATACGATCTTGGAGATCTCCTCCTCGGATACAACCTCATGTACCAGCTCCCTTTCCTTGTCGGAAGCAGACGCCTCAAGGGCCTCCAGCTCCTTCTTTATGGCAGGAAGCTTACCATACTGTAACTCTGCCGCCTTGTTAAGATCGTAATTTCTCTGAGCCATCTGGATATCAGCCTTAACCTTCTCCATTTCCTCCTTGAGGTTACGGATCTTCTCTACACTCGCCTTTTCATTCTCCCATTTTGCCTTAAGATTATTGGCCTTGTCCTTAAGCTCTGAAAGCTCTGCCTGGATATCAGCCAGACGCTGCTTGCTTAAGTGATCCTCTTCCTTCTTAAGGGCAGCTTCCTCAATCTCAAGCTGCATTATCTTTCTTGTGATCTCATCCACCTCAACAGGCATTGAATCAAGCTCTGTCTTTATCATGGCACATGCCTCATCCACCAGGTCTATTGCCTTATCAGGAAGGAATCTGTCTGTTATATATCTGTTTGAAAGAACAGCGGCATTTACCAGGGCGCCGTCAGAGATCTTAACGCCATGGAACACCTCATACCTTTCCTTTATTCCTCGAAGGATTGAAATAGTATCCTCAACTGTAGGTTCATCTACTGTAACCGGCTGGAAACGTCTCTCAAGAGCCGCGTCCTTCTCAATATATTTCCTGTACTCATCAAGAGTTGTGGCACCTATACAGTGAAGCTCACCTCTGGCAAGCATAGGCTTTAACATATTGCCTGCGTCCATGGCACCGTCAGTCTTACCGGCACCTACAATGGTATGAAGCTCATCTATGAAGAGGATTATCTCTCCCTCTGATTTCTTCACCTCATCAAGAACTGTCTTAAGACGCTCCTCGAATTCACCTCTGTACTTGGCACCGGCCACCAACGCACCCATATCCAGTGCAAATATCTTCTTATTCTTAAGTCCCTCAGGTACATCGCCACGCACGATCCTCTGTGCCAGGCCTTCAACTACTGCAGTCTTACCTACACCAGGCTCACCAATAAGGACCGGATTGTTCTTGGTCTTCCTTGAAAGGATCCTTATGACATTTCTTATCTCGCCGTCCCTGCCGATAACAGGATCAAGCTTCTGCTCCTTAGCCCTTGCCACCAGATCATAGCCGAACTTCTCCATTGCCTCATAGCCGTTCTCCGGAGTATCACTGTCCACCTTTTTATTTCCTCTGATGGACGCCAATGCCGTAAGAAAACTGTTCCTGTCTATATTCCAAACCTTTAAAAGCTCCTTAACATCCCTGTCAGCCTTGCTGATGATTCCCAGGAACAAATGCTCAACAGATATATACTCATCGCCCATCTGCTTTGCTTCTTTTTCTGCCTGTATGAGAGCCTTTGAAAATTCATTTCCGGCATACATATTGCCACCGCTTACTTTAGGTAACGAAGCAAGCTTATTCTCAACCCGGTCTACTGCCGCGCTGACATTTACATCCATTTTCTCGAAAATCTTAGGAATAAGACTTTCATCCGTCTCAAGGAGTCCTGCCAGCAAATGAAGCTGTGTCAGCTCCTGATTATCAAATTCCAATGCCTTCTCTTTAGCCTTTTCAACTACTTCCAAAGACTTCCTTGTATATCTATCCATATCCATAACACTCGCCTCCTTATATATAATCAGCCCATTTGAAGATACAAACGGGCTGTTCACCATGTAACATTCACCACTCTGAACATCACATTTTCTCTTTACGAGTATTAATATATCACTTCTGTTAGCACTCGTCAATAGTGAGTGCTAATAATTTTTAATTTTTTTTTGGTATTGTTTTAATGCAATAAAACATGGAAGCAACAACAGCACCGACACCAGGCTGCGTAGCCGGTATCCGTTTATTTTCCGCCTCTGTCTATAGTAAAATCTCTCTATCACATCCTTATCATCGTATATACGCCTTTCGGATATCTCCCCCAGTTCATCCGATACATCCTTCCAGAAATCGAAATCCGACCACTTGGCAGGAAGCATCATATGGGGAAATATATCCAGATAATCAGCCACATAATAATATCCGCTTCCATCATAGCCATGGTGCCCTGCCACCTCTAAGGCATATTCTCCCCTGTAATTTTCTTCTGATACATCAATTATGACGCCATTTACTATTTTGTTATCAACAGATTTCAAGTCATCATCATGCCTATTTTCATTTTTCCCCTGTATTATCACAAATGCATCCCCGGAGTCGATCACAGCTCTCACCACATACTCCTGGTCTCCAAATGATATACTGCATCCCGCTGTCTCCGTGCTTCCAAACAGCTCATATGCCAGCTCGCTGCTGACTATGCATCCATAGCTATCATCCACCGAAAGGCTGCCGCCTGTATCAAACATGTCCTCAACAGTAAAATCCACTGTGACTATATCCGCCTTTACCTCCAGGTATACTCCTGCACCGATAACGGTAAGCTTCGGTTCTATATAATAGGTTCCCTTTATATAGTTTTCATTCTTCATTCCTGAATACTCCACCTGGCCTGTGGTCATGATGGCATAATCCCTGTCAAGACGATACCTGTAGCTCTCAGATATGCCACCGGCAATGTTCCATACAGCCACGGCAGCTACCAACATGCTCAGAATAATCCATGTCACCATTTTCTTCATATTTATTCACCTGTCTTTTCAAGAACCGTGTCACCTGCTTTCACCTTCTTGTCAGCACTTACTATGATCTTATCATCCGATGTCAGGGCTTCACCTGAAATTCCCACATCATAATTATTTGTATCTCCCACCTTGACGTATACCTTGGCTGCCACAGTCTCTGTTCCGAGGATAGTGTCCTTTTGCCGCTCCACCAACACATAGGAACCAAGGGTGTCCGCATGTATGGCTGATACAGGCACCACAAAATTATACTTATCAGACTGATGGGATATATCTGTAAGCACACTGTCACCAACATTAAACATATCTCCGGAGATCACCGCCTCAACCACATAGCACTGATCATCTGTCCCATCCTTATACACGGCAGAAACCTCAGTGTTCACCTTTCTGTCATCTATCTGTACCGTCACTTTATCACCGGTCTCTATGTATTGCTTTTCACCCTCAGTCACAGACATTCTGAGAGTGTACTCATCCGCCTTCTCCATAATCACTATAGCCGCCTCATCTGTGGTCCTGCGTCCGACCTCAAGTCTAAGCTCTGAAATAACTCCATCAAACTCCAAGCTGATCAGTCCCTCATTTTTCATAATAGTCTCAAGCTCCAGAAGCTGTGCATCAAGGACTGCAAGCTTGTCATCCATTACATTTCTCTCGTCTCCCCAGGTATACCAATACCCATCCATAAGGTTTTTACGCTCAAGCTTCTTCTCAAGATACAGGGATCCGGCTTCGTGGGGATCCACCTTCAAGAGCCTGTCCCCTTTGCTTACCTGCTTTCCGGGGGACACATATATCTCACTGACCATAAGCTCCGGATACACATACACGGGAATTTTCTTATCCCCCTCAACAACTACCTCCTGAAGCACATCCCTTGATATTGTTCCAGACGCCCCATACATGACCTCCACCCTGGGGGTCAGTGCAGTGGCTGCCCATCTTGCCATAACCGTACCGGCAAACGCCACAGCAAAAAATATCGCCACTATCCTCACAATTCTTTTTTTACCGGAGCTTCCGCAATTCCCATTTGAACCTTTTATCCTTCTATGTCTCATAATCTCGCCTCCTTATGTTAGTCATCAGCGGAGCCTATGGATATGCCCTCTGCCAACACATCTCTTCCTATATAGAATACAATAAGGGACGGTATGCAGCTAAACAGGGCAAATGCAAATGCTCTGCCGGCCCCTCCTGCCGACACCTCCGGCAGGTACACCGACAACGGCCACAATGATCTGTCCCTGAGGAACACCACCGGCTGCTCAACTATATTCCAGTATTCAAGAAATCCCAATATAGCCGCCGAAAGTATCCCCTTCCTTGCTATGGGCACAGCCATGTGGGCAAATATCCTGAAGCCCCCTGCTCCGTCAAGCCTTGCAGCCTCCACCACTGAAGCCGGCACCTGTTCAAAGGCACTGAACATGATAAATATGGGAAATGTAGAAAACACCAGCGGTAATATGATCGCCCAATGGGTATTTATCATATGCATGCCGTTAAGCACTATGTACTGGGACAGCATGGTAACCTGAAACGGCAGTATCATACAGAACATATAAAGTCCAAATATCAGCTTTGCCCATCTGCTGCGGCTCCTGGCAAGTCCCCATGCTGCCGGCACTGCAAATAAAAGCTGCCCCGCTATCACAACGCCTACTATCTTCACGGAATTCCAGAAAAGCACATAGTATTCAGGAGTGTCAAATAACAGTTCAACCACATTTTTAACGGTGGGATAAAGAGGTATGAAATGCCATGTAGCATAGCCCATGCCATCTCCTATAACAGATGCCAGTATCTGATCCAGCTCCACTTCATTTGTGAATGTACCACATATAAGAAATACAAGAGGCATGACTGATGCCACTGCGGCTGATATGACAAATATCCGTATCAGGATATGCAGCAGCCTTGCCGGTATATCCTTTATCAACCTATAGCTTCCATTGCCTCCCCGCAGCCTTGTATAGATCGTATGCCAGTCCGTGAGACAGATCACCCTTATGATAAGTATGAGTCCGAAGAACACCACTGCCGTCATAACCGCTCCGGCAGTTAATTTGCCAAGCTCCAGCTTCTCAAACCAGTTGTTAAATATATGCTGGAGCTGATATATGGTAGTATCCGGATATCCTCCCGCCATGAGATACTGCTCCCTGAATATCTTAAGAGAGTTCACCACCGACAGCATGGCTACTATAAAAAACGACCGTTTCATATTAGGCAGGGTGATCCTTAATATCCTTGTAAATCTTCCGGCTCCGTCAACCCTGGCTGCCTCATATATCTCCGTAGGTATGGCAGATAATCCCGCAAGCCATATAAGCATATTGTAGCCAATGTTCTTAAATACAAATGTCCCCACAAATAACCGGAACACCGTCCTTCCATCAAAAAAGCTTATGGGCGTGCCCCCAAGCTTCGTGATCAGTCCATTTACTATTCCATTTTCAGCAAACAGGATCTTCCATACCACTGCCAGGGAATTAGAGGGGATCGCAAGAGGAATGAGAAAAGCGAACTTCACTATATTGCCCTTCATTTCATAAACCTCTATAGCCACCACCAACGATACAACTATCAATAATGGAACACCCACCAGTTCAAAAAGCAGAGAATTTCCTGCTGCCAGCCTGAATGCCTGATTATCAAGAACTACACTGTAATTTGTCAAACCCCCAAAGCTTCCCTGACCACCTCTCCTGAAGGATGATATGAACACATCCGCCAGAGGAAGCACTATAAAAATCATGACACCTATAAATCCCGGAACTATGCATGGGTACATTTTGTCTTTTTTCCTCATATGTATCACTCACTTAAATAAACTGAAAGTGCACTGTCTATGGCATCCATTGTATCCTCAAGGCTCGCACCACCCTCAAGGTAGTCAGACATATTGTCCCTTATCATATTTCTGATCCTGGCATCAGTGTTTGACGGCACCTTAAGCTGTCTGAGCTTGGCTATATAATCCTCAAGGTACTCGTCGGTACGCCAGTAGGACCAGTCCAGGTATTCATTTTCGCCTACCTTGATCCTGCCTCCCGGAGTTCCCATCTCCAGAGCCATTTCATTACTTGCCCGGATGCCGTCTATATTTACAGCATTTGCAACATCAATGCCATAATACATTTTCTGCACATCTACACCGAACATGTCTTTAACAAACCGGACCGCATTGTCCCGGTTGTCTTCCTTATTATTTATAGCAAATATTGTGTTTGGCTTATACACCGCACCTTCGTCATTCCCCCACAGTCTGTATTCATAATCAGCATTTGCAGTGTTCTCTTCCATGCCCACCATGACATCCTCCTTTATGCTGTAGAAATACTGGATTTCCAGCTCAGACTTCATGTCCACCAGGGCAAATCTCCTGCCTGACCACTCCCTGTTGAACAATGAACTCATATAGGCACTATTTACAGCCTTCTTCGTCTGCTCCTCATAGGTTCCGTATTTTGCAGTCCAGTCAGCTATCTGCTCTTTAGTGGTCCTCGCCATTCCGGCATCATACATGGACTTAAGGTCTGTCAGAAATTCCTTAAGCCTTTCCCTGTTGTAAGTCCCATGCATGTCAACAATGTCTGACGCATAAAGGGGATACAATGTGTCAAAGTAACACTCCCAATAATAAAACGACATATCACTTTCATTTGCAGGCTTGTCCAGACTGTTCATGTATATAACAAGCGACTCCACATCCGTAAGATCTCCTATCTCACTGCCCGGTGCCACCACCGCTGTAAATGTCTCATAGGCAGGAACGGCGTATATTGAACCGTCAGGATTCCGGTATGTATTAAGGACATTTTCAAGGCAGTCAGGATTTTCCTGCTGTATATCTTCAAGAACCCGGGACAGCTCCATAAGCACTCCCGTATCCTCATAGCTCTTAACATTCAGACCATCCATAATGAGCACATCCGGCCCTTCCCCTGCCAACAGCTGTGTATTCAGGGAATTTATGGCGTCACTTTCAGATATGCCGTTTTGGTCATCCACACCCCAGATGTACTCTATATCCATGTCAGGATTGTCTCCCATATACCAGGACACAAGAGTTTCATAGGTTTCGGAATAATACAGAGAATACAGGGTAACCTGCTTCTTCTCCGTCTGTGGCTGCCCCTTATCCCCGGAAGCATAGGTGTCAGAGGAAGAGTATACAACAATATTCTTCTTGTTATTTAAGCCCGCTTCCACCACTGCAAATGTATCTTCGGCTTCAATTACAAAGTCATATATCCTGCCGGTATTCTTAAAGGTTGTGATCTTTATGCCCAGCCTGTCTGACAGCTTATAGGCAAATATCCCCGTGTTTAACACAATGTATAGCTGATCCGTACCTTTATCATATTGCATGATATTGCTGCAGCTTAAGGAGTCCTTTCCCTTCTCCTCCGCAGTCTCTGACAGTCCCTCCGCCATAGTACCATCAAAGGATGAGATTGTGGTATCAAGGCTTCCATTGCTCACATCATAGACAAGAATGTTGCGTTCCGTAAGGACCACAAGACTGTCCCCGGCAACACACATATCTGTACAGCTCACATCACTTATATCCCATCTCTCCTGCCCTTTCATATCAAAACAGTATATATTGTCTCCGGAACAGGAAATTACATAACCTGAGCCGTCGTCAAGAAGTCTTATACTGTCTACATTTCCGTCAATTTCCTCTGACAGGATACGAAGCTCATTCTCCGGTGTGATCACTGCGATCCTGCTTGTTATGCTGTTTCCTGTACCCACACTACTTGCTGCAAGGTAAATGCTGCCATCCTGACAGATATATGCCGCAGAAAGCATATCTGTCCCGGATATCAGTCCCGTAAGCTCCAGCTTCTCCCGGGTGAACTCACCATCAAGTGCTTCTCCTGTAAGCTTTATGTACTCACCATTTTCATCGGCTCCCACCATCACATACTGATCTCCGACCTTGCCAAAGCCACAGATCTGCCCCAGGGTAAGCTGTGCCTGTTGGTAGGAAGTCAGCTCTGTAGCAGTTGATCCTGTTTTATCTGCCTCATTCGAACTCCCTGCACCACAACCGCCGCAGAGCAGTCCGATTATGAATATCAATAGAAATAATATTGTCATTTTTCCTGTTTGTTTCATGAGTTACCTCCCCCTTTTTTCAACATCAGCCCATTTAAAATTCACCTATTTGGTGTTGCTATTCCAATATGGGTTTTCAACGCATGTGCACAATCTCTTGGTGCCAGATTGGCATGTATTACACCCTATCTTTATTCAGATTGTATCATCTCTCCAGTGGTAAATTATCTAAAAAACATCTAATTTGCACATATTCCTTTTAAACATCGTTAAAATAGATTAGTATGGTAACAGGGTATTGGCTACCCCACGCAACACTATAGAAATGGAGATCTGCATGAAGCTACTGCTTGTAGAAGATGACATCAATCTTGGAAATATTTTAAAAAGGCAAATGGAAGAAAAAGGCATTATCGTAACTCTGTGTGGCACAGGAAGGCAGTGCACCGAGCTTATATATTCCGGTGCTGACATAGATATTATGGTGCTTGACTGGATGCTTCCCGACATGTCCGGTCTCGATATCCTTAATCAGTTATATTTTGACAGGATCTCAATTCCTGTAATAATGCTCACGGCACTTGGTACTCTTGAAAATAAAACTGCTGCCTTTTCCCTGGGTGCCGATGACTATGTGGTGAAGCCATTTGAACCTGACGAACTGCTTGCCAGGATATTTGCCCTGTATAGAAGGGCAAACAAAGTACATTCATTTGACTATTCATACGGAGATATTGAATATCTTATAGACAGCCACACCATCAGACACGGCGACCAGTCGGTGCAGCTTACAAACCGTGAAGCCCAGTTGTTCCAGCTGTTACTCAGATCTGCAGGTAAGCTGGTAACCCACGACGAGATAATTGATGCCATATGGGGTCTCAACTCAAACGTGGGAAATGGCAATATCCTTAACTATGTTTATTTTCTCAGAAACCGATTAAAGACCATAAACAGCAGGCTTGTGATAAAGGGTGTCTACGGAAGCGGCTACGCCCTTGTGGATGAAGGAGAGAAAATAAAGGAATGATAGCAGCCAGAAAACAAAATAGACAGATATAGCTATGAATAGTTAAGTGTCACTGTTTGGATTGCAGTTATAAAAAAAGAAGGTTCTATGGGATTACTGTTGCTGATGAAACGAGAACTCTACGGGGATTGCTGTTGTTGAAGAAAGAGGTCTCTATGAGGATTGCTGTTGTTGAAAAATGGGACTCTATGGGGATTACAATTAATGAAAGGAGGAGCCAGCATATGATAGAACAGCTTAGAAAAAAACTCACTATATTTCTGGCTTCGGTTATTGCTGTGATCCTTGTCGTAATGGCAACACTGCTTCTGCACACCGTAATACAGGAACACACTAACAGCTCATATTCCTCATACTCCAAAGATGCAAATCTGTTATATTCGTATCTCGAGCAGTCAAATTCCATAGATGTGAATATCCTAAATGAATACAAAGCCAATAACATCAACATAGATATACTGCGAAACGGCAATGTAGTTATGTCAACTAATGTTTTTAAGGAGAGCAGTTCTATTCTTGACCTCGGAACTCCATATAACCAGCCTCGGTACTGGGATGATTATTACAGTGCCATCAACAGAGGAAATACATATCGACGTTTCTACACAGTAAGCTATAGCCGCATCAAATACTGGAACAGCTACAGTATCGTTAATATTGGCGGTACCTATTACACCGTCCATACTCTGTTCAATAATAAGCTCATCACCAATTATAAAATAAAGATGAGCATATTATTTTTCGTTGTAACTCTGGCTGCCATACTGCTTTTGGCTATCTTCTCTTACTTCTTTATAATGAAGGTTCTTGCCCCGGTAAAAGACGCTTATGAGAAGCAGGATCTCTTCATAGCCGTGGCATCCCATGAGTTAAAAACTCCCCTGACCATTGTAAAATCCTGCTTAAGTGGAATGTCCGGAAATAAGCTAAGCAATGAAGAAAATGACTACATAACCACCGCCACCGGGGAATGTGACAGGATGACCGATATGATAAACAATCTTCTGACATTTGCAGATATAAAAAAATCCGGGAAAGATAACTTCAAAAACGCCCATCCAGAGGATGTTCTCATAGACTGTTATAACCGTTTCGAGGCCGTCGCCCTGCAAAAGGAGCTGGACTTTACAGTTTCACTGCCTGAGGAACCACTCCCTCTCATCTCCATGGACAGAGACAGGATGCTCCAGTGCCTGTCCATCCTAGTTGATAACGCCATATCCTGCACTTCGGAGGGAAAAGTCACTCTGTCCGTATCTGCACGTAATAAACATCTGTATTACATGGTGGCAGATACCGGTCATGGCATAAATGATGAAGATAAGCCACACATCTTTGAGCCTTTTTACCACCGCCGCAACACCCCTGCCGCTCACTTCGGTCTTGGGCTTAGCATCGGCAAAAGCATTGCCGACCTGCATAATGCAGAGTTGACGGTAGCGGATAATGAACCCCAAGGCAGTGTGTTTACGATCATGTTTAGGGATGGGAGATGAGTTGGTTCATGAGCAATTCTGGGAATGCAGGATGATTTGATTTCACAGTCACAACATTTTGTAAAGAAGTATTTTGGAGTTCTAAGATTTCTTGCAGTTATTTTTATAATTTCTTTGCTTTTTAGTACAAAATGTATTATCCTCAAATACCCTTTCCTTTATTTTCAGCATCTTACATCCCTAGTCACTATACAATCTGTATAGATATAAAATTTCTATTAACATTGGCACTTCATAATCTCAAGCCAGGTGTACTACATTTATGCTATTTCCAGTAAAAAAGTACTTTTTCTTGAATTTTTTCTCCTGTTTATTAATTGCTTCTCTACGAAAATATTTCTTTTCTGCTAAATGACGTTCAGATAATCACTTGACTTTTGACATTAATATGCAGATATATTATTGTACGGATATGATAATTATCAAAGTAATCGCGATTCAAATTGGATCTATTTGATCAAATCTAAATTAAACAAACACAATTAATTATCACTGATTTAAGGAGGTAGGACTTGGCATTTTACGACAGAGAAATCAAGCGGGTATGTGAATCATGCCCCAGGCTGTTAATTCTAATGATCAATTCTGTTTTTTCAAAACATCACTCAGAAGACGCAGAAATAATATTTCTTGACAAAGAGCAAAACATTGATTCCGGCGAAAATACAACCTATATGGATATGTTTCTTGAAATTGAAAGCTGCCGATACCACATCGAATACCAGTTATTAGAAGGTAATATGGCTATACGAATGGTGGAATACGGCATGAAAGAAACCATCCGCGGTCTAAGACAAAATGGAGATATCACCAGAGTCTCAGACGGCAGATATGAAATAGAGATAATAATGCCTCTGCAGGCTGTGGTGTTCCTGGCAGGTGCCAATAAAGAGGATACGATAACTGTCAACCTGCACCTGCCGGATGGTAAGATGGTCACTTATGAACTTCCCTGTATATCCGCCAGTGAAACCGTATCCGAGCTTTCAAGAAAGAAAATGTATCTCTTAATCCCCTTCCAACAGGTGCAGCTATACAGCCGTATGTTAAAAGCAAAACACTATACAGAAAGAACAAAATTAAAGCTTGCCGAAGCCCTGTATCATTTTAAGCTTGACGCAAAAAAGGAATTGGATAATCTCCATGAGAATGGTATACTTAATGCAAACGAAGTTGAACTATTAGTAACGTCATTGCACAACATAGAGGACAATCTGTTAAACAATGACGATCTTATCAGGGAGAAGGTGACTGAAATGGGTGACGAAGATTATGTAGCATTAAGTGACAGGCTTATACAACAGGGAATTAAGCAGGGGATGGAGAAAGGTGCGAAACAAAATTTATTACTGCAGATAGCAAAGAAACTCCAGAAGGGTAAATCTCTTGCACAGATAGCTGATGAGTGTGAGATCTCCCAGGGCGAAGCACAGAAATATATAAGTGAGATACAGGACGGTAAATGATACCAAGAATCACTTTCAGGGGCACTGGCCAGTAAAAATAATAATCCGTATGTGTATAAGAGTATACGACATAATAAAGCGGCATGTTGGTTCAAATGGACTAGCATGCCGCTTTTGTGATATTTTACAATCTCATGCAAAAGATTATTGTAAACGCTATTATAATAATTGACCCTCACTGGTAGACTTTTTCATTGACACTTATATCTGTGAGCGTTGTCGTTACAATATTGATTTCAGATACAGAATGCAGCATAGAGAGGAACGATTTTTTTATTGTCCTCAAAGCCGAAGTTTTTAGCAGAAAGCTTTATAGCATAAGCAGGCTTGTAAGTGTCCATATAGACCTTTAAGCTCTTGGCTCTGGTATTGTCGGCAGACTTAACCTCAATAGGAATGAGCTGCCCATCACGCTGAATTACAAAATCAATCTCGGCTCCCCGCTCGGATTCCCAATAGTAAGTGCGGTAACCATTAATGGTGAGCTGCACATTGACATAGTTCTCCGCCATACCACCTTTGAAGTCGTTTATTTCTTCGACCATATAAAGAATGTCATTAGCGGCTAAATCCTTCTTAGCACACAGCAATCCTAAGTCGGATACATAAATCTTGAACGCATTAATGTCACGGTAATTTTCAAGTGGCTTTTTGATTTGCTCCACCTTATAAACCTGTGACACGATGCCAGACAAGCAGAGCCATTCAATTGCATTTTCAAATTCGGAAGCCCGTCCGCCTTTCTTGATCAGCTTATATTGAAAACGGGTGTTTTTCTTTGAGAGCTGAACGGTTATATTGTCATAAACAAGTCTGGTTTTCTTGATTTCATTCAAATTATTGTACTTGCTCATATCATTGAGATAGCTTGCAAGTATCGTATCCTGTGTATGACGAACAAGGATATAATCCTTTGTTTCAGCAAATTGAAGTACACACTCCGGCATACCGCCGACTACAAGATACTGACGATATAATTGCATTGCGGCGGCGTGCAGGGCAGACGGCAGTGGAGTGTCAGTATGGAAGCACTTTTTAATCTGCTCAACCAAATCGTTCTCACCGAGTGCCAGCATAAATTCCTCCATATCCATAGGATAAAGAGTTTTCATATCAACCTTCCCCACAGGAAAAGAGAATTTCGCTCTATTAACCGCAACTCCGAGCAAGCTTCCTGCAACAATGATGTGATAATCCGGAGCGTCCTCGCAAAAGTATTTGAGAGAAGTCAATGCTCTTTCACAGAGCTGAACCTCATCAAATACTATCAGGGTTTTCTCTTTTACGATGGTCTGACCTGCGATATGTGATAAAATCGGAATCAGATAATCTGGACTGATGTTTTCTTCAAAGGTTTCATTCAGCTTTGGATTGGTCTCAAAGTTGAAATATGCCACATTTTCATAGTGGGTGCGTCCAAACTCCAGAATGGAATAGGTTTTTCCCACCTGTCTTGCCCCCTGCAAAATAAGGGGCTTGCGATGTTTGTTTTCTTTCCACGCTTCCAAGAAGCCCATAATCTTTCTATACATGATCCGTCCTCCTTAAAGGTACTAATCATAGTATAGCAGACATTCGTGTAAAAATCAGCGATTTTTTATTATTTTTTCACACTAATTTGCGTGATTATTTTTGTTAATCAGTCACAATTTGACACTTTTGAACTCATTTTCAAGAGGCAACTCAATTGGTTCTAATTCAATTGGCATCATTTAACGCTTAAGGTTTATATTCATATGCGATAGTCCATATTATTCTAATATACCAGCCCAAAATGCAGACACATTAACTATTTCATCCAGCGGATAAGCTTCATTCTGAGCGCTGAAACCAAAATCGTATAGGTTAGCATATGCTAGTCCCATTCACGAATCCACTTAATATTTATGCCATTAATAATCACCTTAATATATATTATTGGATTAATAATGCTCTAATCTTGAAACTAAAAAACCGCAAGTTCTCGGAAACGCTCTGTAAGCGTTTCCGAGAGCTTTTTTCAGCGGTTAGTTTTCCGCTCCGTAGCGATGTGACGGCTCTGTGGGGCATTTCCGTTCATTTACGATCTCACGCAAGAGATTATATAACCGCGTTTGTGTGTACAATACTTTCTCTCATCCTCTTATGCCGGTTCATTGTTAATCTATTTATGATCGTACTGGAGAATGTGGAGTGATTTCCTTAGCAAATTCTTCCATGCCATTCTGAAGCTTAATATAGTTTTTCCTTTGAACAGTTGCTTTAGAAAGGTAATTATAATTTTTTCTTATATATTCATACATATACTTATAATTTCCATCTATATTAACTCTATGTATCTTTTTAAAACATTCCTCTATACGCTCCCTAATTTTCTCTGGAATATCTTTATATTCCAATATATTCACTACCACCTCTTCTTTTTCACATACATAGCCAATATATAGTTGAAGAAAATATGCAGGCCAATATGTATCCTCCAGCTTAATACACTCATTGCACATATTATATGCAGTTAAAAATTCTTTCTTTTCAAAATCTATCATAGCTTTCAGAAACCACATCAATAGGTTATTCGGGGATTTCTTCAAAATGTTATCAGCAATTTTCATAGCATCATCAACCTCTCCATCAACTCTGAATAATTGATTAGCCAACGCAACTTCCGCATTAATATCCCCTCGCTTTACTAAAGCCTTATAAAAGAGCTTTGACACGTCATAATCAGCAAAGCCTTTTTCAATCAAATACCCTATATTGGTCATAGGTAACGGGTGCTCTTTCGGTGATAAAATTATGGAGGTACACAGATCATCAAACGCCTTTTCATATTCACCTAACTCTATATATGCCAGACCTCTTACATTATAAGAATAGTAATAATCCTCTTTTATACTTAAACACTTATTTGAAAGTCTCACTGCCTCCTTATAGTCCTTCTCAAACTTAAAATACCATATTGCCAGATTATTATAGCACTGATAGTAATCCGGATTAATTTCAATCGCTTTATCAAAATTTTTTCTGGCCAACTGTATATCTTCTTCCAAAAGTGACTGAGAATATGCAATTCCAATACTATTATATACTGCATAATCTGTCGGTTCCTTCTCCACATATTTACTATAATTCTCTATTGCACCTTTATAATCCGCCGCGCACATTGCCATCTCACCCTTTATTCTGTCAATACATGATAATGCCGGATCAATGGATACAAGCTTGTCTAAATAAAATTTCACCTCACACATATCAGTATCATTGTTGCTTAACAGCATATTTATTATGGCCTCATATCCTATCACATATTTGGGGCTTGTCTCTACTGACAACTCATAATATGTTAATGCCAATTCATTATAACCATGTTGCTCATAAATGTATGCTCTCACAAAATAATAATACTCATTTTTCCTATATGTTCTGGAATAATTATCCAACTCCTTCTCCTGCCACATCAAATCATCATTTTCAGCAATCTGAGATAATAATTTCAAATGTATCTGGGGATCAATGCCAATTCTACTTACCACTGTATCAATAAAGACAGAAATCCCACCTTTTTGTATATCTTCGTCAGTCACATATTTGTTATCGTCTACATAACGAATAAAGTTGTACACACAATTTTTTATCATTTTAAATGCTTCTAAATCTTCATTGATATGTTTTCTTACTACCCTATCCACTTCTCGTTTCTTGGCCTCTATTTCTGATATTTTTTCATTCCAGAAATTAATCAGTTCCACCCTTCCTAATACATCCGTTTTGAGCGGTGATACAACAACGCAACATATCTTTTGGAAATAATCGGATGATTGCATTAAAATTGCTGCTTCATACATACATCTGCGGCTTTTTACATAGTCCTCGCTTACTAAGCATACTACAAAATCACATTGATCGATTTTATCTGCGAACTCCACAATACTTTCTGCGTATCTCAAGTCATACTTGTCCCTGATCAATCGAATTCCAACCGCCCTACACATTCTCTCGACTCTATCCGCCGCTTCACTGTTATTCCATGAATAGGAAAGAAAAACCTGCATATTGCCACCTCTTTTGTATAGCTTTAATTTGTCATGTCCAGCATATTAACTTTCATAAAAATCTTATACACTTCTTACAATTATTTAGCTATATTATACTTTAATTTTTTTATTTGACCAATATTATATACGGTCCAACTGCCAAATTAATATACCCCTATCATATGCTTTTCCACCTATTAGTAGCCGTTACCTAACATATTTTCGCTCTCCCTTTTGTCCAACTAACTACATTTTCACATACAGCAATTATATGTTCCTTCATATTTAATCTCTATGCCTACTACACCATACTTACTTTCATTCACCGCACTGTAATATGTATACATATCTTCCGGTATAAATTCACCATCCTGAATAATTCCCTTATCAACCAGTTTCTTCTTCAGGTCAGCAAATGAATCAGCTACATTGATCGCCTTAACATTCACTTTTATTCTTTCGCCAGTGTCGGTATTTGTAAATATAATGGTGTCTCCCTGCTTCACAAGACGCCGCTTCTCATCCCACAGCCGATACTCAACTGTCTTAGTGCCATCAACGATCATGCCAAATGGTACCGGATTAAGCTTCATTTCATGTATGTCCATTTTACCTGGTCCTCCTCCATTTATATTCTACGCTTCCAGGTTTCACTTAATTTTTTCAATCTTTCTAAAACTAAACATCCTAAGGGACAATATCATGCATGGGATCCACACATTATTCATGAAGATCCGTACCGATGCATGGGCAATGATCCCGGCCTCTCCTAAAGCAGTGAGGCATACAATAAATGCAAATATCAAGAAAATCCCCAACACAAACATTGCCCGTGCCATAGATTTTTTCGTCAAAATATGTACACCATATATGGCTATTCCCGCCATAACCAAAAGTGCAGCTGCAAATGCTGCTATGCCTGCAAGCCCAAATTCATGTCCTATGACTGTGAACACATTACCATACCCAAAAAGTCCATCAGGGATATTTCCTGTCTTAACCATCTCATTAATAAGTGCTGCACCCGATACACATTTTCCCGGATCTAATATACCAAACTCATAAATCTGAGATGCTATAAGCCCCAGCGAATAAACCAGTGCAATACCAAACGTCGCAGCATTTGCTCGCTTCACCTTTATAGCGTACATCAGCCATAATACAAAGAATGTTACTATAGTTGCAAATATCAACGTGTCGCACCCAGAATCCATAGGAATCAGATCAGGAGCACTATTACCACAGACAGCAGATATAAATCCAATACACTCAGTCATCATGCCAAAAACGAAAAACAACGACTGCCATTTGCTTTGTATATACCCATATAGTGCAAATGTTACAGCCAATGCTATAACTATTGCCACCAAAGCCGCAGTTCTGTCTGTTCCCGCTCCAAGCCCCCAGAATGAATTAACTCCGGGACCATTATAGTTGCTCTTAATGTCTACTCCTGCCACCATAAATGCAAATATCGCATATAAGATAAGAGTGCCAACCCATGCAAGCTGTATCGTCCCACTCCTCTTGTCTGCTCCCAAAAGCTTCGCCCTGACATGTGCCGCGTCTGAACAGCTGTTGTGAATCCTTTCATAAGGCAATATATATATCACAATTCCAATAAAGACATATGTGATGTTCTTCTTAATTGTATCCCCAAGACTGACTCCCCCTATGTATCCACCATAAAATGAATCTTCCGCCTTGTATATGATAATATACATAAACAAATACGCCACCATGGCAATGGCAAATAAGAGTAGCCTTTTCACTATGTTGTTTTTTGAATTCACTTTCATTTTGTCCGTCATACACTCTCCCTTACATAAACATATCAATCTACTCTTAAATTGTCTACACAATCATCTTAAGTCAAATTTCTCTTTATCTTTGTCAACGAATCTATACACGACTAATCAATTTCCTTTGCACATTCAAACGCTTCCTGTGCCTGTGAATTTTTAGTGGTAGTTTTATACTGATATTTTTCACCATATTTCTTTACTTATCCGGTGTTGGTGCAAATATTTCTCCCCTATTTTACCGACCAATTGCTTTCAATACATATGTATCTGCCCGAATAACTTTATAATTATCTGCAGCCAATCCATTACATATCCAGCGTCTTCCGTCCTCACCAAAATACCTCAATCTCATTATTCCACTGATATTCAACACTTCTTCACCATTGTCTACTTCCAAGTCAAATCTAATATCATCCACTAGCCAATCTCCACTAATGCCAATTGCCGATTTTATTTTAGGTGTAATTGAATACTCCAGTTTTATAATATTTGAATTCGTTATCACTACACATCTATTTTCGTTTTCTGCATCTATAAAAACTGTTCCAACTAGTCTCTCTTTTACAAAATCGCTATTATCGTTAATATATTTCTTTGTTATATGCATCCACATAATTGTATGAATTGCGAGTGCAGCCAAAGCGAAACAAACAATTATCGCAATCTCTTTGTACAGTTTGTTATTTTTCATAAATGCCTCTCCTTCTAAAACTGAAGTCTTAAAATATAGTCAAAATCATCAAAGTTACTGTCTACATACACGTTGGTTTTACCAATCTTAAAATTAATATCTAGATTTTGCTTTTTTCCCGCCTTCAATGCAACTTCATCATCAAATAAAACATCTTTATTTTCAGATTCGATACGAATATTTATCGTCACATCTTTATCAGCCACTATCTCCAATGGAGGATCATTCCAACTATCGATGTAATTAAATTCATACGTATCCTTTGCATTACCTCTTACAGATTTAGAAATACAAAATATAGACATCTCACCATATTCATTCAAGATTTCATAATATCCTTTATCATTCACCAATTTATAATCAGGTATAATTTTTTTTGATATCTGCTTTCCATCAACATATGCGTAGCATATAAGCATGAATATACCCAATACCACATACCCTATCGTTTGCCAATTTATATTTTTCATAACTGTTCCTCTATGCTATAAATAATCTTTTGCCTCGTGCATTATGTGCCATTTCCTATTGTGTGCATGATACCTGCTACATACATTTATTTTTTATTATTTTTTCCTCCAAATAATGAACTTGTCAATTTTGAAAACAGTCCATTGCCTTTCTGGTGCCTTTTTTCCTCATCAACACTTTGTATGAAGCTCTCCCAGCATATCCTACTTTCTTTATTATCTATAATTGCTTCTACTGCCCGTTTATTCTTTTCCAGAATATTTGTTTTAATTGCTTGCTGTACCATTTGATTCCTCACACCAAGCAAATTATTTACAACTAAAAACTCTAATCCTGCCAAAAATATTTGTGGATAACCATCTTTTAATGCAACATACAATTCTTTAACATATAAGCCAATCATTTCTGAACCATTTTCCATAACTTTCAATGCAGTGAAAAGATTTCCATGATTTCTTGGTTCCTGTAAAAAGTCACTATATGTTGTTACCACTTCCCTCATTGTGAACTCTTTCTCTTTAGAAGTAAATCCAATCAAATTGCATGGATTTAAGTATGCAATATTTCCAGGTCCATTTTTCTCTTTTCCCCATATGTATCTTAAGATTCTGTATACAGCAAACCAATGCATAGATGAAATATTACCAATATTTCTATTCTTTAATATTCCTCCAAATATTTTAAAATCTTTTATATCTTCATTTGAAGTTTGCGTTATATCTACCGTAGCATCAAATTGTTTAATTATCGAATCATATTTTTTAGCCATTCCAAGTTCAATAACTTCACAACAATACTGCCTTATCATTCTCTTATCATTGGCTATTGAACTATAACAACTTTGTAAAATGCTATCATTTTGTTCATCCCAAACCTGTTTGTTCGTCTCAATAAGAAGGTTATATATAACCTTCATTTCTTTCACAGGATTTTTGCTTCTTTTAATAATAAAATCTATAATCCTCATTCTGCCTGCAATTTCTTCAGAATAAATTATACTTATACCTAATATTTCCATAAGCTTCCCATAGTTATTATGCTCTATATAAATACTTATCATTAGGTCAATACTATTTACAAATATCTGCAGCCTATTCTTACATATAGGTGATATCATGTTCATGTACATGTCCCATATCAAGTCGTCTGAAATACCACTTTTCCAAATTGTCATAATACAATCAAACGCCTGTGGCATTCTCTGCAGATTTTCACAAACTTCACCTAGCAACCTATTATCAACCGTCCTTGCAAACTGTTGTATTCCAATATTCATACTATTTATATAGCCAAATAAATATGTACCTATCACTTTATTAGGATACAGGTTATTATTTCTTTTTAATGATGACAATATTTTCTCAATATTCACAGGATAAAACATACTCTTTAACAACAACCGGCTATCAGCCATGCCCATTGTTTGCTGTATAAAACAGTCTATTTTATCTTCACCAACTCTGACATAATCTCTTAACAACTCAGAAAGTATATTCCAATAAAATTTCTCCATCTTATCTCGCATTTCATCGCTGTTATGGATTTTGATAAATTCTGTCATTTTTCTAAAGAAAGCAATCAGTAAAAATGTATCGCATTGTCCACTTGAAATTAAATTCTGACAAACAACACTATAAAACTTTTTGCCAAATTCCAACTTACAATTATTATTTACATAATCTAAACATTGTACCATCTCATGAATGTTCATTGCTGCTTTATCATTTGAGTAAATCTGATAACATTTCATTACCTGATCTATATTTCCATCAGAGAACATAAATTCTGACTGCTGCATATACTCCCTTATATATGCCAAAGATGTCAAATTACCCATGTACGCATTACATATATACTCCGTAAAATCACCAGTCTGAATATCCCTTGGAAATATATTATTCTTAAAATCAAATATAAAACATCGTGTCATGTAAGTAGGATCATTTGGCACATATGCAGTATTATTTGACGCTCCAAGAATAACCTGGCTTTCGTTTCCTGGACTATATACATATGTAGAAAATGATATTTCTTTGGCTAAATAAAGTGGAAAAGCATATGTTATTGCCGCAATCCAATATGGAATATTCTTCTTATCATCATTTATTATTACCGTTTTCCTATTATCCAGGCGCTCTGATCCCGAACGTATTACCTCCACTCCTCTTCTGATGTACATTGCAACAATTGTTGCACTAACCAATTGTTTTACCCACTCAGATCTTTTTGTATCCGCATTTATAAAATCTGCAACATCTTCTTCAGTAATCGTAATTTTGTCTTTAGTATATGCCCCACTTATTTCTGGTAGATACCCTGGTTTATTGGTTCTATTTTTCTGTTCATTCGAAATATCTCGTAAAAAAATAGAAGAATCATACAATGCAATCGGGTAAACACATAATTCCATAGGTTGAAAGCATAAAGCGTGACTAAACATATTTCCCCATCTTTTTTGTTTATGTGCCAGTCCTAAGTAACAATTTCTAGATATAAACGCATGTTTATCATCAAAAAAATCATATGTATATCGTATAGGACATTTATCATCTATCTCAGCTTTAACTGGTTGATAAGAAAGATCCGAAACTACTTCATACCTACATATTGTCGCCTGATTTTGTCTATAAATCATCTCCGTATTTTCTGAATATGAATAAAACTGAAAGCCTGTTCCACCATCAATCCCCGTCTCGCAATCTGTGTATATCATCTGTTTCATTACATTTCGCCCCTCTCTTACAACACATACTACTTTGTTCCTGGAATATATTTATTCTTATATAAAAGCCACAAAAATGGATCTTCGACTCTCATTGGAGCTACTACTGGAACTGTTCCACCTAAATCATCAGGATTACATCCCAACGACGAAAGCCCAAAGAATGCACTATCCTTAAAAGCATTTGCCTTTTGAACAAATCCCCCACCATTCCATTTCTCAACATATGATCTCATCTCTCCATTTATTGTATTGAAATCGTCTATGTCAAATGCTCCTATCATTCTATGTGGACTCGGATTTCTAAAATAACTCGACTTCGGCAGTTGGTCCATTAAAGCATCCATCTTTGTAAATGCAACAGCTAAAGGAATATCTATAATCGCCTTCACTCCCATTTTTTTCTCATCTTTAATAAGATTTATCGTTCTATCAAGAATATCGCCACTATCAGTATTTGCAGTTGGCAATAACATACCATTTCCTTGGAGTTCTTTCCTAAGAATTGGCAATTGTAATGGATCCAGAAGCATTATTATTCCATCGGAGTTCACTATATACTGATTTTCAGCAAGCATAGTCTGTGACGAATCAAGATTTTCTCCCGCTGTATCAAAGAAGGTAATTGTAACCGTCTTTGTAATTTTTTTTCTCGTCTTATCAAAGAATTCCATCATATATATAAGTGGCATTTTGGTATTATAAATAACTACAGAACTTTCCGTTTCCTTTAACACTTGATGATCGTTATACAGTGGCTTTCTATAATTTTCTTCATATCTTTTTATTGTATCATCATTGCATGCGATCATTGCATAGTTAAAAGGGTCACTAAGCTCATTATCAAGTATTTCTTTTAACGCCGCAATATAATGACTCTTTCCTGTTCCCTTTGCCCCTATAACCGCAATAGTAATATTGTGTGATTCCCCAAAGAATGCTGGCAATTCATTGTGACAGAACTGACATACTCTTTCCTTTGAAATCTCACCACATTTAGGACAGCATCCCTCCTTAGGGAGAGAAACTCCTAATCCTTTTGTTTCGAAAACTAAATTATTAAAAACCGGGTATACAGCATTTCTATATCTTGCTAACACCTCATCCTCAACCTGAGGACATTTCCTATCTCCAGTACTGGTATCTATAATATTGTTCATGCATTTAAACATGATATTTCTTGCCTTTAAAGGCCTAGAACAATAAGGACATATCATTTTCATATATTGTTTCTCCTTTGTACTTGAACCGTAGTATACAAATTATCATCTTCAAGGAACAACGCAAATTGGCTTCTTTCATTAATTGTATTATTTGGAATATCCATCTCTATTCTATTTTTTTGAGACGATCCGATTCTTTGAATTACTACACCATCATTTTTACTAAGTGGCTGAAAATTCACTTTCTGCAACAATATCAGATTAGGGATATTCCCAGTATCAGATGCAATTACAACTTTTACAGATGGCTGTTTGTGAAATAAACTTTTCTTCATAAATTTTGTACTATAATACAAGGTTTGCTTCATTTGATTAGCCACAAATACATTTATTCCATTCGAATAATCACCATCTTTTTTTGCATATACGGTAATAAAGTAATTGCTCTTAATAATATTGTTTATTACTATTCCCTGCGATGCCAAGTATCCCTTTGCCGACATTTCTAATCCCGGATCGTTACATTCCGGCTCCGATGGATATTCATCATTTCTATACTTTACAATTACACTATCTATATCCTCCATAGATGCAGGATCAATTTGTATAATAATAGAATCTCCTGACACCACTGGAGACTTTAACAACTTTATATCTTTTACGATTGTTATTTTTGCAAACGAACCTACTACATACGATGCACCATTTTTCACAAGTGGATATATATATGCCGTTCGTTTAACATCTAAAGAAAATATCGCACTATCCTGTCTCATACTACTTACATTCAATGAATGCATCATTCTGTTAATATCACCACTTGACTTTATAGTACCCGTGCTTAATTGAATAAATTTATCAGAATAGAATAGTTCGACGATTCCCTGTTCAATTTTCTTCCACTCAACAATATATCCATTACCGTAGTTCTTCACATTCACGTTTCTTACAGGTTGCAACGGTTTCTCTGGAATTGCACATACCATTGCACCGTTTGATGTATGCTCGCCATATTCATCATTGTATACAGTAAAAAATTTATAATAATATTTTTTACCATTAATTACCGAATTATCCTGATAGTGTTGATTTACAGCATTATTAATACGCTGTCCATCACCTATATCTCTTGGAATCCCCCCTATTTTTTTAACGATATCAACTCTATAACATGCCTGCGGCTGAGTCCACGTTAGTATAACCAACGAATCTCCTTCGACAACATTTATATCTGATACCTCCGCATATCTGTATGTAGGCTTTGTTGTCGGTGTCATAGGTCCTAATACACCAGCTCTATACACAAATACACTGTAGTATACCGGTCTACCTGCATCCACGTTTTTATCCATATAGTAGCATCCACTAGTCTCGTTCAAAAGCACTCCATCTGTTATATTTCTTGGAACAGAATCATATTTCCTTACCAATTTATATATTATATTTCCGTCCGATATCGTTTCTTTCCATCTAACCACTAATCCACCATTTGAATCAGTAACGCTCAAATTTGTAACAGGTTTAGGTGGATATTTTAGAAGCATATTTCTTGCACTTTCAAAATCTATGCACTCTTGAAGGGCCTTTGTACAATTATCAACTATTTCACCTTCACGACCACCTGCCTGAATTGCTTTCTGATAAAATGTATTCGCTCTATTTAATCCCATGGCTATTGAACTTAAAATCTGCGAATCAGCAATTCCTGTAACTGATTTCTGCAAACTCTCATATTCATTTTTTGCCTGGACAAATTTTTTATCCCTTATTAGTTGTTTAACAACTTCTATTTTACTATCTATAATCTTTTTTCTGTTTTTTAACTCATTTTGAAGATTCTTTATATCTGCATATCCTGGATATATGCTTCTGGCATTATCTATATAGTTCTGGGCATCTTCAAATCTATACTTCTGAATTGCTTTTCTCGCATTATCACAGGCTTCCTGAGCCTTTCTCTCACGTTCTATCTCAAATCCACATTCAGGACATATCTTTTCACCATTCTGTATCTGTTTCTTACATTTAGGACAGGATACCCAAACTATTCTATTACACTTAGGACAAGATTTCTTTTCACTTGGAATAAAATTGTTACATAGCAAGCATCTGACAAATAATGGTTTTTGCTGCATCTGTGGTAACTCTATTTTTACTTTTTTCTTAAGAGCCTCATCCCCCAGCATTTCAATTATCTCATCCTGACTCCAGGACGGATTAAAATTCTTACACTGCTGTATAAGTTCCATTGCTTTATCGTAATCTATCTGCGTGTTTCCATATTTTTTTATTGTATTAACAACGCCCTCTGGCAAGTTATTTTTATCAGGTTGTAAACTAATATCATATATTTCCTTTGAATTTTCATCTTCAAATAACAGTTTATGCATTGATGACAACGCCTGCTTCTCATCTTTTGTCCCTGCCACTGAATTTTTATAATATGAATATGCCTCTAGTGTTATATCTTGTAATTCTTTTGCACTTAACTTACTCAACTGATCTGAGGAACTATATTGCTTGTAAATACTTTTTTCATTTTCAGAGATATAATTCGCCAAATAGTCATAAAAAGTGCCAAATTTTAAAGTCTTTAATTTTATTTTTAGGCTTATGTATTTGCTATTGTTTTTTTTTGCCGCATCATCAACTATCGTAATTGAATTACATGAACAAACCTCTTCAACCATTGAGTATGTAACCTGATACAGCTTTAAACCATCTGAATCTTCTATAATATTTTTTAGAACAGACTTCTTGACATTACGCCTTGCCTTACTTGCTACACTATTTATTTCCTCTAAGATTTTGTTTTCAACAGCATTTGCCGCAGCCTCAGCTTCTTCCTGTCGAAGTTTTTGTCCTTCATCATCCGAATCTGCAGGCACCATAACCCTTTTTATCTCTGCAGACTGGATAAGTTTTAAATATGCACCAGCTTTTCCCGACTTCACTGGATTATTTAATTTACTAGACAATGTAGCTTTTTGACTTTCTATTTTTGCCATTATTACATTGACATCCGTTTCAGGTTTCTTGTAATCAACTCCAAGAATAATATAAAAATTTTCATCCAAACTATCTCTATTTCTCATCTATATGCCGCTCCATCCAAGAATTCTAGTTCGTCCATTTATTTTCTAATTTTTCAGCGGAATAGTTCCGCGCAATTTTCTTTCACCTCATCCTTCAGCATGTCTATTATCTCATCCCGCTCCCATAATGGATTGAAATTCTTGCAAAGCTGAATGAGTTCTTTTGCTTTATCACGATTCATCTGCGTGTCTATATAATTCTGTATTGCATCAACAACATCATCTGGCAAACTATTTTTATCAGGTTGTAAACTTATATCATACATTTGTTTTGAATTTTCATCTCCAAATAACACTTTATGATATCCTGACAACTGCATCTGGATATCTTTTATACCTGCTAGAAATATACTATAATACCTATACGACTCTAGCGTTATATCCTGTAATTCTTTTGCACTTAACTTTGACAACTGCCCTGACGAACTAAATTGCTTATAAATACTATTTTTATTTTCAACAATATAGCTTGCCAGATAATCATAAAAAGAAGTAAATCCTAAGCTGTCTAAACATCTTTTTATATTCAAATATCTCCTATTATTCATCTATATGTCACTCCATTCAAAAGTTCTAGTTTGTCCATCCGTCTTTTTTTGTATTTTTCAGTGGAATAATTTCATACAATTGTTTTTTCTTATCCAAAGCATTGCACATTGCATTCAAATACTCCTCATATGAAACAGAATAATCAGATGGAGATGGCACACTTCCAAACATCTCACGGTATTTTTTATTTAATTCTCTACATTTTTTTCCAAATTCTATCTGGTTCATTTCGTTCCCTCCATTGACTTCATTGTTTCTTCATATGTATGAGGAAAATATTTCTTCAAAAAATCTAATGTTTCCTGATTGTTCTCTGCCCTACACGCCATCATATTTGCATAAATCTCATTTTGGCGCCTATTTTTATAACACAGATACTCTGTTGCATGTTGATAATAAGGAACTCCTTCATCCCAATAACGCTTTACAACATCTACATTATTCATCCCCATTGAAGATAAAATATCTGAAACATGTCTGTTATAACACACATCGCCTGTAAATAGTTCATCTAGCATCTCCTGACGACGCTGATCCTCCATGCTATTAAGAGCATCTGCGTTTACCGCATCTATATATTCTGTCCGCTGTGAATACCACCCTTGCTGCTCGTCAAGATAATGCCCAAGTTCATGTGGAAACACTTCTGCATATTCGTCATCATCATACCTTTCATTCATAAACACCTTATTGTCTCGATAAAATGATCCCTCGTTCTCTTGAGCAAATCCGACTTTAAGATTATCTTTATATTTATCAACAAATTCTATATATTGAGAATCCGAATTTTCAAATGCCTTCTCGACCGCAGTTCTTCGCCACACTGGTATTTTTTCATAGAATTCAGAATCAAGTTCTGTATTTTCAATAGACTCTCTGCCTTCATCTCCAGCTTCTTTATAGCCTCTGAAGAATTCAACATAACTCTCTGTGGTTCCATCACCGATGGATTTTCTAGTATCCTCGGTATTCTCACAGTCCTCGTTTTTTTCAAAATAGCTCTTCATAGCCACCCCATATGTGAAAACTTATTTTATAATTTGTTTCACCATTTCATCGTCTGTTATTCGCAATCGCTTGTCCAATGCTGCTAAATCTCTGAACCATATTATGTGTATCAGCCAATATTGCATCTGTAGTTGCTAATCTATTTAGAAAGCTCTTATTAATTCCACTTCCTATTCCCATAGCGATTATCTCTATTCCCTCCTGTCTGCATTTATCAGCATATATCAAAGCAGTATCTGCTCCACACCACTCTCCGTCTGTCATTACTACTATATATCTCATTGCATCATGACCCGAAAGAAGTTGATATGCCTTTGTCATTGGCTCTTGTGTTCCGCCACCAGAATTAAGCGTATTTAACGCATTTTGTATTTCCTGTTTTTTATCAGTAAGTCCAAGTCTCTGATGTACATAACTTTCAAACTCAAGTATAGCTACCTTTGTGTACGCAAAATCTAAGTTGTTGATAAACTCAAGACCGGCATCCCTGACTTTATCCATACTATCGTACATACTTCCCGAGGTATCCAAGCACATAACTATCTCCAATCCATTCGCTGGTCCTACTGGAGGTATTGAATCTGGATCAAGATCAGTCCAACTCATATCCTCCGGCAAAGTTTCGCTATGTACTGTTAGTATCTTGTTATTGTCTTTTTGAACAGCACTGACCAGAACCATTCCATCAAGTGTATATTCATATGTGACATCAATTATAACATCTTTATTCTTGGTAGCCTCTATTCCTCCTATAACCTGTTTCTCTAGTATGACATTGTCTAACGGTCTATCATTCTCCCCCTGAAGAACATATATCTCCGTCTCTCCATTTCTCAGTGAACCAGCTTTTATAAGCGAAGGCTTCGTCACTTTTGTAGGTATAGTGCTGTTTCTTTCTATCATTATATCGTTAAAAAAACGACTTCTATCCGGGGTAATCTGTAACCTTCCCATAGAGTGTGCTGTTACGTCTTTAACCCGCCTTCCTCCTAATGCTAAGCCAATCTCATCTATTGCCCTGCCACCAATAGCAAATTCATTCTTTGAAATCTTACCTCCAATACTAAAAATTTTCTCTTCGGCTTGATTGAACATCTCAGTTTCCAATGCCGCACCTATTGCAACAGCTTCATCTACATTAATGCCTACTATCGGATCTTTTCCAGACATTTTTTTAACAAAATCATGCACCATTATCATTCTTGTAGAACCACCTACAAGCAAAACGCCATCTATGTCTGTCCATTCCATTTTTATTGACTTTAACAAATTATTGCAGAGCAATTCTGTTCTATCCATTAAAACTTCGGTTATATCATTAAATTCATCTCTAGTTACAGTATATCTACCTCTATTACCATTTGATAAAATCGAAATTGTTGCAGATTCTCGATTTGACAAATCTTTCTTTAATTTCTCAACTGCAACCAAAAGATCATATGGACTATCCACTTCATCTAGAACATTTCCACCATATTCATCATTAAATTGGTCTGTAACATACATCAAAAGCTCGTCATCCCAATCTTTTCCACCCAGCTTATGATCACCATCAGTTCCCAGGGTTTCTATCCCGTTTTTATCTATACGCACTACTGTTACATCAAAAGTACCGCCTCCAAGATCATAAACCAGATATGTTCCATACCTGTCCTTGGTAAGTCCAAATGCTATTGCTGCTGCAGTCGGCTCATTAACAATCCCTAATACTTTTAATCCTGCCGACTCCCCTGCTCTTTTTGTAGCTTCTCTCTGATAGAAGTTAAAATAAGCAGGCACTGTAATAATTGCCTCTGTAATTTTATCGTTTTCTGGTCTGTCCTCATTCATATCTGCTATCAATGCATTTAAAAACATTGCAGACAGATCTTCAGCACTGTATGTAGAATCATTCAATCTGAGTTTGAATGCCGTATTTCCCATTTCTCTTTTATAAAATGACGCCGTATCGCCTTCATTAAACTCCTGTAATTCCTTAGCGTCATCTCCATACTTCGCCTTACCATCTCTTGTAAAGCCTACCACCGAAGGCGTTATATTACTTCTATATTTATTTTTTATTATCATTGGTTTCTGCAAATTTTTATCAAAATATGCAACTGTAGAATATGTAGTTCCTAAATCTATTCCTACTCGCATTACCAATCTCCTCTCTCGTTATCATCCTCGTCATTTATAACTTACAAATTTATATAATCAAACTTTCCATTCATAGCCATATCTAATTTTTCTATTCTTTGTTTCAGTATTTCTCCATACATCACCGTACCTTTAACTATGTCACTTTTTAATGCACAGACACAAATATCAGAGTCTATTTTTGTTTTAATTTCCTCTCTAATCCAATATTCATAATCACCTGCAAATATTATTGAATTTATTCTGTTATGTTTTATTTTTCTATTGCAATAAGCTTGTCCAACCATATCTTGAATGAAATTAATAACTTGATTTGTCAAAGGTTTCGTATTACGCTCAAATTCAGCTCTTTTAATCTCTGTATTTATATTTTTACCAGTAAACATTCTTACACTTAAACGACTTTTATCACTTTCTACTAACGATTTTAAAGTCACTTCTGCTTTATGTCTTATGAGAAACATCATATCTTGATCATCATAAATTTCAGACTTGGGAACACCGTATTCATTGCATAACAAATTAACAATATAATTTAACATATAGCCGTTCCACTGCCATCCACCAATACTACTTGTTCCCGCAGCACAGCATAATTCAACATCACAATTTTGTATCTTCACAATTGATGTGCTGATATGATTTTCCTGTAAAATAATAACTATGGCCTCTTTTCCTTCAAGAGCATTAACCAAATCTTTGTTCGAGTGCAACAAAGCTACGCTGTCAGGAATCAAACTACACACATTCAATTCTGCAAGCACTCCTGAAGTTCGTATTCTTTCGACCTGCTTTGCAGAATAATATGCTGGATATGATATGACAACCTTATTGAAATCAATATCTTCACGTTTTTTTATATCATTAATAACTTTTTTAAATATAAACGCAACTATATCTTCCTCGTCAAATAAATGATTTTCATATTTATATGGAAAATATGTTATTTTATTACGATTTTCTGTTGGTGCTACCACATTTTCATTTTCAAGTTCCATTTCCATATAATCCATTACAACTCTTCCTACATCAATAGCATTATCTTTATTGAAGAGAACCATTGAGGGCGTACGTAATTCGCCCTCATGGTTCATATATACTTCAATATTGTCTTTCACCCAGCCTGCAAAACTTACATATTCTGGTTCAACTTCTATTCCATATATATTATCTTTCATGTATACATTTACCTTATTTCATTATTCGACTACAAGATCCTTATGTTTCTCTCTCAATTCATTTACCTGCTGCTGTGTTAGACCATCCTTTACCTCAAATACTCCAGTCACAACTCCGCCATTAGTGCAATCCCTACCTTCGAAAGAAAGAAGTCCCTCTTCGTTTACTGTTATCTGAATCTCTATCGGTGAACCTGCTGGAAGATTTCCTGGAAGTCCAAGAATTGCTGTTCCCAGTTCACGTCCAAACTCTAACTCTACACTATCCTCATCACTTTCAGTCTCATAAAATACAAGTTCAGCTTCAACCATGTTATCTTCTCTAGTTACAAACCTTTGCATCTGATGTGCTGGTAAATCCATCTGCTTTTTTATAATTGTTTTAATCTTTTTTTCATCACCAACATAAGCTGCAACACCAAAGCTCTTGCTTGTTACCATTACTATCTTTATAGTTCTTCCAAATATTTTTGAAACATCTGGATCTGGATTTGGAACTGGAACCGGATCTGGGACTGGAACCGGATCTGGGACTGGAACCGGATCTGGGACTGGAACCGGATCTGGATAGTTGCCAACGGTTGCACCATATAATGCTGCACCCTTGGCAACAGCCTGATTCGGATCAAATACCAATGGCTCGATACCAAACTCATTACGCACTGCAACCGGAATCTGTCTCATCATTGTAGATCCACCTACAAGAAGTATCTGTGATATCTCTACATTATCTACACCCAATTTCCCCTTTGCCTGTTCAAGCATATCCTTTGTGAGCAGAATAGTTCTATCACAAAGATCCTGTGTTGCACTTTCAAACTCTTCAATAGTTACATTATCCTTTACATTTCCAACAGGCAGCCTTAACTGTAACCTCTGGCTCTCTGTGTTTGACAGTGCTATCTTTATTGCTTCCGCCTTAAGCTGTAAAAGATTTCTTGTCTCGGGGTCTTCCATCAATTCATCTCTATCTGCTGATGTCTGATCACAAATTTTGTCCACCATAAGATCTATCAATCTTTCATCCCAATTATAACCACCAAGATTTGCGTCTCCTCCGGTTGTTATTACACGGATTTCTTTCTCATCAATTTTGACGAGCGTTGCATCAAATGTTCCACCACCAAGATCATATACAAGTATCGTCTTACCATAATTTTCAGGACTTGAAAGTCCATATGCATATGCCGCCGCAACAGGTTCAGGCATAAGTGCAACTACATTTAACCCTGCTATTGTTCCTGCATCTTTAGTAGCCTGTATCTCATTCTGTCCAAAATATGCAGGATGTGTTATTACTACGTTTTCTACCTTCTCACCTGTCTGGCTCTCTGCATCCTTTACAAGTTTTCTCAAAACAAATGCTGATATAGCCTCTGGCTTGAGTTCATCACCATTATAATTAAAGGAGAATCCATCTCCTTTTCCTATATGTCTTTTTACAAATGCAACTGTTTTTTCTGGCTCCATTTCCATAGAATCCTTTGCAACCTGACCTACCACAACGTTACTATCGGACTCAAAATATACGACAGAAGGAGTTGTAAGCTCACCCTCATGATTCATAAATACTGTCGCCTTTCCGTCTCCACCTTCTTCAACCTTCGCAATACACGAATACGTTGTACCGAGATCAATTCCATATACATTTTCCATTTGTTTTATCCTCCTTTGGTATTTATATGTATCACCTTTGGTGATTACCTACTCTTTTATAATCAGCAGCAAATTTAAATATTTGTTACTCTTCTTTACTAATTTCTATTTCAGAAGGAACATATTTGTATACATTCACATGCTCCTTCTCAACAATATTTTCTATAGATACAATTTTCTTTTCTTTAGTTTCAGGATCTTCAACTTGCATATATTCTGTCTTTATAAAGCCATCCATAAGCCTCTCTGCGATAACTTTATTCATATTTTCATCTTCCGTATCTATTATTTTTACCACTTTCTGTTTTCTCGGCTCATAAATTTCAGATTCATATGAATACGCTATCACACCATTTTTTTCAAGAATATCCAAAAGATCATCCTCATAAGACGCATATGTGTCTATAACATGATAAATTGAAAGTTCCTCGCCATTCTCAATTTTACTCTTAAAGCTTCTAGTCATCCTCCTCAAATCAGTCATAGTAAGAATAATATCTTTAATTATTGACTTTAAATATGTATACGGAATTCCCTCACGTATACTTTGTAATTCCGAATACTGCCTGTTTATTGTCGTCTGCTTACCTTCATCATATTTTATTTTTTCATCATAGTTTTTTGCCAAATTATCTATTTTGTCAGACAGACTAGATATTGCTTGCATAAAGCTATCATTGGTAACTACTTTATTAAGAACATCTATTCTACTTACTATATCGTCTATCAAATGTCGCTCGTCTTCTGTTGCAGCAGTTTCTTCTTGCATCTCTAAATAATCTGTTTCTTCCGATTCCACAATATCCATTTGATCAGTACACATTTCATCAATGTCTTCGTTTACAACTGCTCTTGAATCTTCAACTTTTTCGGCATATTCTCCATCCTCCAATACTTTGTTCTTTAAATTTGACACATGGTCAGCCATATCTATTTCACTATTTTCTAACTTTACTGTTTCTATCAAATCATAAAAGTTATTTTCAAATGAATCATGTATACCCTTCTCAGGTTCTTTAGCCATATCCTTGTCCCAACATCCACTAACATTATCTGTGTCAATATCGTCAAAAGACTTTGTTTCCTCGAGTTCTGACATATCCTCATCAGATTTTGCATGGAATACCTTATCCAGTTTTTGCATATATTTTCTTTGCATCATTAATTCCTCCTATCATCTATACATTTTCAACACTTTAACTTTTGGAGATTCTGTATCATCTGTTGAATCTGTTTGTTCTCCTCCTTCATTTTCTTCCTTATATTTCAGAAGCAATTCTTTGTACTCCTGTAATTTTTCCTTTTCGCTATGTACTTCTGACTTTTCTGTTTTCTCTGTAGATTTTTCTCCCCATTTTTCAAATGCACAGAAAAAATCCTCGTTAGAATTCTCTTTTACCTCTTCATTTTTTCTTGGTTCAACATTATTTTCTTCCGATTCAACCCACTTCATATTTATCTCTCGCCTCCCTTTCTCGTTACTGTCAAATCTTCTGTAATATAATTAGTTCTATTCCAAACTACATATTGATATAATCTATCAGAACTTTTCTTAAATATGCCTTTGACACCTCTAATCGTGGCTCTATCTGTCTAATCAAACACAATTTCTCATTAGATTGCATTTTTCCATTTGCAAAATCTTTCTCGACAACTTGAAAAAATGCATCTATTGAATCGGTATTTAACTTTTCATTTTTTACCATATCAACAAACAACTCAATGAGCTTTGGCGATATTACATCCATCAAATTTTCGCTTTTCATCTTATATACACAGTTTGTACATAAACTACATTCCATGGAACTATCTTTTTTGCTCTGTTTAGGTGGCATATTATTTTTAACCTGTCGCAATGATTCCAATAGTATTTGTTGCCGCGTTTTAGCATTAATATTTTTTACAAGAGGTAATTTGACTAACTGCGGTCTGGAATCTCCCTCGGAATATATTGCAGCATATCCAGTATTAAACATACTGATACTTTCTACCTGATCACTAGTCATATTCATAGATGAACCAAGCAGTTCACGGTCTTCTTTAGTAACAATTCTATGACAGATTTTTAAATTAGTGTTTTTCAATACATCTGGTGCAAGCTTTGTGGGCATCTGATCCGATATCAACAATCCCTGTCCATAGCTTCGAATCTCAGCCAACATATTACAAAAAAATTCAACTGCTTTTCCCTGAGGGTTTGCACTTTCTCCGCCTTGTGAAGTAGATACATTTTTTAGCAATCTATGTGCTTCCTCTATCAGTAAAACATGCGACAACCCCTTTTTAGTCACATTACCCAACTGACTCTTTCTAAACTCATACACCTGAACCATTATCATACTTATAACAAAGGATTTGACATCATCATCTCCTATTGAGTCAAGTTCTAACACTGTAGGCAGTGCCAACAATTTATCTATAGGATATGACTTTTTTGTGTTTAACATCGCTCCCTTGCCGCCTATCATAAGAGACTTAATGCGAGCCTGCAAAGAAGCTACTACATCCGACTTCCACTTTGCACCATTTGCCAACTCCTCGGCAACGACCTCAACTTCATAATATAGATCATCTAGTGTTGGATAATCTGTTCTTCCCTTTGTATTTCTATCATTCAAAACATCCCATCCCAATTCAGCATATACGTTATACACACTAGTCTCTAAAATATATGGCATTGGAGAATATAGTTCAAAACTTGCCTTAAAAGACGATAGTAAATAATCGATATGAAGTTGCAACGGAACCCCCTCTATCTTCTCAAACGGATTTATCCTAAACGGGACAGCGTTATCGCCTTCATAACCTAGTGTAAACACAACCGGTGATATATTCAGGATTCGTCCAAGCTCGTAATACTCCTGTTTTGCGGACTCTATAACAAGAAATGGAATACTATATTTTGTATATAGTTCTTTTAAAATGTATTTTGATGTATTACTTTTCCCACCTCCGGTTATACCGTTTATCAAGCCATGTCTTGTGAAATCATCCAACCGAATATCATAATATATTTGCGTTAAAGGCTTACCATTATATGCAACATTTCCTATCCTAAATCCATCTGCCGATCTCCTTGGTGCACAATCAAATGTCATTTCTTTATTAAGATAAAAACCAGGCACTTCTCTCTCCGGGAACTGCAAATACCTGGCAAGAACCTCGCTAGGCATCACATTCTGATATTTATATGAAAAATATTCAAATGGCGGCATTTCATCAGCGAGGAAACTTCTTTCATCAATATTAAACTTGTCAATAGGTAGTCCTAATCCATCTGAAAAAAACTCCTCAACATTTGAAAACTCCAAGCATTTGATTGCATACGGTACAGAATCTTCGCCACCATAAATCCCCTTAATTATAGAGGCCATCTGTTTTGCGTCATTATGAGCTCTAGCTATATAGTATACAGCTGTTCTCCATAATCCATCCTGAAATGATTTTTGTATTTTTTCATACAAACTATTTAGTCTGTCAAAATATATCTTTGCCTCATAATTTGTTACCTGAAGAGACTCATTATGCAGTGCCCCCTCTGAACTCAGTGATTTCTGAATTTCCCTTGATGTTTCTGAAATTTCATCCTTTATCTCAGTTCTTATGTCGTGTATTTCACCTGATTCAATTGCTTTAGCACATATACATAATGTCCATTCTCTTCCATACATTCCTCTTATAAGTTTGTCAAATGACGTTTCCACGCCTTTTGAATCACTATTAACCTTATCAGAAGGATACCCCACAACCACTCCGCCATAACTCATGCAAATCACATTTTGTACCAAACTGTTTTCCTGCTGTATTTCTTCAATATTTATATTTGGATATATGGCATTCAAAATATTTTTTAAATTCTGAATATATTGCTCTGATATTCCTATATAAAATGAAATTGTCTGTTTTATTGAATGAACTAAATAACATATATTGACATTACTAATTGCCAAAGCAGATACCATTTGTGCCACAGCACCAGCAATTTCAGAATGCAACCTCTCCGTACTTTGGTTTTTTCCTATAATATGAACAAATCTCATTCTGTCCATCCGCTCTACTCTGGATACACTGCGAGATTCACACTCATCTAATGTCTCATTTCCTAAATACGCATCTTTGTATTTAAAGTCCTTTTTCAATCATTTTCCCTCATTTCTGTCAGCGTCTATATCGATGCCCTCTTTTAAAGAAATGTCCTGTGATAACATATCTACTAATACATATCACAAAATAAATAGAAAAAACGCATGTAACAATACCACTTACCGAAGAAATTATGGCAGGAAGGTTATTAGCAATTAAAAACACACCTAAAATAATAATTAAAAATAATAGTATAAACACATACCACGGAACACCTGATCGCAATCTCACCTTACAATTTGCTGATTTATTATAAATTGTTGTCGCATTTATACTTCCATTCCTATCGTTTATTCCTTTAACTATCACTTCATCATTGTCGCACAAATTTCCGCCCAATACTTGTCCTCTAAATGTTACATTTCGCGAAACTCCTGTCTGTTTACCACTGTCATCGATTTCTACTACCGTAAAATTTGTTACAATCTCATCTAATGATATGCAACCTCTGTTAGCCATGCCTTCAAAGAAGCGTCTTAATTTTCCACCAGAGTCTCTCATTTCTCTATAATTTGTTATTCTTCCATGTATCTCATTCCCTTTTGAATTAACACTTCTAACTAATTGATTCACATTATTTGTATTAGTCTGAGCCGTTGAAGCGTTAAATGTTTTGGAGGTCTGAGTAGTAGTTTTCGGCATGAACATATTATTTTTTGACTTGCCATTTTTCTGAGTCTGTGTTGTAGTTCCCATTTTTTTCTGACCAGCTGTTGTTCCGTTGCCATTAGAAGAAGCCGCTGTATTAGATTGACTGGCATTGTTTGAATTTGTTGAGTTTACTCGAAACAATCTTGCTCCACAAACTGGACACCTTGTCTCCACGTCCAAATACATTCCACACCTTCTTGGACAAGTCTTCATATAATATTTCCATCCTTTCCAATTCTCTATCTTCTTCCTCTGTACGTGTCAAAAAATGACTTCATAAATTTAGGATCCGCTTTAGAGGCTATCCACTCGAACGACTCCAGGGATAACACACCCTTGAATCCCATACTACTATTTTCATTAGCGGACCTTCCAAGTGCTGACACAGCAAAAAATCTAGATTCACCAAAATTTGTCTCCACCAGACTAACAAAATCATTCATACCACTTTTTCTAAGAAAACTTCTAATTTCGGAATCCATAAGTTCTCCAAATTCTCTATTTTCATATCCAGCTTGATTTAACAGATATGTTATTCTGCCCCTTCCAAACTGTTTATCTAAATCAAACGCATCCACCTTATTCAAAACTATTGCTATAGGAATCTTTTTCATATCTTTTACAGATTTACCCGCTATATTGTATAGCGATGTCATAAACGATTCCAAAGCAGTTTTATTACTAAGATCAGACACACCATAATCTGAAAAGTTGGAATCACAACAATACTTTTGTTTTACTGCAGGAATAGACAGCGGATCTACTACGAATATAAACCCGTGTGAATACTCATATCGCTTCATGGTATGCGTTGCTCCGCCTCCTCCAAAAGCCTCTCCTGCTATATCATAAAAATACACTTCCTTCTCAACGCCCTTATTAGGCTTCAAGAAAAATTTATATGCCACAGGTGTTTTATCACTTGTAGCATGCTGTGTAATGCCACTATCAAATTTACGAATCATATCTGTACACCTTTTTTCATCTGTTGTATCTGCAAATTCCAATTTGTATTTTGATGCAACCATTTGATTCTTCATTACCTTGCTTGTAATATCTTTCATAACAGAAGTTATATAGCATGTTTTTCCTGCAGATTTTTTTCCTATAACAGGAATGCACACAAGCGACGATTCACCTACTCCCATTTTATTAGCAAGATTGCAATTACAATTTGGACATATAGCTTCAAGTTTTCTTCTTCCATTTATAAACATTGTAGGCATTTTATTGCCGCATTGACACCTTCTATTGAATATTCCATACTTTCCTGGTATTAGTTTTTTATGTTCTTTACCGCAATTACTACACACATATATTGGTATATTATATCTCTCTCCACAAATGGGGCATGCCCCAAATATGCCATTCACTTTTCTGTATATTCCATCTAAACCCCAGAATAAAAATGCTAAAAAATAAACAATTAACGAAAAAACTAATAATACTACTATATTGGCAACAGATAAAACTGCCGTTGTCAATGTTCCGACACAAACAATACAAATGATAATAGCCACATGGAACAACAACATAACCGTTCCTAAGAATTTTGACTTTGCAAAATTATCCTTTATCTGTTCACCTTGTTTCTTCATTTGTGCACCATTATTCATCCATGCAGTTTTTATTGTTTCAAACAAATCTCGATACGATGCACCAAAAAAGTATGAAACAAATGCAGGTTCCTTGCTCTTATTGAGATCCACTTTGCGAAGATGCTGTGTATTTTTTGCAAACACCTCACTAATTGCCTTCAAATAATCGTATATCGCCAGATATGCTCCTACAACTATTCCTGCCATAACAAGAAAAGCTGACCCATACTTTACAGTTGGCCATATAACATACTTTATGATTGGCCATATAACATATTTTATTAATAGGTACGCACACAACCCAACCAAAGCTAATCCAAGTATAACTTCCACTTTAAATCCTCCCTCTATGTAAGCAAGTCATTTTAAAGAAAATAATAATCTATCAAACCCTGAAGATAATATTTCCATACAAAATAAATAACTGTTGCAGTTATCAGTACTGCACATACTGCCGATGTTTTATCAGACCAAAGCCTCTTATCCGTTCTGAAAAATCCGACACTCTGCTGATTGTTACTGAAACTTGTTCCAGCTTGATTACTTGAATAAACTGGTGTTAATGGCTGACCGCACACATCACATCTGTCAAGACTATCATCCGTATTTTTATGACCACAATTTGCACATATCCTAGGCATAATTTTCCTCCCACTCATTATTCCCATATACACGCCTTACCAAAGTATCACCTTAATATGCTCTCTTCTTTGCCGGCATTTTATATAACATGGATCACGCAAAGGCCTTGCGTAATCCATGCATTTTACACCCTACTTTCTCACTACTTTCTCGTGAAATATCCATTGCAACCAGATGTACTCTCATATGGATAATAATATGCTCGGTTTCTGGTGCACCATATCTTTCCATAATTATCTCTTTCACTCGGATCCGACCATCCACAATCTCCACAACAATAAGCGCAACAACATCCCTCCGGGATAACAATATTCCTTTTCTCCATACTAATTACCTCCTTATGTTAATTAACTACACTATAACAACTTTCATTTCTACAATGGTACATAGATCAACTCTATACATTTTCAGAACCGGAACTGTCTCCATTACGATAATAGGAAATAAAACATGATTCATGTCATTATCTTTTATAAGCTTTTGTGCATACCTTATATCTGCGAATGATAATGTTTTCATATCGGCTGGATGGCTGTGTATTATCCCCATAAATTCAATATTTCTAGCATACCAGTCCTCTAAGATCTGGTTCATATGATTCACATTCGGAATATACACATAATCATCTACGTTTTTTCTGCCACATGGATCGTCATAATAAAACTCGGTAACAACTCCATTGTAACCGCCAATCATACCTCCAGCCTCTGGTCTCACACTTCCTATGGTGGACATTATCCGCCCATATACTTTCGTTTCAATTCCTATATATGCATTTTCATTATCCATTTACCGATTTATTGTTGCCTGATTTCCACCCATATTGTTGTAATATGACTGTCCAGCATTTTCGTTTCTTTCAAATATAAGCATGTTAAAAGTTGTGGAGTTATATCTTGTTCCAATGCCTAATGTGGAAAGACATCCTGCCATACAACCCTTATCCTCAACCACCGGTACTTCCTGGATCTGTACTAATCTCCATCCTCCAGCGGCCTCATGATTAATAATATTGGCATACTGACCAACCGCCGCAGTGTAATCTCCATTTTTTGATACTGTTAAATAAGTTGGACCTGCTACTGTTTTGTACTGCATAACTTTTTCCTCCTAAAAATCATTTTATATATCTTATAAGACGTCTTACATCTTATGGATAATCTTCCCCACAGTTAGGTGGATGGCATCTTGAGAGCCTACGCACCCCTTTCAAAACGCCCCTCAAAACACCATATTTGTTGATAGCAAGTATCATATACTGTGAGCATGTCGGTTCAAACCTACACGATAGCCTCACATTGTCCGGTGCAAACCTCTGATATATTTCTATAAGCCAAATTACAAATCTTTTAATATTTATTGCTACAATAAAAGCATCAGCAATTGCAACCAAGATAACAAATGCGGCTTCACTAATATGCAAAAATCCTGACATTCCATATGAACACACATATGCCAATACAGATAAAGTAACAAAACTTACAAAAAAGATCAGTCCTGGAAGCACTCTTACATCTGGTCTGTATATTTTGTCACGAGCCGCCTCCCCTGCAATCTTCATCTGCTTTTGGATAATTTCCCTGGCCAACATAATGCTCTCATTAATATCACTACTAATAGTTACTTCATACTGATTATTTTCATAATCCCTATCTATAGCATTTTTCATTTCTATGTATGGACTATGACCATATATATCTGTATCATTTTTTTCTTCCGTGCTAATACAATACATTCCGCAATAATCCTTTCACACCCTCAACATATGTCCTGCCAATCTTTATCTTCTCTCCATTCACCATAGTGAGCATGGAATTATTGTGGTGGACTATATAATTCTTGTTAACAATTACCGAGGCATGGCACCTGATAAAGTAATCCGGAAGATGCTCCTGTATTTTATTCAATGGCTTATATTCCCGGTATGTTTTATCCTTGGTGTAGTATATTGTCACACGATTTTCTAATCGTATATAAAGAATATCATGGCAATCCAGTACCGCTTCTCCCCTGTCATACCTGACTTTTATGGTATTTTCACTGTCATATTCCAATCTACTCTTTACAAAGTCAAGGACATAACTTATCAACCTGTTTTCCTGTTTATTTTTCAATATGCAATTCTCATGCTCCGCCTCATATATGTCTACCTGCGCCGGAATTCTGGTTGCATAAAATAATATCTTGCATTTTGGCGACACCTGGTTTATTTTCTTTGCAAGAATTACGCCATTAACGCTTCCTGTTAAGATCACCTCAGTAATGAAAACATCACAATCAAACCGGTCTTCAAGGAGATCAGACTCCACCCAGTCAGGTGGATAGGGGATTACAGCTACATTCGAGCTCATATTATGTTCTCTAAGTTCCATAATAATCATGTCTACAGTATCGTACATGCATTCTTTATCTATATCACATACGCCTATCTTCATAATAATACCCCAAATCTCCTTTCAACCTGGTTAAATATGTCAACGTCTTAACTTTATCGAATTTTGTCTATCAAAACAATTATTACCAAGCCTATAGGAAGTTGAAGTAATATTACCGGAAACATTTGCGTTGTCTGCTCTACGTGTCGCAATGTCTAATCGGAACATTTCAATGTCTTTTTGAACACTTTGTTGTCATTCAGTCATTTTTGATACTTTAACCACGTCAAAATCTGATATTATCTCGACATTATTAATTATTGTAATATGGCCAATCATCCCTTATCCTAAATATGTTGTCAGATTATTCTTACAGGATTTCTGACAGATATCATTTCCCGGCGGGTGCAGATCATATTTTATCCGGGAACATCCATAGAAATAGAATGTGAAGCATTATGATAATCAACTTTAAGACAAGAGGGAGGATTTACATGAAGTACAGGACCAGAATAAGCGAGGATATATGTTCCCTTGAGGAGTTATTTACAGAACATCTGGGACTTTCTATACCTATAGTGCCTCAGACTTCCACATACTCCAACAGACATACTTTTAATAAGCTGTTTTTCTCACAAAATATTGATCCATCCATGAATCTTGACGAGATATTACAGTTATCTGTATTTAAGGACACTGATCTTGACCGGCTTAAGAGCGAAGCCCTCTCCACCAGGAATCCTATTTATTTCATCATAAATCCCGATGAAAGCTTTCCTACAGGCTCCAAGTTAAGCGTATTATTCTCTAATATGATAAAGAAGAATTACACCGGCAACAGTCAGCAGCCTGCCATAAGAGAGCTGTTAAATTCTATAGACTATAGAAAGCTGTGTAAGAGAATTGATATATTGATAAAGAATAAGTGTGACACCGTGCCAGAATTCAGCACAAAAATCGAAGCATACATACACAATATATTATCATGTGACAATATGTTGGCAGAACATTGCAGTACACTGAAATGTTCTTCTCCGGATGAATATATTGCTGTTTTCCTGTTATATGCTTTGTTTGACGAGCAGAACTTCCAATTATATGTGCGGGAGAATAAGGTAGTTGATGAGTTAAGGCATACATCCAATGGTATCACTGCGAATATTGACAACTCACATTTACAGAAGCTTACCAGCGAATTAAGATCAACCGATATATACCAGTGCTGCATAAGCTATGTTCTGGTGATAGCCTATGCTGTCCAGATGTTGCTTGCCATTATCTCATATGTATACAGTGATCCCAGGAGTGATACCAGCATGGAAAACATTATGTTTAACGTGATACTGCTGTGTATTACCATTTTCCTTACCGCCCTGCGTTTTATTCCATTTGCAATGCAGAAGAAATACGCACAACTGAGTCTTATTCTTGAGCACTCGATATTTGAGAAAACCAACGAATTATACAGTGTGTCCCTGAACAGATTTCAGAACTGTTCCCATACACTTGAACACATCCGGCGAAACAGGCGGAATATAATACTTATCTTCTGCTCACTAAGTGTATGTTATGTCGCCATATCATTTGTGCTTAACAGCTTTCCTATACTTGTTGCCCTTGTAGCAGCTACATTTGCAGTGGTATTATTCCTGGACAACTTCATGCACGATATGGTCAGCTACAAGAAATACGACGGATATTACAATAATTCTAAGACAGACGGTCACCAGCCTACGGCAAGGCATGGGCTTGCCAGAATATGCAGGTGGGACTACGATTACAGGAAGCATGATTTCCGTCACAACGACATCAACAGACTTAGCAATTACAGTGAGGACTGTATAAGGCACATCTACAACCAGGTAGCTGATACCTGTCAGTTTTCATGGCAGCTGCTGACAGCATTTATCATGATACTTTCATCTGCGGGCGTAGTGGCTCAGGTTATGCAGCTTGCATTTCCTGATGTTAAGTATTTTCATATTCCGAACCAATCCATGATGTACTCCATTATTATGATTTTAATATTGGCAAATGGAATATTAAACATCCTGATTTTATTGCGTTCGGAAAATCACTATCAGAAGCTGGCTCAATTCTCATATTATGCTGGCAGTACAAATATGAGTTCTGAGGAATTCGCCAGATTATTCAGACACAACATTTACTCCGGCAACATTTCGGATATTGATATTGCCAGAGGCATATATAACTATAATTTCTGTATGTACGAGAAAGGGATTCCTGCAGATAAGCTGCAGCCGGTTGATGACAGATATCACCTTTCCTACATTATGCTGCAGAAAATGCATTTGATCACAGCAATATTCATCTGTATATTGATAACTTATTTCAGTATAGCGGTGTGGGACATGAATTGCCTGAGGAATTTAATTCTTGCGCCTATACTAATATCAGCATATCTGATCTTCACCTTTCTGATATATCCGTTCAGAAAGCGTTCATTAGTCAGAAAAGATATTGAAGAAATCCATAACGCAGAAAAAGGACAGCAGCCATAAAGCTACTGTCCTTTTCTACAATAATCCTTCATGTAAACATCATGTCTGCATGAATTTATATCTTAAAGCTAATGTTCACTTATCAGAACCACACTGGCAGCTTTTCCTTACTTACTGACCTTTCTGAAGTTCTTCTTTCCACGTCTTACTACGATACCTTCGCCATCAAACTTCTCTTCAGTAAGCTTAACTGAGATATCTGCTACCTTCTCACCATCAACGGCTACACCGCCCTGCTCTACGGCACGTCTGCCCTCGTTACGTGAAGCAACAAGTCCTGACTTAACAAGCACTGATACGATATCGATCTCGCCATCCTTGAAGTCTTCTGCTGTAAGTGTTACTGCCGGCATGTCAGCAGCTACGCCCTTTGAGAACAATGCTCTTGCACTATCCTGAGCCTTCTTTGCCTCTTCCTCGCCATGAACAAGCTTTGTAAGCTCGTATGCAAGGATTTCCTTTGCCTGATTTAACTGGCTGCCTTCCCATGAATCCATCTTGTCGATCTCTTCAAGTGGAAGGAATGTGAGCATACGGATACACTTAAGAACGTCGGCATCTGCAACATTTCTCCAATACTGGTAGAACTCAAATGGTGATGTCTTATTCGGATCAAGCCATACGGCACCCTTCTGGGTCTTACCCATCTTCTTACCCTCTGAGTTGAGAAGAAGTGTGATTGTCATGGCATGTGCGTCCTTACCAAGCTTTCTTCTGATAAGCTCTGTACCGCCAAGCATGTTGCTCCACTGATCATCTCCGCCAAACTGCATGTTACAGCCGTACTTCTGGAATAATGCATAGAAGTCATAGCTCTGCATGATCATGTAGTTGAACTCAAGGAAGCTTAATCCCTTCTCCATACGCTGCTTGTAGCACTCTGCACGAAGCATGTTATTTACTGAGAAGCATGCGCCAACCTCCCGAAGAACCTCAACATAGTTAAGGTCAAGGAGCCAGTCTGCGTTATTGACCAGTAATGCCTTGTCATCTGAGAAGTCTATGAACTTACTCATCTGAACCTTGAAGCAATCTACGTTATGCTGGATTGTTTCCTTTGTCATCATCTGTCTCATATCTGTACGGCCTGATGGATCTCCGATCATGGCTGTACCGCCTCCGATAAGGGCGATAGGCTTATTTCCTGCCATCTGTAATCTCTTCATAAGGCACAGTGCCATGAAGTGACCTACATGAAGGCTGTCTGCTGTCGGGTCAAAACCTATATAGAAAACGGCCTTGCCGTTATTTACCAATTCTCTTATTTCTTCTTCATTTGTAGTCTGGGCAATAAGTCCTCTGGCTACTAACTCTTCATATATTCCCATTTTCTTCCTCCAAACAATAAGTTCTTCTGTCTTATGATCAAAAGTCATTATATTATACCACCCTTTTAGGCTGATTGACAATATTTAATTAGGAGACATTCCATAACAAAATAAGACTCTGATCTATTCATAGCATAAATCAGAGTCTCTCTCTTTTTGTTTTCCAACGATGTTTTAAGTTTTAATTTGAAGTTTTTTCAAATTTCAGTTAAATGTGATATGTATTGAAGTCCGGCTTATATCATCTACCTGTATTCAGAGTCTCCGATTCCCCAATCAGACACTCTTACACAAGCCCTATCCACACTCTCCGGGTATCTCAATCTTCCCCATTCGATTTTAAACCCTGTATGCAATAGTATACGCACCGGATTATCCCTGCTTTTTGCAACATTTTCTGTTTTTTCTGCTCTATTCGCAGTATCTCTTTCATAACGTTCTGTACATTTCTTCACCTGTACCGGTCCCATTCCCTCCTTTCCCGTTACAAATCCTGTTACATTTTCGGGATAAATACATATTACACTATGCCACTCATGAAATCTGTCAAATAGTGTCGGCTAAATAATTTTTTATTTGGGGAATACATACTTATTTCTTACCTGTCTCTGAGCTAAAAAAGATCCAAGGTATTATCCAGATATATTTCTTCCCTGACATTTATCCGGTATTCCGGTTTAGTCATGTAATACAATAGAAATTCCAGGATAAGTGCACTGCCAAGTCCTCTGCCTTCAATCTTAAAGTTCATGAATCCCATTGGCATATAAATATTTCTGATGTCATCGATTCCTATAAATCCCGGATTTAACATGGCCTTAGAGAAGCGGTATCCACCATCATGATCCGGGGCTGTACATTTATGGTCATAATCCTTCTCGGCTTCCCCAAGGATCCTGCGGCTCACATCCTCATAACATGCCCGACGGTCAGTACAACCAAAGTAGCAACATTCGTTACACAGAAATTCCACTTTATTTTTCTGATGTTCAGACAAATCCTCCAATCTGTCAAAGCGTTTATTCAACCTGAAATCCGGCACGACATAACTGAAATCCTCGCGATCCAGTTCCTTCACAAGTTCATCAAAATCAGTCAAAACCTTGGTTGTTGAAGACACCAGATAAAGTTCCGGATAGCTGGCTTTCAGATAGTCAAGCAGCAATTCAGAATGTACAATAACACCATTTCGTACCCTGCCATGCCCACAACCGTCATTACCACTTCTGTTAAGGTCTCCGGTACTATACATTTCTTTATCTCTATCCTGCTCCCGGCAGAACATCCTGCATAACTCATTGCACCTTCTGTCAGAAAGGTGTTCTTCCCTTAGCAAGGAATTGCTGAATGTAAGTCTTGCCGAAATGCCATATTTATTCACCAGAGAAAGGACTTCCCTGGCATTGCAGTCTCCATCTCCCACACGGCCGCCACCCCAGATACAATCTGCAGGGGCACCATAGATAGAGCCTATGTCACACCAGTCATAGAAATATTCCCTGTGCTCATGAAACAAGGGCAGAAACACCTTATATAATTCGTAAAATTCAAATAATCCCGGCAGATGAAAATATGCCACGCCCTCCTGTTTTTTCATTTATGACTTCTTACCTGTCTTCCTATATTTTTGTTTTTCCAGTACCTGTTTCATCAATATTTTTGCTTCCTGTATTTTTACTTTTCCTATCCAAATGTCGATAACCCCTACTCTATCTGATCCAGTATAAACGGATCCTTGATCTTGTTGTCCTCAGCGAAGAACAATATCTTGGTGAGCACCTCCGAGGTCTTCGGGTCGTCATCCACAAATGGCAGGAATATACGTCCCCGCCTCTGGGAATGAACCGGAAGAACATTGATCATAGGTCCTGCTTCCTGATGTACCACACCACTTCCCAGGTGCACCGTGTAGTTGGCACGCTTGCCATTTATAATTGCATGGTTCCTGGTAAATGATACATTTGCCAGTTTAAATAAAGGCATTGTAAATTCCGCTATGGCTTTTCTCATCTCTATTGTAGAGTGGGAGGTCTCCGGATCCACGCCACCGGCATGGGCAACGCTTACCGCCATATCCACATCCCTCATAACCTCTGAGAAAATAATATCCGGAATGTCCTTTATCTTAAGATCCTTACCATTTCTTCTGTCTGTGAACACCACCCATTCAAGAGTAGGAGCCTCGATGTCCGACGGTGAGAACCAATCTGCAAGAGCATAAATCCTTGCAACAATATTTTCCTTATAGTAGACCTTCTGCAAGCCTTCATCCACATCAGCAACCCAGTGTCTGGATCTTAAGCAGCCAAGAGTCTTCCTCGGCTGTATCTGATTTCCTGCATACCGGAGCGAATGTTCAAGTCCCAGCTCCTCTTCTGTCTTAACATACAGCTCTCTGAATACCTGCTTAAATGGCTGGACTATCTTCCGGGCAAATACATACTTCTGCACATCATGCCACACACCTGTCTTATACATATGAACCGGATGTGCCACAACAAGCTTAGTATCATCCGGCAATTCCATACATCCAACATCTATCATACTATCCGAAAGTCTATTGCTGTCTACATCTATTGTATTCTCTTCCGGTTCTGCATTATCTAAGCTCTTGCCTTTATCATTTAAATTCTTGTCTTCAACATTTATTGCATAAGCTCCGATCACGTTCAAACCTTCAAGAGTTGCAAATCCCAGCACGCACTTTTCTCCCTGCACCTTAAATACCACTGCTGCCACCATATCACTGATAACAGGATTTTCAAGCATGCCCTTTATCTCTGCCCAGGTGTACACTTCCTCGCTCTCCATGGCATCCTCAAGCATTGCCTTTGTACGCCTTGCCTGCTCTGCCATCTGCTTCTTCGCCTCTGTGAGAGCCACAACATATTCATCCTTCTTAAGCTTGGCAGGCACAGATTTAAGCTGTTTGCCGTTCTTCTCGCATATCAGGGTACATTTGCCGCCATCTCCCATTTCAAGCCACAGGGACACCTCTCCCACGTCATGAGGCTTGAAATAATCCGACATACCCTGAGCCACAAGGCTCTCCATACGGAGTATAAGTCTGGTCACATCCTGATAGCCCGCATTTATCGCCATATTCTGCAGAGCAATCTGTACTGCTGCCGACTCGCTGGCTCTCCTCTGGGCACCGAACTGCCTGCTCTCCTTCTTGAACTTCTGTAGGAACATGTATCTGTCCCTGATCTGTGATTCATTATCAATAGGGAGTATTCCCACTGCCATAAGCAGATCCTTGTTACGCTTTGCCTCGATCTCAGCTATGAGCTCTGCCTCATTGTATCTGCCCAGGGCTGCGTCCGCATACTTTCTCGCCCTGGTATGCTTTGCTCCGTCTGAAATATACTTCGCCGCCTTATATATAAGGGTAAAATGTTTGTCACCAAGCTTCTCGTACACCTCAGCAAACCACGCCCTGTCAAAGGCTCCGTCGTTCAGCTCATCCACAGACAGCGGTGTGTATCTTGCTATCATGGCTGTCCTCTTATTGTCAAATGACTCGTTCATGTGTGCCATGAAGTAATAACAGCCCCCTGCGAATCCATCCCAGCCCAGATACTCTCCAACTATATCTATCCATTCCGGAGAATACATGGCAGCCTCCACCAGACGGGCTTCACTTATGTCTGTACCTGCAAGATAACTCTTAAGAGTCTCCGCATTGTCCCCAACTCCCGGCAGACATGACTGGAGAAGGTGCGAAAGACTATTTTTCTTGCTTACCTTCATTCTGTTTCCGCCATAGCTGTAGCCACTGTTAAAATATGATGATCTCTCCAGAGTCTCCTTGCCCAGCGCTGACAATATCCTCACAAAGTATTCTGCTCCATATATTCTTGTAAGTCCGTATATATACCGGGAGAATTCCGTCTCCGTATCTCCCCTTGTAAGCTCAGCTTCCATAACCAGCCCGGACATGTCCTCATACAGCCCCTTAGCAATGTCAAATATCCTCTGATCGGCCTCAGAAAGCTCCTTTGAAGGATCATGCAGAAGTATCCTTCTTATATTCTCGACTCTTCTCTGCTCAAGCCAGCTCCATTCATTGCGTCTGGTCTGCACCTGCCTGTCTCTTTCAGTAATGTACCTGATGATATCAGACACGCACTTAAGGTTACTGTCCAGCGGATTTCCCTCAAATGCCATCTTGTACATATAATCCCTGGTTACGATTCCACGGCTGTATGCCGCAATGTAATCATGAAGAGTAGGCACCCACATCATTTCTCCCGCGTGTATCCAGTAGTAAGGCTCCCCCGGAACATTTGCCACATCTTCAGGCACGTGGAAACCATAGCACTCAGCCAGTGCATAATTATATGGGAACAAATGACGGAACTCCTCCTCATTTGCCGCAGCTATATCCGAACCATCTTCCACCTCAATGAAGCAGATCTTCTTTGCCAGAGTAAGGTATCCTGTAAATTTCATGATCTGCTCATTCGTTATGACACCCCTGTGGTATACCCTGTTTCTCTCCTCTTTATCTGCCCTGGGACTGATAACTCGGAAATCATACACCAGCTCTGCCTTTCTGGAGATAAGATAATCCGCTGCCACCACTGCCAGCTTTCTCATGTCGGTGATCAGCACATATTTGTCGTAAAGGTATGAAACGACTGTCTTTATCCGTGACAGATAGCCGTAATTGTACTGTTCCACCACATACGGCCCGCCAAACATATCCCTAATGAAGCTCTCGCAGTATTTCTTGAAATCTTCTCTGTCATTGTTGCATCCCTGCAGATAAGTGTATACCTGCACAAGCCGTTCCGGAGTCTGTATATTCTCCCTGTAAAAGCCTTCCCACAGCTCTGCAAATTGTATATTTCCATCTTCACTGTAAAGTCCACCGGACTCCCCAAGCATACAGATCTCCCCGATTCTGTTGGTGTACTCATCGTTCTTGTGGGCGTCTATCAGTTCATCAAGCTTCTTTACGATCTCTTCTGTCTCTGAAACAGCTTCTGTCTTGCCTGTGCCAAGCTTCGCCTTTAACTTTGCAAATGCTCCTGCAAGCTTTCCTGTATCTCCACCGTTCTTTCCCATGGCAATACCGCTGTCAGGGAAATATCTTTTGTATACTTCCTTGCAATCCTCAAGATATGCCGCGTCAAATACCGGTTCGTAGGTTGCATTTACATCATAAAGACCGTATCCCCTTTCTGCATCCGGCTTATTCTCCCCGGTATTTATTATTTCATTTATAAGGATCTGTTCCTTGGTGCTTACTCTTGAAGCGGCGTGCTCCATGGTATCAATATGCTTGACACACCTGGCAAATAATTCTTTCCTGTCCTCATCCTTCTTTAACTGCAACAAAAGATCAAGCCCCGCAGTCCGCTTCTCTTCCTTAGGATCTGCAAGAAGTCTTCCGATAAGCTCATACATGCTGTTCCCATCCATCTTATAGAGTATAGACAGCACCGTATCCCTGACGTCAGCCTTCTTATACTTGAGCATATTCTCAAGCTGTGTATAATTATCCGGCGAAAGCTCCATGTTCTTAACAAGCTCGGCAGCCTTCTGTCTGGTAAATGTTTCCTTGTCGGCTACAGCCTCCACAAGAAGTGCCCTCTGGTCGTCATTTGCAGGTTCTCTTATAAGTGCCATCATAAGTGTGTCCCTGCCGTATTTTGACGGATCGATATCACTCATCATACGGGCAACCGCAGTGATCTTGTCCTCATCCCTTAAGGCACTGGCGCACACACCAAGCCTCATGATAACGTCCGATTTCTCGAGATATGCCACGTTCCATGGGAACACGCAGGGATTTATCTCAAGCTTCCTGCCCGGTATCTTGTCAAGAAGCCCCATAAGGATATCATATATCCTGAGGCACTCCTCCATGCTGTCAAAGTATCTGGAAAACTCCGCATATGTTTTCTTTCTCACCTTGCCCTTATACCTGCGTCCCTCCTCGTATATCAGCTCGTTCATATACACCTGGTAGTCCGACATGAAGCTTGGCATGACAACCGCCATGGTGTCAGGTTCATCTCCATATCTCTCCACAAATTCCTTTGCCACCTTATGCACATACATCTTTCCAAGGCTCATGGCGTCTATGTACATTGCAAATACCATTCGTTGGTGCTTTGTACCGTTAAGTGCCAGCTCTTTCATTATACGGCATGCGTCATCTATATCAAAGAAGCCGTAACACCACAGTGCCAGGTATATCTTCATGGCGTCCTCGCCCATAAGTGCCTCATGTCTGGCGTTCTCATCATGAAGATATGTGTCTATTATATAAAGCTGTTTTTCCTGTATACGGTCGATCTTGCTCTCTTCATTTGCCACAAGTCCCGTCCATGTACCAACAGCCCTTGTGACAGAGGCATACCTCAACAGCTCATTGTCCTTGATCACACGAAACAGTGTCATGAAGGCCTCTGTGGTTCCGTAGTCCATGTTCTCGCATATTGCCTGGCGGAGTCCCTCCTGGAGCCTTGCTGCCAGCAGCAGCTTACCAAGAGCCTCGTGTAGCCTGCTGTTTTCACTCATACATATTCCACGGATCATTTCGGTGGTGAGCTTCGCCCCGGTGCCCTCACCAAACAAAATGTCCATAAGGGCTTCCTCAAGCTGGACATTTCCCCTGTCAAGCTCTGCCTGTATCCAGTATTCCGATATTGCCTTCCAGCCATTTGCCCCCTTATCCTTGTACAGGCACAGCGTATCCTCAGGCACGTTCCCCTTATATATGGAAACTATGTCTGCATTATATATTCCCAGGTCATGATACTCAGCCATGATCCTGAAATATCTGTCCATGTATGATGTATACTTCTTCGTCCGCACAGTCCTTCTGAAATAAGACTGGCTCCCCTGCCCCCTTTTTATGCTGTCTATAGTGCAATAGAAGTCTTCTAACAGATCATCCGGTATCCAGCCGGGCATATTCTTCATTTCGGATCTGAAGAAATCTGATGGCCGGTTGCCCTCTGTCTTAAGAAATCTCTCCAGCTTCTTTCCTGTTTCAGTAAGATGAGCCGCCCCATTATATCTGGCGGTTTCTTCAATGATCTTCTGAACCTCCATGCTGTATGTCTTCTTAAGTTCATCTGCCCTTTCCTTGTATGCTTTTCTTACATTCTCTGCAAGATTTTTCTCTGCTTCCCTCTCAAGCTTTGTCTTCTTATCTTCTCCCATGCGTAACCCCTTTCGATTTTTTACTTCTGTCTACCACATTCTTCCGGCTAACATTGTGAGTCTGATGAACGTGATCTCATCTCCCTCTGCAAATATAACCTTTTCGTCCAATTCCGTAAGCTCCTCACTCCCAAGGAACACCCTGAACAGCCCATCCTCAAAGCCAGTTATAGCCGTATCCGCTGCTTTTGATACATCAGGCTTCTTATCTCCGTACACTATGCCGAAGGCTATCTTACCGATCTGTGCCATGTCATCTATCTGATCACTTGTAAGGACTGCTTCTCCTCTGTCCATACGCTCTATGTATTCCCTGACACATATCTTAACAGTCTCTGTTATAAGCTCCCGCAAAGTCTCCGGTTCTGCCTCATATTCAAATGGCACTTTATCCACAGTATTTCTTCGTTTTCCAAGCTGTTTCATATTCATGTATAAAAGCATGTGATTCCTCCCCCGCTGTTTGACGCTATATCAACATTTTCCCATGTAAATGTACTACCGTCAAGCGTCAGGTAAACTTTTAAAAACTTACAATCATAAAATTTAAAAATGGTACCAAGCATATCGCACTTTCCTCGTTACCATAAAAAAGCACAGGTGCTGCAGCGTGCCGGATTTAATGGCACCACCGCAATCATCCTGTGCTCTTATCTTATATCGTTCACCTACTTATCGTGCTTCTTTGCATTACCCGGCACCAGTCTGACTCCCTTCATGAGCTTATATCCAACAGAGCCTCTGATAGCCGCCAGTTCAGCCTCAAGCTCCTTTATACGCTCACCTCGCTCAGTCTTGTCCTCGTACGCCTGCTTAAGCTTGGCATTTATCTCAGACTTCTCTGCATAGGTCTGTTGAAGCTTCTCATTCAACTCGGATTTCTCTGCGTAGGTCTGTTGAAGCTTCTCATTTAACTCGGATTTCTCTGCATAGGTCTGCTGAAGCTTGGCATTTATCTCGGATTTCTCCTCGTAGGTCTGTTTAAGCTTGGCATTTATCTCAGACTTTTCTGCGTACGCCTGCTGGAGCTTATCATATATGTCCTTCTTGTCTGAAAATGCCAAATCAAGCTCTCTGCTTCTGTGGTTCTTTATATCATATTTTGCCTGCTGCTGGTATCCTGTGAGGTTGGTAATAAGTATCTTCATCTTATACTTCAATTCATCTACAGTTAAATCTCTCTCAAAATAACTGTCATCTCCGTATACCCCATTAAATAAGCCTTCCCAGGCCTCTCCTATGTCTATGCTGCTTACCTCTTCAATGTGCTTTCTTCCGGCTGCACCAAGCTTTTTCACCTTATCGCTATCCTTTAATATGTCTATGATAGCCTGTGCCATAAGAACGACATTCTCCTGAGGAACGCTGACAACTCCTGCTCCGGACTCCTCCACCTCAAGCCATGGCATTTCATAGCATACTATCGGAAGTCCATATGCCTGTGCCTCATAGAAAGTCAGTCCATAACCTTCACTGGAGGAAGTACTTACAAATAATGAAGCTTCTGAGTAATATCTGCCCACATCCATGGTAAATCCTGCACATTCTATGTTCGTCTCCAAATGGTTCTCTTTAATGAGCTTTCGCAGCTCAGCTTCTAATTTTTCATCACCCTTGCCAACTATGACAAGCTTTGCATCGCTGATCTCCCGGGTCACAAGCTTCATAACCGGAATCAGATCAAGGGGACGCTTTCCTCCATCAATACGAGCTACCCATACTATCCTGTGTGGTACATAATTGCTTATATTTATCTCATTTACATTGAATGTAAACGGATTACCTATACATTTCGCCTTTTTATTATATATCTGTGTATACATCTCGTCTGTAACTGATAATGTAACTATGCCATCACACAATCTATATATGTATTGAAGGGAATCTGCCTCACACCCCTGAAGCCCATAGGGCAGACATGTAAAACTATGAACATGAAGAACAAATGCCGGTCTTGAAGGATGGCTCTTTACAGTCAGCATATCCCACCACGTACAATGCTGAGTAAACATATTGGATACAAATACATCCACATTATTTCTATCGAGAAGATCATTTATTGCCTTCATTCTCTTAAGATATTCTCTTTTCTCTACTTTATATGAAGGGATATATTCTCTCTTCACGTCAGCATTTAACTCGTATTCATCTTCTTCCGGACCATTGTCCGTAACAAGTATTACATTATACTTTTTATTTCCCTGTTCGTCTGTCATTGACGACCAGATATTGCACAGCATTGTTACAACTCGCTGGGCACCACCATTTGTAATGTTCCTGTAATATGTAACTATTGTTTTAGGTGTTTTGTTATTATCCAGAGGCTTGTTATATCTGTCTACATCTTTCATAACCCTGGCGATCTCATCTACATTAAACCAGTATTTCTCCGCAAGCCCGCCTATAACCTCATCATAGCCCCACTTGTCCACCATAGCTTCAAAGTACCCGGATCTGTATTGCACAGGCACCTTCTCTGCGAAGTCCACCATAGCCTCACTAAGAGATTTACTTGTCATTTCCTGCAAAATATTATTCATCAAATCACCTCACGTTTATTGGCATGCCTCACAAAGTGATGGCGTGCCTTTCTTTGTAATGATGTATTCCTCTTTCCATTTATAACACATATGATATTATAATCATCCTGTCAAAAAATCAACCCTAATATTATACCGATTTCAGGGAGATTTCGACGAATTATTATCACTGTCTTACTTTTAATACGGTACATCGGTTATTTTGAATTTTTCTTTAAAAAATATGGTTGCCATTGCATATAGAAGCCTTTATATCAATACCTTTATTTCAACGCCTTTATATCAACACGTTTTTATCCTATAGCTTGATTCCCACACTATCTTACAATAAAAAAAACTCTTAAGAATTAATCCTAAGAGATCCTCTGTAAGCCGATGATCGGACTCGAACCGATAACCTGCTGATTACAAATCAGCTGCTCTGCCAATTGAGCCACATCGGCATATTTAATTTTAAGAAAAAAAAAGATGCCCAAAGCTGGAATCGAACCAGCGACACGAGGATTTTCAGTCCTCTGCTCTACCAACTGAGCTATCTGGGCATGTGTTTCTTCTTTTGTATATATTGCATTAAATGCAATTAGTAGCGGGGACAGGATTTGAACCTATGACCTTCGGGTTATGAGCCCGACGAGCT
>ERZ809207.43-NODE-43-length-106691-cov-17.022647_pt1 | contig 106691 bp, 78 predicted proteins | sample MGYA00520515_ERZ809207 | MGnify/ENA primary metagenome ERZ809207 (study PRJEB31570, sample SAMEA3213009) | Homo sapiens | biome: human-gut; feature: human gut; material: fecal | place: Sweden | collected 2011 ... | reverse complement strand
GGGGAGCCGATGCGGCTCGCGCGTTCCCTCGTATACCCGATAGACCGTCTGCATGTGTATGCCAGCCCCTTACGCTCTGGTGAAAGTTTGTTTACTGAGGGGCATTCTCGCACGAAACATTCAGCCTATTTGCCCAGAGCGCATGTTGGTTTGGTGAGCGGCTCTAGTAGTCGGTGAAAGTGAGGGGGTTAATTGAAGATTTTTAGCGCGCAAGCGTAACGGTACGATCGGGAAACTCGATGCTTGCAACCAGTTTTCCGCCGAGGCTCTCTGCGTACCTGCTCAGCGTGTCGAGCCTCATCGAACCCAACTCCCCACGCTCGAGCTCGGATACACGTTTTTGAGAAACGCCCATCGACTGGGCGACCGACGCCTGTGTTAGATCTTTTAACCTGCGAATCTGAGCAAGCTTATAGGCTTCGATACGATCGCGAGTCCTCTCCTGCTCGGCGGTAATGGAGTCGCGTGTTATCCCGCGAGATTCCATATACTCATGCAGTTCCATCTCGATCGAGCCTCCTTACGTGGCGACGGTATATTTGCTCGGCCCTTGGAATGTTGATCGCATACCAACCGTTCCATTTTGCCCTTGACGATCCCGCTCGCGACTTATCACCCGCCAATAGCAATACCGCCTGGCGCTTGGGGTCAAAGGCGAAGAGGATGCGAATCACCTGCCCACCACACGACGTCACTCTCAGCTCCTTTAAATGATGAAGCTTCGAGCCCTTTACGCGGTCAACCAGCGGACGACCAAGGCTGGGACCTTCCTTCTCGAGCACCAAAAGGTCTGCATAAATCTGCTTCAGCGTAGCTTCATCCTGCTCATCAAGCCAAGGTTCAATGTAATCAAGCACGATACGGTACCGATGCAGCTGATTTGACATACCTTTCTCCTTCTATAGTAGAAGTTTTACGGTATATTGCAAGGACAAACTTGCGCAAATGTCTATTTATTCAGCTTAAATACGCTGTTTGGGCTCGGTGACGATGGCTCGAACGATGCGGGGACGATCGGTGAGGTCGTGGACGATACGCACGTCCGAAAGGCCTGCCTGGCGACAGAGCTCGGCCGCGGCATCGAGGGCGCCCTCGTAGAGCTCGCAGGCAAACAGGCCGCCGGCACGCAGCATGTAAGGCGCCGCATTGAGCAGGCGGCGGAAGATGTCCAGGCCGTCGGCACCGCCCTCGAGCGCCAAGTCGGGCTCAAAGTCCTTGACCTCGTGCGGCAGCGAGCGCATGACGCCGGTCGGGATGTAGGGCGGGTTGGAAACGAGCACGTCGAAGGTGCCCCACTCTTCGCGGGGAATGGAGCTCACCAGGTTGGTGAGACTAAAGGCAACCTCATCTGCCGTGAGGCCGAGCGCGTCGCGGTTTTTGGTGGCCAGATCGATGGCGCGCGGCTCGATATCGGTGGCGGTGCAGGTAACGTGGCCGCGGCGCTCCCAGGCAAGGGAGAGCGAGATGCAACCCGTGCCGCAGCCGACCTCGAGAACGCGGGCGATACGGGGCTCGGCTGGGGCAGGCGCAGCGGCATCCTGAGCCGAAGCCGTCTCCTGGCCGGCACCCTCGATGGCGATGCCGTATTCGTCGAGCTCGGGCTCGGCGGCTTCCGCGGCTTCGGCTTCTGCTGCCTGCGCGGCGGCTTCCTCGGCCTCGCGGTCGGCCAGCTCCTCGGCATAGGCACGGCTGCCGAGCACGTCGCTACCCAGCGCAGCCTCATCGGCAGCCGTCAGGTTAGCGGCACGGCGCTCGGCGGCCGCGCGTTCGTCTGCCAGCGCGGCCTCGGCCTTGCGTGCCTCCTCGACCTCATCGTTCCAAGGCAGCTCCACGCGCTGACGGGCAGCAGCCTCGGGGCTCAGCACCTCGGCATCCAGATAATTGAGGACTTCCTCGACGAGCATCTCGGTCTCGGGGCGCGGAATGAGCACGCCGGGGGCGCACGCGACGTCGATCATGCGAAACTGCGTGCTGCCGGTGATGTACTGCAGCGGTTCACCTTTAGCGCGACGAACAACGGCCGCGTGCATGGTCTCGAGCTGAGCCGCGTTAAGCGTCTCGTCCATGCGCATATATAAGTCGATGCGTGCCAAACCCGTGGCAGCGCAGAGCAGCCACTCGGCAGAAAGACGGGGGTGCTCCTCGCCGCGCTCGGCCAGGTACTCCTTGGTCCACTCGAGACAACGCTTGATGGTCCAAATCTCGTTTGCCATGGGGCCCTCCCCTCTTAAGCGCCGGACGGCGCGCGAATGTCGGAGCAGATTGTACGCGAGGCCAGCGCTTGGCAAGGGACGATTGAAGGCGATTATCGAGAATCAGCCCAGAATTTTGCACCGGGCTCGCTCAAAGTGTTCATTCGCCGACGTCTAGATTTGCATTCGTCAAGCTTTTGGCAAGGTTGCCCCAAAACTGACCAATATCTAACCAAGAACTTACCACATCGCTTGACGCACGACCCATCAAAAATCGCCCCGCGACTTCTCGGACGCTTTTTCGATCAATATTTTCAATAGAAGATGAAGAATGTTAATTACTTCGAGCAGGTAGACAGCTTAATTTCTAACAAAGCAGATTGAATAAACTCGAAAAGTAATTAACCCAACCTAGTCATTTAAGAACATCCCCAATGACCACCTCTAAGGCGCCGCAAGTTGAGCATACCGCATCCGGAGCAAGGCAACGCCGCAGGTAGAGGACGGACAGCGAAAACGCCCCTAAGCGAGCAAGGTGACGTGAAAGAGGAGGGAAGCGTACTTTTGTACGCGACCGACGATTGAACGTCAGATTGCCGCTTAGGGGCGTTTGCAGCGTCGAGCCGTTACGGCGTTTGGTAAAACGCCGTAACTTAAACTGCCTGCGCCAGCTTCTCGGCTCGCTCGGCGGCGGCGAGCGCCTCGATGACGGTGCCGAGCTGATCGCCCAGAAGGACGCCGTTGTAGGTGGAGTTGAAACCGATGCGGTGATCGGTCACGCGGTCCTGGGGCTGGTTGTAGGTACGGATCTTCTCGGAACGGTTGCCGTGGCCGATCTGGCTCTGGCGCTCGGCACCGAGCTCGGCCTGCTGCTTCTCGAGTTCCATCTCGTACAGACGGGCGCGCAGCATCTGCATGCAGACCTCGCGGTTCTGGATCTGGGAACGCTGCTCCTGCGACTGCACCACGGTGTTGGTGGGCAGGTGGGTGATGCGCACGGCGGAGTAGGTGGTGTTAACGCACTGACCGCCAGGGCCGGAGGCGCAGTAGGTGTCGATGCGCAGGTCGGACTGGTTGATCTGGACGTCGATCTCCTCGGCCTCGGGAAGTACGGCGACGGTAGCCGTGGAGGTCTGAATGCGGCCCTGGGACTCAGTCTTGGGAACGCGCTGGACGCGGTGCACGCCGGACTCGAACTTCATGACGGAGTAGACGCGGTCGCCCCCGACCTTGAACTCGATGGACTTAAAGCCACCGGCCTCGCTGGGGCTGGAATCGAGCACGGTAGTCTTCCAGCCGCGCGACTCGCAAAAGCGCTGGTACATCTTGTACAGATCGCCGGCGAAGATGGCCGCCTCGTCGCCACCGGCGGCGGAGCGGATCTCGACGATGGTGTTCTTGTCGTCGTTGGGGTCGCTCGGGATGAGCATGTACTTGATGTCTTCCTCGAGCTGGGGAAGCTTGGCCTCGTTTTCGGAGATGTCCATCTGGAGCATCTCCTTCTCATCGGCATCGGTGGTATCGTGCAGCATTTCCTTGGCAGCCTCGATGTCATCGAGCGCGCCGATGTACTCGCGCGAGGCGGCAATGAGGTCGGACTGGTGCGCGTACTCCTTGTTGAGACGCGTGAACTCCTTGATATCGGAGGCGACGGCCGGGTCGGAAAGCTTCTTCTCGAGCTCCTCGTAGGCCTTGATGATCTTTTCGAGCTTGTCGCGCATGACGGACTCCTTTATATGCGTGAAGGCGAAAATCGGCAGAATTGATGGGGCGCGGGGCGCCGCTGCGGGGGTAAGTCCAGCTAGAGCATGTCGATCTTCAGATACATGCGCATCCCTTCGCGTATGGGGTACATAGTTGCGGTCTAACCCATACATGATAGCGTGCGCAGGCAAACCTGCATATAACCCGCACGGAATCCGACAAAGGGACAGTCCCTTTGTTGGATTCTAGAGCGTGTGGAGCAGAGCGATGAAAAAGCGGACACCCTGAAGGTAGACTCGGCGGGTAATGCGCTCGTTGGTGCCGTGGACGCCGCGGTCGCATTCGTCATCGTCGACCACAAAGGCGGAGAAGCGGATGCACTCGTGGCAAATGCGCTGGTAGTTGGCGGCATCGGTTGCACCAATCACGGTCGAGGGCACGATGCTCATCGGCTCTTGGCCCACCGCAGACGATCCGTTTTCCTCCGTCCCCTTGGGATCACGGAAATAGCGGGCGGCGATGGAGCGAACCGCCTCGAGGCCGGGACCACCGATACGCGGGGACGGCGAGGGTTCGGAGCTGCCGGGGCCCAGCTCCACTTCGACACGACCGGCAAGGTCCGCCCCGGCAACCGCCTCACGGCAGCGCGCCACAACGTCGGCCACGCTCGTGCCCTCGAGCATGCGGAAGTTGATGTTGGCCCACATATCCTGCGGCATTACGTTGGCGCCGGTGCTGCCACCCTCGATCTGCGTGGGCGCGCAGGTGGTCGTCACCAGCGGGTACAGCTTTTTGCTGGCAAGGCAGTCGCGCACGATGGCATCCTTGCTGGCAGCAATCTCGTCTGCGGTATAAAGCCCCAGCTCGACGAGCTGCGCGGCAAGCAGATCGGTCACACGCGCCGGCCACTCGATATCGCAAATCGCGGCAATAGCGCGGCTGAGCACTTCGAGCGACGTGCCACCGTAAGGGTTGGAAGAATGCCCGCCCTCGCTCTTCGTCCTGAGCACGATATCGGCATAGCCCTTCTCGGCAAGATCGGCATGCATAAGCCAACCCTCGCCTGCGCCGTACTCGGCAGCCTCAACGATACGATAGTCACCCTCGTCGATCAGGTACTCAAGCTCAATGCCGCGCTCCTCGAGCGCGCGGCCGATGGCGCCTGCGCCGTACTGCGTAGTCTCCTCGTCCTGGCCAAAGGCCAGGAGCAGCGCGCGCTCGTGCTGCCAACCGTGCGCCAGCGCATACTCAACCGCCTCGAGAATGCCTGCGACCTGGTCTTTCATATCGATGGCGCCGCGACCCCAAATATAGGTGTCGTCCACGTGCCCGCTAAAGGGATTGTGCGTCCAGTCTGTCTCGGTGCCCGGCACCACGGGAACCACGTCCATGTGGCCCATGAGCATGACCGGCTTGAGGGCGGGGTCGATGCCGGCAAGCGTCACGAGCAGCGAATGGTCGATGAGCTCGACCTCGCCCGCCGCAAACACGCGCGGCCAGGCCTGCTGCATATAGGCGCGCAGGTCGGCAAACGCCTGCCAGTCCACCGTCTGGGCATCCATGCTCGAAATCGTCGGAAACGACAGCACGCGGCCCAGGCGCTCGCACGCGCCGACCTCGTCGATATCGGCAAAATCATCCTCGTGCGCAAAGAAGCGCCAAACCTCGGCCATGCCTTCCTCCAAAAACAACGTGGCAAAGAGGCGGTCCCTTTGCCACGTTCGCTTGCATTATTTGTCGTTGAGATAACGCGAGAGGAACTCGCGGGTGCGCTGGTGCTTAGGATTGCCAAAGAGCTCAGCCGGCGCGGCGTCCTCGAGCACCACGCCCTTATCCATAAAGACCACGCGGTCGGACACGGTTCGGGCAAAGGCCATCTCGTGCGTGACGACGACCATGGTCATGCCGTCGGCCGCGAGCTTGCGCATGACCTCGAGCACCTCGCCCACGATCTCGGGGTCGAGTGCGGAGGTCGGCTCGTCGAACAGCATGATCTGCGGATTCATACATAGGGCACGAGCGATGGCAACGCGCTGCTTTTGGCCGCCGGACAGGCGACCCACGGCGGCGTGCGCGAACTTCTCGAGTCCCACGCTCGTCAGATGCTCCATCGCGACCTTCTCGGCCTCGGCCTTGCTCATCTTTTTGAGCGTGACGGGCGCGAGCGTGCAGTTGTCGAGCACATCCATGTTGTTGAACAGGTTAAAGCCTTGGAACACCATGCCGATGTCCTCGCGCAGCTTGTTGATGTTGCAGCGCTCGGCCGTGAGGTCCTGGCCGTGGAACCAGATGTGGCCCGCGTCCGGGGTCTCGAGCAGGTTGAGGCAGCGCAGGAAGGTCGACTTACCCGAACCCGAGGCGCCGATAATGGTGACGACCTCGCCGGGGTTAACGGACAGGTCGATGCCCTTGAGCACCTCGAGCGAGCCGAAGCTCTTGCGCAGGCCCTCGACGCGGATGAGCGGCTCATTGGTCTGTGCGGCGGCCGCAACGCCGGTAATGGCGGTATCTGCCATGATAATTCTCCTCGTCTTGAGCCTAGTTGGAGCTGGGCAGCGTGACCGGAGCCTCGGCGCCGAGCTTTTTGCCAAAGGCCTCGAGCAGGCGGCTCGCCACGAGCGTCAGGATCAGGTAGACCACGAGCGCCACGCAGTAGACCTCCATCTGGCGGTAGTACACGCCGGCGACGGTGGTGGTGGCGTACATGAGGTCAAACACGCCGATGACCGAGAGCACCGACGAATCCTTGATGTTGATGATGAGCTCGTTGGTGAGCGCCGGAATCGCGTTTTTAATGCCCTGGGGGAACACGACCTTGCGCATAGCCTGCCACTGCGAAAGGCCCAGCGAGCGCGCCGCCTCGGCCTGGCCGGGATCGATGGACTCGATGCCGCCGCGCAGGACCTCCATCATGTAGGCGGTGGAGTTGAGCGAGATGGTAACGAGGCCGGCGGTGAAGGTGCTCCAAATCTGGTTGGCCTGAGCGGTCTCGAAGCCCATGCCGCGCAAAACGGTGAAGCCCGCGTAATAGATGAGCAGGCCCTGGACCATCATGGGCGTGCCGCGCACGATGGTGGAGTAGATGGTCGCAAAGCCGCGGCCGATACTCTTAAAGAAGCGCACCAGGTCGTTATCCACGCGGTCGAAGGTCTGAATACGCAGGAACACAAAGAGCAGTGCCAGGAAGAATGCGATGACGGTGCCGAAGGTGGCAAGCGCGATGGTGATCTCGATACCGCGAATGAAGAAGTCGCCGCTCTTGTAGGTCATGTAGACCAGGCTCGACAAAAAGTCGCTGGGGTTGGAATCCGAGACAATGCTCACCTGCACCAGGTCGATAAACGACATGACGCAGCGGTCGATAAAGAAAACTGCCGCGATGGCGACCACGACGTAGCTGCCTAAACGTGCTCCACGACGGAAACGCTCGGATGCGAACGGCGACTTTTCGCGATAGTCGCTCCAGTGCATAAGCTTGGTGACCAGCGCCGCCGCCGACACGACGAGCCACGCCCACAGGATTGCCCAAAGGCAATCTTGAAACACGCCCGTGGGGGCCAAGAAGCTCAGCGGCGTGGGGTTGCGCTGGCTAAACGCCAGGCCGAGCGCCGCGATAACGCTCGTGCCCAGGTATACATAACGGTGGTCGGCCTTGATAAAGGAGGCCAGGCGATTAATGGTTTTCATGCTGCCTCCCTATGCCGGCTGACGGTCGAGGCACGCGTCCCACATTTGGTCGCGCTCCTCTTGGCTAATGCCCTTGAGTGTCTTGTCGATGAGCTTAAGCAGCTTGTCCGAGCCCTTGCGGCAGCCGACGTTTGCCGCGACCTCCTGCTTAAAGCCCTCGCCCTCGGCAAAATGGATCGGCACGATACCCGGGTTTTGGGCCATATAGCCCTTCTCGTTCTCAGTGTTGTAGGTCACGGCGTCGCAGGTGCCCTGCAGCAGGTTCGAAAACACCGTGGGGACCGAATCGACCGGGTTCTTGTGGACAACGCCCGGAATCTCGTCGATGACGGTGTCGAGCATGGTGTCCTTTTGGCCGAGTACCGTGGCACCGCTAAAGTCGCTAAGCTTGGTGGCGTTTTGGTAGGGAGAGCCCTCTTTTACGAACAGGCCAAAGTAGCCAATGAAGTACGGGTCGGAAAAGCCGACAGACTCCTCGCGCTCGGGCGTGGCGCTCATGCCGGCGATGATGAGGTCGATCTGGCCGTTGTTGAGCGAATCGATAAGGCCCGAGAAGCTCTGCTTGACGGCAACGGGCTCGCCACCGAGGGCCTTGCAGACGATCTTGGCGATCTGCACGTCGTAGCCATCGGCATAGGCACCCTGCACGTTGTCGATGGGGATGGTGTACTCACTGGCTTCGGAAACCTGCCAGTTGTACGGGGCGTAGGCCGCCTCCATGCCAATGCGGATCTTGTCCTTGCCGATCACGGAATCGGACAGGTCGTCGCGACCGCCGCCCGTCGTGGGCTGAACTACTTCCAGCGTGGAGGGGCGCTGGCAACCGGCAAGTGCGCCGGCGACGACAGTAGCGCTCGCAGCGAGAGCGCTACCCAAAAAGATGCGACGGCTGCATACCGGCTGTGGATGCGCGTCGCGTTGATGGAGAGAATGCATAATCTGCCTTCCCTGTTGAATCGTATGCTGACGACTTAACAGGATATACGCCAGCGACCAGCAGCGCAGCACAAGCTCGAAAAATTAATAGACACACGGTAGTCATTGGGGACGCCGATGTTTTGGCAATGCCGGCGAGCGACGTCCAGAGCGAACAAGTGGCATGAAAAAGGCACGGCATAGACCTTCTGGTCATGCCGTGCCTTTTGAATGACAAATTGTCGCTCTGGGTGGCGCGCAGTGTCGACCGGCCCGCCGTTCGTCAGAACGGCGGAACCTCTAGAGCAGGGTGACGCTAAAGCTACGTTTATCGGTAGCGCCGGGGGCCAGGGTGATGGTGTTGGCCTTGTGCTCAAAGACATCGTCCTCGGTGTCCATGGTGGTGTGACCGGTCCAGGGCTCGAGCGCCACAAACGGAGCGTCGTTGGCGGCAGACCACACGCCGATGTACTTAAAGCCCTCAAAGTCGATCTTGACGCCGTGGCCCGACTTGCGGCCGCGCAGCGTGAGCGTGGAGCCCGGGGTATCGGTGAACATGATGGCGTCGTTATCGAAGCTGCGATGCGTGATGGGCAGCACGTCCGAGTTATCGGGAGCCTTGTAGCTGCCCTCGAACGTCATAAGACCGTCGGGCGTGATGATGGGAGCCTCGTTAGTCCAAGCCTCGGTAAACGCCAGCTCGTAATCCTCGAATGCCTCGTCCTCGGCACCGGGAGCCGGTACGTTAAACGCGGGGTGGCCGCCCACCGAGAACGGCAGGTCCACGTCGCCGGTATTGGTGACGGCAAAGGTCTGGGTAAGCGTGGCGTCACCAGTCAGGGCATAGGTCATGTTGAGCTTAAAGTGGAACGGGAACGCCTTGAGCGACTCGGGCGTATCGGTGATCTCGTACGTTACCGAGGAGCCGTCCTCCGAAACCTCGACCAGCTTGTGCTCGACAATGCGCGCGAGTCCGTGGCGCGGCATCTCGCAGGTGCCGGCCGCAGACGTTGCCGTGTTGTTGCGCAGCGAGCCCACAATGGGGAACAGGATGGGCGCGTGCTTGCCCCAAAAGGCGGGGTCGCCCTGCCACAGATACTCGTTGCCGTTGAGGGCAAGGCTCGTGAGCTGGGCGCCCATGGAATCGATGGCCGCGGTGAGGCCGCCGCGCTTGATGGTAGTGACGGTAGACATGCTACTTCCTCCAAAAGTAAACAATAGTGTCGAGGGCTATTGTCCCACTCTTGGCGACGGGACGGGACGGCAGGCGATTATTGAGTAGCCATAGCGGAATGAGCGGCGAGCGCCTACTGGGTATCTACGTAAAGGTCGAACCCGCCCTGCGGTGTGGTGTCGACCGCGTCGGGCGCCTGTGAGTTAAAGTTCACGGGGACCATGCGCTTTGAGGCGCGGAAGCGCGTGCCGTCGGTGGCGACGGGCGGTTCATCGACGGTGAGCTCGTAGTCGCCGGGCTTAAGTTCGATACCGTCACCAGCGGAATTGACGTATTGATACTCGTCAATCGTCTGCCCTTTGAGCGTGCGCCCCACGATGTGGATGAGCATTTGGCTGTCGCCGCGCGCGGTGTCCCACGTCGCGCCGTCCTTGACCTCGACCGACACATGTACCGAGCGCGTGCGGCCGAGCGATTGCTCGACGGACATCTCGACCTTGGCGGCGTCTTTTCGCTGTTGTTCGACATGGCTCCAGACGTTTCCAATTACCGAGCATGCGATAACGCCGGCCATAAAGGCGATAAGGATGGGGCCGAGCGGCGAGCGACGTCCTGCATCTTCCTCGCGAGACAGATTGGGGCGACGTGTGGGTGCGGGCGCCTGAGCGCCCTGCGAGGGCACGTCGAGAATGCTGAAGGATGCCGTGCTGTCGGGGTCGATAGTGTGACGCGGCTGCGGGGTCTTTGCCGGCGAGATTGACATGTCGGCCGGCTCGCCGAGCGTGGCCGTAGCGTCGGCCTTGGCCTCGTCTGCCTCGGCCTGGGCCCAGGCTTGTTCAAAGGTCAGGGGCTCGACGGGGTCGAGGGCGGCATCCGAGTCGGCGGCAGCATCATTGCCGGTCTCAGCCTTGTCGCTCGACACGTCACGCGGCGCGGGCTCGTCCCACTCCTCGTCCGGAGCCTCGCCCTCGCTATACCACCATTCAAAGTTATCGATATCCATACGGGGCGCCCCTTAGGCCTCGCAAATAAACACTTGCTAGCCTTATACCCCCAGACGGCGCTGGAGCTCGCCGGCACAGACGGGAAAACCGTCACAACATTCGACGCTTTTCCTCGATTTCGAGATTTTCGCCGAATGTTGTGACGGTTTGGGCGACTGGCTGGCAGCGCAATGTGACAAAGGGACGGCCCCTTTGTCACGTTCTGTTAGAGTTGCAGGGATTGAATCCCACTTATTCATGCGACATTGGAGTGACAACCTTGACCGCCGCAACCACGCCTAAAAGTAAGTCAACCGCCGCCGCGCTCTCCCCCGCGCGCACCAAGCTCTGCCTGGCGCTGCTCGTGCTGTTGGGATTCTCGCTCGGCTGCTCCGAGTTCGTGGTCATCGGTATCGAGAGCGACCTGGCGACGGAACTCGGCGTATCGCTTGCCACTGCGGGCCAGCTCATCAGCGTGTTCGCGCTCGTCTACGCTATCGCTACGCCGGTGCTTGCGCTCAGCACGGGGCGTTTTCGCCGCTACCAGCTGCTCGTGTGCTACAGCATCGTCTTTGTGCTCGGCAACCTGGTCATGGCGTTGGCACCCAACTTCCAGGTGCTGTTTATCTCGCGCATCATCCTGGGCTCCGTCTCGGGCGCACTGCTCGCCGTGGGTGTGACGTACATCCCTGAGCTGCTGTCCCCGCAGCAAACTTCGCTTGCCATCTCAGTTGTGTACGGCGCGTTTTCCGTGGCGATGGTCTTTGTGACCTCGATTGGCAAGTTTGTGGCCGACACGCTCGATTGGCACGTGGCCATGTACGGCACGCTGACCTTTGCCGTTTTGATCTGCGGAGCGCTCGTGGCGTTTATGCCGCGCGCCGGGCAAACCGACGAGCCTGCCACCTTTCGCGAACAGGCGGGTCTGCTACGCGAGCCGAGCATCATCACCGGCATGCTCATCTTTTTGTTTGGCGTGGGATCGGTCTACGTATTCTACGGCTACGTGACGCCTTATCTTGAGCAGGTGCTGGGTATGGGCACCGTTCAGGCGAGCACCACGCTTATGGCCTACGGCGTGTTCTGCCTGATCTCGAACATCCTGGGCGGATGGATCGATGCGCGCTTTGGCATGAAGGCGCTGCTTGTGACGTTTGTGCTGCAGGCTGCGGCGTTACTCGGGCTGTTTGCCGTGGGCGGCGCCATGCCGCTCGCGCTGGTCTTTGTCTTTAGCTTGGCGCTGCTCATGTACCTGTTCTCAGTGTCGTGCATCACACACTTTATGGATGTGGCACGCAGCCGCCACCCCAAGTCGATGGTTCTCGCAAGTTCGGTTGAGCCCATGGCGTTTAACGTCGGCATCTCGTTTGGCACCGCAGTGGGCGGCACCGTGGTAAGCAGCGTTGGCATTGCGTGCGTGGGCTCAGTGGGCGCGGCGTTCTCGCTTGTGGCCTGGGCGCTCACGCTGGTGACGATTAAGTTGGCTCGCTGGGAGCGCCACCGCGGGTAGCGCAATTGCAGCCAAAAGCCGCGCATGCCGCCGGCTAAGCCGAGCGTGCTCAAGCGGCGCAAAAAGCTCTGAACATGTATCAATGCACGTCCTTGCAAATGAGTTTGGACAGTTGATTCAGATACGTACTCACCTCAGCCATCCAAGCTCTACAAAGCGAGGCCAGTACCGCATTTCGCAGTCAAAACCAAAGCTATAGCGCAAATCAGTCTCAATCGCATGCTTTCCAAGCGCCCATGAAGGAACCTGCTGATACTCCTGGACGACCTCAATCAATACGTATCTGAACCAACTGTCCAGCCGACTCATTTTTGGCAGTCGACAAAGCGACAATCAACGCATGCGGGCTAGTTGCCTTTAAAACAATCATGCAAAGGCCACTTAGACGCAACACCGCCCACCATCTTCTGACCGCCTGGCGTTCGCTCCTGCAGCCATGCAACACGTCGTCTGCCGCCCAAGCCAGCATCTTTCCCGGCGCTATTTAACCACGCAAAACGCATCCTGTTAAGATTATCGCTATCGTTTTTCGCAATCTGAAAATCGATAGAATCGCAGGTAAAGCTTTCGTAGTCTGAAGTGGTCAATCCACACGAAAGGGGTTTACCACATGGACAAGAAAGCGGTTGTAATCGCCGGGGCCGGCAGCACCCACACTCCCGGCATCATCCAGAGCCTATTGCAGAAGAAAAACGAATTACCGCTGCGCGAACTCGCCCTGTACGACATCGACGAGAAGCGCATGCATCTCGTCTACGACATCATGAAGCAGTTCATCGAGCAGGAAGCTCCTGACATCGAAGTTGTCGTGACGACCGATCCCGAAAAGGCATTCACCGATGTCGACTTCGTCTTCGCGCAAATCCGCCAGGGCGGCCTTCAGATGCGTCGCCAAGACGAGCGCATCCCTCTCAAGTACGGTTGCGTGGGACAGGAAACCTGCGGCGCCGGCGGTTCGATCTCCTATGGCATCAGGTCCATCCCCGGCGTCTTCGACCTCGTACGCTACGCCAAGAAATACAGTCCAGACGCCTGGATCCTCAACTATTCCAACCCCGCCGCAGTTGTCGCCGAGGCCACGCGTCGCGAGTTTGACAACGACCATATCCTTAACATCTGCGATATGCCCACGGCTATCTTGCTCTCGTACTCTAAGATGCTCGGACTTCCCAGCTGGCGCGATATCGACCCCATGTATTTTGGACTCAATCACTTTGGCTGGTTTACCAAAATTTACGACAAGCAGGGGCACGATCGTCTGCCGGAACTCCGTCAGATGATTCTCGAGCACGGCATGGCCGTGAGCGACAAGCATCACAAGGACAAGGACTGGATGCACACCTGGGGTCAATACGTCAAGATTGTGAAGGACTATCCCGAGTATCTGCCCAACAGCTACCTGCAGTATTACCTGTACTCCAAAGACATGGCAGATGACATGGACCCCAACTGGACGCGCGCCGACAACGTCATCAACGGACGCGAGAAGGAGATGTTTGCCGAGCACGACAAGTACCTGGCAGATCCCGCCAATTACAAGAGCCCCGTACAGAGCTTCACGGTCTTTGGCGACTTTATCGTCGACGCAGCCGCCTCTATCGCCTACAACAAGTGCGAACGTTATCTCGTAATCGTCGAAAATAATGGCGCCATCCCCAATCTGCCCGACGACGCCATGGTCGAGGTCCCTGCCTACCTGCGCTCTTGGGGCCCCGAGCCCATCAGCCAACCTGCTATCCCCACCTTTTACAAGGGGCTTATCGAAGAGCAGAATGCCAGTGAGAAGCTCGCCGTCGACGCATATTACGAGCATTCCTACCAGAAGGCGCTCGAAGCCATCGCAATCAACAAGACCGTCCCTTCGACTACCGTCGCGCGCCAAATCCTTGACGACCTGATCGAAGCAAACGGCGATTATTGGCCGACCCTGTCCTAACTCCCCGCGCATCGAAGGAACATCATGAAAGAAAGCAAGCTCTACAGCGAGTTCCAGAGACTCGGCAAGGTGCTCATGGCGCCGGTCCTCCTCCTGCCCGTTTCCGGCATTTTGGTCGGTCTGGGCTCCGCCCTTTCCAATGCCAACCTCATCTCGCTCTGCCCGTTTTTGGGCACCGAGCCGATGGTGATCTTTAGCACGCTCATCAAAGCAGCCGGCAACGTTATCAATGGTAACATCTCGGTTCTCTTTGCGATCTGCATCGCCTACGGTTACGCCAAGGCCGAGAAGGCAACCGCCGCGCTCTCGGGCTTCATCGGCTACATGACCATGAACACGATCATGGGTCAGCTGCTAATCCTGCTGGGCACCATCGATCCAGCCAACCTGCAGACCGGTCAGAACGCCATCCTGGGCGTAACCACACTCGACACCGGCGTATTCGGCGGCATCATCATCGGCTTGGTAGTCGCGTTGATCCACAACCGATTCTATAAGGTGCAGCTTCCGCCGGTGCTCGGTATCTTCAACGGCACACGCTGCGTCCCCGCCCTCACCGTCGTTTTCGCAAGCCTTGTGGGCGTTGCGCTCGCCTTCGTGTTTCCGTTTGTGCAAACCGGCCTAAAGGCCGCCTCGACACTCATCGATTCCACCGGGGTGTTTGGCGCGTTCATCTATGGCTTCTCCGAGCGCATGCTTCTGCCCTTCGGCCTGCATCATTTCATCTACCTGCCGTTTTTCTTCACTTCTCTGGGCGGTAGCATCCAGGTTGACGGCCAGACCGTCGAGGGTGCTGTCAACATCTACAACGCCATGCTCAACACGCCCGGCATGATGTACGACATCGACATCTCAAAATACGTCATGAACGGCAAGGTGCTGTTCGCCATGTGCGGCCTGCCCGCGGCGGCGCTCGCCATCTACCACTGCGCCCGTCCCGAGAATAAAAAGAAGGTCGGCTCTCTCATGATCGCCGCCGTTATTCCGGCCACCATCATGGGCATAACCGAACCGCTCGAGTACTCCTTCCTCTTTGTAGCGCCCGTACTCTATGTGGTCCACGCCCTGCTGTGCGGCATCGCGTATGTACTCACCTACCTGGTACAGTTCAATGTGCCCGGACCTTCCGCCTTCGGCGGACCGCTCCTCTCGTGGATCTTCAACGGCATCATGAACGCCGATAAAGGCTCCAACTGGTTCTGGCTTATTCCGCTCGGCATCGCTTACTTCGGGATCTATTACGTGCTGTTCCGCACCTTTATCAAGAAATTTGACCTCAAAACACCGGGCCGCGAGGATGATGACACGCAGGCAGCGGATGACACGTCGGCCATCGACTCCAAAGCACCTGTTCAGGTAAGCGAGCTCATCCCGCAGATCGTGGATGCCGTGGGCGGCGCCGATAACATCTCGGGTGTCAACGCCTGCTTCACCCGCCTGAGGCTCAGCCTCAAAGACACCGCCCTAGTCAAGGACGATAGCGTCTTCACCAAAGACCTCGGCGCCAGCGCCATCGTGCACGTTGGCGGCGGTGTTCAGATCGTTTACGGCAATAAAGCTTCTGTCTACAAAGTTGAAATGAGAGAATACTTGGGCATGGAATAAATCCGTCCCATAGCTTCACCACAATGCTCCGGAGATGGCATATCCGCTCCGGGGCATTATTGTTTGGAGTGATTTGGATGTCGATGTACGAGGTCTATTCGAACCTCAGGTCTTGTATCGAAGACGTCGAGAAGGGCGGCAGCCTTGACGCCCACATCGCACTCTACGCCCTTTCCCATCACGACGAGGTCCCAGAGCTCTCAATAGAAGAACTTGCCCGCGCGTGCAATACATCGCCCGCGACCATCTCGCGCTTCTGCAGGCGCGTAAACGGCTCGAGCTTTCGATCGTTCAAAGAGCAAGTTGACGACTTCAACGCTTGGCTCCAGCGTGAGACAACCGAGGCAAGGGCTCATAAGCAAATCGATATACCCTGGTATTTCGATATCGTAGAGACCTCTTTGCTTGAAACAAAACGTCTGCTCACCGAGGATCGACTCGAGCAGGCCGTTGACTGGCTTCTCGATGCGCAAAATGTCTACGTATACGGAAGCTCATTCTCCAATCTCGCCGCCCGCTCACTCTGCGAAAAGCTGAGCCGCGTAAACCGACTGTGCTTCTCATTTAGCTCCGTCAAGGGACAGGAGACGTCGCTCTGTCTGCTCCAACCCGACGATCTAACCATCTTTGTATCGTTCTCAGGGAAGACGAGCCACATCTTCAATCTTTACGTTGAGGCCAAGCGGCGAGGTTGCCGCGTTATTTGGATATCGAGCAACATGGCATTCGATAACAACGGGGCGCGCGAGCTCTTGCTACCCGTGAGCGCGGAGTCACTCAGCGAGTACTCGACCGCCTTGGTTGAGGGCATGAGCCTACAAAGCGCGGTTAACGCTCTGTATATCAGCTGTGCAAATCGACTTCGGGCGCAGCGCTAGCCGCAAACACGCTAGAACCGAAAAGAACGCACCTCACCGTCGCAAGGCGTCCGAATACACGATAGGCAGCGCCAAAAGAGAGCAGCGAGCACGTCATGTACTTGCCCATTCACCCCAAAACAGCACAGGTTGGCGCCCGATTGAAGAATCGGACGCCAACCTGTATTAATCTTGATTGTGTGTTTGAGTCGTTTACTCCATGCCCAGCAGCTCGCGCATCTGAGTTGCATAGTTAGATGCCATGTTGCCGTAAACAATCTGCACGCCGCCGTTAACATGCACGATGCCGCGCGCTTCGAGCTTTTCGGTAAACTCGGCGTCATCAACCACCTTGTCACAGTCATTGAGCTGGATGCGCAGACGGGTGAAGCAGGCCTCGACAGACTTAATATTGTTGTCGCCGCCCACTGCCTCAACGATGGCGGGAATAAGGTCGCTGATCACGGTCTTGGGAGCCTTTTCGGCCTCATCGTCGGACTCTTCCTCGCGGCCAGGAGTCTTAAGGTCCTTCTTAAGAATGATGAACTTGAAGACGAAGTAGTACACCACGAAGTAGATGGGGCCGAGGAACAGGATAACCTGCCAGTTGGAGCCCTTGGCTGCACCCATAATGCCGTTGAAGATCAACGACAAGAGCGGGCCGCCGAAGGACGCGGAACCAGCCACGTTGAACTGCAGGATATAGGTCAGCGCATAGGCAAGACCAGCCATGAGAGCGTGGAACACGTAGAGGATGGGCGCGATAAACAGGAAGGAGTACTCGAGCGGCTCGGTAATGCCGGAGAGGATGCAAGGCACCACGATGGCGATCATGAGCGCTGCGGTCTTCTTCTTGTTCTTGGAAAGCGCCGTCTTGTAGAAGGCGAGTGCAGCGCCGGGCAGGCCGAACATGGCGAAGATAACCTTGCCATTCATGACAAAACGGCTGACCTCGATGTTAAACGGCGTGCTGGGAGAGCCCAGAATCGCGTTGTAGATATTGATAGCGCCCTGAACAGTCTGGCCGTCGATGGTCTCGACGCCACCGAGCGACGTGAAGAAGAACGGCAAATAGACAAAGTGATGCAGGCCAAAAGGCAGGAGCATGCGCTCGCCGGCGCCATAGACAAATGCTCCAAAGGCGCCCGTGGTCTTGATGAACTCGGACAGCGCACCGAGAGCGTTCTGAATAAACGGGAAAACAAAGGACATGACCAATGCGAGGATGCTGCATGAGAGCAGCGTCACCGCCGGGATAAAGCGTGTGCCGTTGAAGATGGAGAACACGGCAGGCAGTTCAATCTTGTAGTAACGGTTATGCAACCATGCGACGATTGCGCCCACCAGAAGACCACCGATAACGCCAGTGTCGAGCGTGGTGATACCGAGGATCGTGCTCTGGCCCGTCGTAAGATTCGCGGGATCGATAACGCCCGTCGCCGTAAGGAACGTGCCCATCACGGAGTTCATGCACATGTAGCCCAAAAAGCCACAAAGCGCCGCGGTAGCCTTCTCGGACTTGGCGAAGCCATAGGCGAGACAAACCGAGAAGATAACCGGGATGTTGTTCATAACGATGCCGGCAGCGGCCTTGAGAATCGAAAAGAAGATCGCAAAGCCCGGAACAGCAAGCCAGGGAACAGCTGCCGTAAGGGTGGGGCTGGTAAAGGCATTGCCAAAGCCCTGAAGGATGCCGGCGATTGGCAGGATCAAGACAGGCGTCATGAGGACTTTGCCCAGGCGCTGGAACTTTGCCAGCAGCTCATCTTTGTTCATGGGATACCCCTCTTAAAGAAACGGGGCGTGCAGCTCTACAGCCCACACGCCCCATAACAGTTATCAAGCGCTATGGAACTAGCTACTTAAGCTCCGGCCAGTAATCCTTATTGGCCTCGATGAGCTTGTCGAGCACTTTGCGAGCCTTCTTTGCATCACCGACCAGACGATTAAGCGTGAGTGCCTGCAGAGCCTTCTCGTAGGAACCCTCCATCCAAGCCTCAACAGTCAGGCGCTCATAGGCGTACTGGTTCTCCATAAGGCCGCGATAGAAGGTACCGATCTTGCCAACAGCATAGGGCTGCGGGCCATTGGCGCCCACGCTTGCCGCGACCTCGACCATGGCGTCATCGGGCATGCCCTCGATAATGCCGTTGTTGGGCACGATGACAATGAAGGTCTTGTTGGTGTTGCGATAAATGGCCGAGGTAATTTCTACGATCATATCGCCATGAGCGTCGTTTTGCACAACCGAGGAGTTCTTTGCGGTGCCGACTTTGGCAACGCGCTTGCACTCGGCGAATACGCGCTTCTCACGGCCGTTGATAACCTCGTCGGAGCGAGTGTAGTCGGGGTCGAGGTGAGCGACCTTGTACTCGGGATACAGATAGTACTGCAGATAAGTGTTGGGCAGATAGTCGGGGAAGTCCTCGAGCATGTCCTTGACCATGGCGTAGGTATCAAGCCAGGACTGGTCACGCTGCTCGGCATCGGCAGGAAGGAAGCCGTTCTTCTCCGTGTACTCCTTAATCTGCGGCACGAGGTCATGGCCCTCTTCATCGTAGATGTGCTTGAACCAACCGAAGTGATTGAGGCCGAAGTACACGGGCTCCGTCTTGCTCATATCGCGACCGAGCAGGCGACCGTAAGAGCGCATGAGGTTGACAGGCTGGTCGCAGATGTTGAGGACGCGATGCTCGTTGGGCAGGACGCGCTCGAGACCATATGCCACAATAGCAGCCGGGTTGGTGTAGTTGATAATCCACGCCTCCGGGCTATGAGCGCGAACGTCGTTGACGATCTCAACCATGTCATGCATGGAGCGCATACCGTAAGCCATGCCGCCAGGGCCCACCGTTTCCTGGCCGATGATTCCCATATGCAGCGGAATCTTCTCGTCCTTGCTACGCATCTCGTAGCCGCCGGTACGAATCTGGCAGAGCACAAAGTCGACGTCGGTGTAAGCCTCGTCCTTATCGGTGGTGTAACCAAACTCCACACCGGGCTCCTCCTCGGCGAAGAGGATCTTGCCAAACTCGCCGATCGGACGCTGGCGCTCGGCATCGATGTCATAGAGCATCACGCGGTTCAGCGGCAGAATGTCCATGTGCTTGGTCAGGGCTTTAAGAATGCCAGGGCACCACGTGGAGCCGCCGCCAACGATCACAATATTGAGCTTATCCTTCATGTTTCGTCCCTCCAGGGTTGGCTGATCGGTGTTCTCGAAGGCCTTGGGCTCCGCGGTTGTCCTTGGCTTGCTTCGTTTCGATTGATATTTTGCGACATAAGGTCATTTGCGAGTCCCCGTGTGGGCCAATGCGAAACGAGGACACATGATTTCGCTCACAACACAGATATGTGTAGGCCGACACTCACGTTTTCCCAGTTCATGGGCAATAGGCAATCTTGACCGATTACCGATTTCTCACCTGGCTACACAAAGCGGTACCATATATACGACAAGGTGCGAGGGGCTGAAACATCTTATGAAAGATCAAGAATCTTTTTATGATCATGTGCGAGCTGGCGAGAGCAAGCTCAACGATCTCGAAAGCGAGATCATGCGCTACATCATCGAGCTGCGTGATGATATTGACGATGTCACGCTTAAGAGCGTTGCTGAACGGTTCTTCGTCGCTCCCAATACAATCGTCAGGCTTGCCCATAAGCTTGGCTTCTCGGGGTTTACGGAGCTCAAACAATCGTATTCCGCCTCGCTCGACCGCAATCGATTCACTATCGAGACGCTTCCTCTTGATACCCAGCTCATACAGACCAAAGATCTGCTTAACGACCGGGTCATCGATTCGGTTGTGAGTCTTATCCAGGACGCCTCGCATATCGTGTTCTTCTGCTCGGGCTTTTCGAAATACCCGTGCCTCGAGATGGCTGAAAAGCTCAAAATAATGGGCAAGAATACCGACACGCTCAGTGAACGCCATGTCATGAGGCATTACGCAGAACTCCTCGGCAAAAACGACCTGGTCTTCAGCGTTTCCGTAAGCGGCGAGACGCAGGTGTCTATTGACGCCACATCGATAGCCAAAACGCGCGGATGCAAGGTTGTCACGCTCACCGGCTTTTCTCGGAATTCTCTCTCGAAACTAGCCGACTACCCTATCTACACTGTGCAAAAAGAAATCCGCTTGGGCAGCATGGACCTCGACAGTCGATTGATGTTCTATTACGTTTTCGAATTGATATTTGAGCGTTACTTCAAACTGGCAAAGAAGTAAAACTTGGCATGCGCCCGGCTTCGACTCCTTAGCAGCCTTCTATATGAAAGGAACCGCGCATGCAACGTGTACTGTTTATCTGTTATGGAAATATCTGCCGCTCGACGATGGCTGAGTCGGTGCTTACCGAGCTCGTGCGCCGCGCTGGGCGCGAGGCGGAGTTTGTCATCGATTCCGCCGCGACTTCGACCGAGGAGATTGGCAACCCGCCGCATCACGGCACCGTTGCCAAGCTGCGCGAGATCGGGATTCCCGTCGTCGCACATCGCGCACGTCGGGTGCGTCGCGCAGAGTATGGCAACTGGGATCACATTGTCTATATGGATGCTGAAAACGCGCGTGGCCTGCGTCGCATCTTTGGCGACGACCCCGACGGCAAGATTACGCGCTTGCTTGATTGGACCGAGCGTCCCGGCGACGTGGCCGACCCGTGGTACACCGGTAACTTCGATGCCACCTACCGCGATGTGCTCGCCGGCTGCACCGCTATGCTCGAGCAGCTGTAGGTTCGCGAGCGCGCAAACCGCACCATCGGCATAAATCGAGCATGGGTTTTCTCCCGCATACAGATCGAGCGTGGCTTTTCTCCCACTTTGAGCATTCAAGTGCGCTCTAGACGGGAGAAAATCCACACTCGGCTACTCGTCGACGATCTCGGCAAGCCAGACGTTCAGCGTATCGACCTCGGGGCAGCAGAACTTTGCCGTACCAGGCTCGTTGCCGGGCACGGTTCCGCCATAGCGCAAGATATCGATATAGGGAAAGCCCACATGGCAGGCCATGGCACACATCTTGCCGCGGTCTCGGTCGAAGTCGAAGACGTCGCCCGGCTTGTGCCCGTGATGGCAGCGGCATGTGCCCAGCTGGTCCACGCAGCTAATGCGAATACGTGGGCGCCTGCCGCGCGGGGCACCGAGCGGCTTGTTCTCGCCCGCCGCCTCGGTGCTGCTCTCGTCGGCGTTACTCATGGTCAATCACATCCAGGCAGGCCTCGATGGGAAGGCCGGCGGACTTATCCTCCTGGTCGGCATTGCGCTCGATGAGCTCCGCTACCACACGCATGGCATCGCTCGTCGCGCGCTGCAGGCTCCAACCGGCCATAACGCGGCCGACAAGCACCGCCGAGAACGTGTCGCCCGTGCCCGGAAAGTAGACCGGAATCAGCTCGAAGGGAATCGTGAAGTACTCCCCCGCCACATGGTCGTAACCGATGACGACATTCGCACCGTCGACCACAGCGCTCGTAATGACCACCGACTTGGCGCCCAGGACACGCACGGCATCCACAAGAGCGCGGCCCTCATCGGGCGTGATTTGCTCGGCAATGGGCGTATCGGTGAGCAGGCAGGCCTCGGTGTAGTTTGGCACCGCATAGTCGGCGCACTCGAGCAGGCTGCGCATGAGACCGATCGTGGACTCGGGCACGCCGGCATAGAGCTTGCCGTTGTCGCCCATGATGGGGTCGACGAACACCTTGGTGCCCTTTTGCGCGCGACGGTGGCAGAAATCCGAAATGATGCGCGTCTCTTCCTCGGTCACGATAAAGCCGGTGGAGATGGCGTCGAACTCAAAGCCGAGCTCCTCCCAAATGGCGAGGCTCTGGCGCACGTACTCGGTGGTGTCATGGATGTAGAACTTGGGATAGTTGAGCGTATCGGACACCAGCGCCGTCGGCAGGTTATGGATACGGTAGCCCATGTGCGACAGCACCGGCAGCATGGCGGAGAGCGCGACCTTGCCGTAGCCGCACATATCGTTGATCAGCAGCAGCTGAGTGTTCTTCATGAGAGTCCCCCTTGGTTCGGGCACGGCGCAGCAGCGCCACAGTGTGACTAAGTGTAGCGCAGGGGACGTTGTGAACGGGCGCAGGCGCCGCGGAGGCCACATTGTTGCGGAAAGGTTTCGGAAATGAGAGGGCAGCCTGTCCCCTTTTGCACCAAGCCTTGACAAGGAGTGTCCCCATCTGCCGGCACAAGAGGAATGTCCCAAGTGCCAAAAAGGGCAACGTCGATGTTTTGGCAACGACAGCGAGCGAGTCGCATTTGAGACAAGATGACGTGAAACGAAAGGGCGCTGACCTTCTGGTCGCGCCCTTGAAGTTGAACGTCAGATTGTCCAAATGCGACCCGCGCAGCGTCGAGCGGTTACGGCGTTTGGTAAAACGCCGTAACTTAATAAGTTTGGTACCTTGACATTCATTTCTCATGCTCCTAGATTGGTTAGGCACAAAACAATTCCACTACCTAACTAAAGAAAGGAGCAACACTAATTCATGTGCGATGAACCTCTTAACCTTTGTTCGCACGAGCCCGGCGGCGACCCGTCACAGCCGGCGGATGCACCCGAAGCGGTTAGCTCAGAAGACAAGCTTGCCAAGCGCATCCTCAATGGCCTGGGCTTTTGCGGCCATTACATGCATTTTCATGGCGGAGGCGTGTCCGGCAAGGCGCCCATCATCTGCCTGCTGGCCAAGCAACCCGGCGGCGAGATGTCGCAGCAGGAACTCGGCATGCACTTTGACCTCAAGCCGGGGTCGCTTTCCGAGATCCTGTCCAAACTCGAGCTCAACGGCCTCATCGAGCGCAGCCGTAACCCCAAGGATCGACGGCAGCTCACCATTCGCCTGACCGAAACCGGCCGGGAAAACGCCCGCATCGACCAGGCAGCCCGCATTCGCTTTAGAGAGCAGGCCTTTGGTGCCCTCACCCACGACGAGCGCGAGCAGCTCGCCGAAATGCTCGAGAAAATCCGTGTAACCTGGGAGGAACTGGATGATTAAAACCCTCATGGGCAGCATCCGCGACTATATAAAAGTCACCGTTGCCACGCCGTTGCTCGTGCTTGGCGAGGTGCTCTGCGAGATGCTGATTCCATTTATCACCGCCAACCTGATCGACGCCATCAAAGATGGCACCACCGTAGCCGAGATGCTTCCCACCGCGGGCTTTTTGGTGCTCATCGCGCTGACGTCGCTTGCTTTTGGCGCCGCTGCCGGCGTCACCTGCAGCCATGCGAGTTGCGGCTTCGCTAAGAACCTGCGTCACGACCTGTTCTACAAGATCCAGACGTTCAGCTTTGCCAACATCGATGAGTTCTCGAGCTCCTCGCTCGTCACGCGCCTGACCACCGATATCAACAACGTGCAGCAGGCCTTTATGATGATCATCCGTATCGCCGTGCGCGCGCCGCTGGTGCTGGTCTTTGCCTTTACCATGGCATACGCCATGGGCGGCAGCGTCGCCATGGTCTACCTGGTCATCATTCCGCTGCTGGGCTTTGGCCTGTTCTTTATCATCTATAAGGTGCGCCCGATCTTTGCCCGCGTGTTCCACAAGTACGACGCCCTTAACGAGTCCGTCGAGGAAAACGTCACCGGCATGCGCGTGGTCAAGAGCTACGTGCGCGAAGACTTTGAGAAGGAGAAGTTCGCGACCGCCGCACGCGATGTCCAGATGGACTTCACCCGCGCCGAGAAGCTGCTTGCCTTTAACAACCCCATGATGAACATCTGCGTCAACGGCGCGTTTGTCGTCATCATCTACCTGGGCTCCAAGCTCATCATCACGAGCCAGGGCACGCTGTTCGACGTGGGCCAGCTCTCCTCGATCTTTACCTATGGCTTCCAAATCCTCATGAGCCTGATGCAGCTATCGATGATCTTTGTCATGGTGACCATGGCCGACGAATCGGCGCACCGCATCACCGAGGTGCTGGCCGCCGAGCCCACGATCGCCGATCCCGCCGAGCCCGTGCTCGAGGTCGCCGATGGCTCCATCGACTTTGACCACGTGAGTTTTAAGTATTCCGCGCATGCGAAGCGCCAGGCGCTCGACGATATCGACCTGCACATTAAGAGCGGCGAGACCATCGGCATCATCGGCGGCACCGGCTCGGCCAAGTCCACGCTCGTAAACCTCATCGCCCGCCTGTACGACACCACCGAGGGTACCGTGCGCGTGGGCGGCGTGGATGTACGCGACTACGACTTGGACGCCCTGCGCCACCAGGTGGCCATGGTGCTGCAGAAAAACGTGCTGTTTAGCGGCACGATTGCCGAGAACCTGCGTTGGGGCGACCCGAACGCCACCGACGAAGAGGTCCGCGAGGCCGCGCATCTGGCCTGCGCCGACGAGTTTGTCGACGGCTTCCCCAAGGGCTATGACACCTGGATCGAACAGGGCGGCTCCAATGTTTCCGGCGGTCAGAAGCAGCGCCTGTGCATTGCGCGCGCCCTGCTGCGTCGCCCCAAGATCTTGATCCTGGACGACTCCACCAGCGCCGTCGACACCAAGACCGACGCCAAGATTCGCGCAGGGCTGGCAAGCTATCTGCCCAACACGACCAAGCTCATCATCGCCCAGCGCATTAGCTCCGTGCAGGACGCAGACCGCATCATCGTCATGGAGGGCGGCCGTATCGCGCAGATCGGTAACCACGACGAGCTGCTCAAGACGAGCGAGATCTACCGCGAGACCTTCACCTCGCAGAACAAGATGTCTGCCGAGGGCGAAGAGGCCGTCGAAGCCGACACCGAGGCATCCGCAACACAAGCTCAGACCCAGGAAGGAGGCGAGGCACATGAGTAAGGCAACGACCGCCGAGCGCGCGCTCAACCGCAAGGGTGGCACCATGTCGCGCCTCATCAAGACGCTCTTTGGCTTCTACCCCGTGCTTTTGCCCCTCGTCGTCGTCGGCGTGGTGCTCTGCGCCATCATCAACTCCATCGGCGCGACCTTCCTTCAGAGCGCCCTGCAGATTATTAGCGAATCGTGGCAGTCGGGCGATTGGGAAGCTGCACAGCCCAAGATCGCACAGCTCGTGACCACCCTCGCCTGCATCTACGGCGTCGGCATCCTGTCCTCGCTGTTCTGGAACCGCGCCATGGCCATCGTCACGCAGGGCTCGCTCGAGAAGCTGCGCGAGAAGATGTTCAACCGCATGCAGGACCTGCCGATCCGCTACTTCGACACGCACCAGCGCGGCGACATCATGAGCCACTACACCAACGACATCGACACGCTGCGCCAGATGATCAGCCAGTCGCTGCCCAACCTGCTCATGACGACCATCGTCATCGTCACGGTGTTCTTTATCATGCTGTACTACAGCGTTTGGATGTGCCTGGTCATTGTGGCAGGCGTCGCCTTTATGACCTTTATGACCAAGCTGCTCGGCTCCAACTCCGCGCGCTTCTTTATTGCGCAGCAGACCGAGCTCGGCGTTGTCGAGGGCCATATCGAGGAAGTCATGAACGGCCAGAAGGTCGTCAAGGCATTCTGCCACGAGTCTGCCGCCGAGGCCGATTTTGACGAGCGCAACGAAAAGCTCTTCGAGGTCTCGCAGAAGGCCAACATGTACGCCAACATCCTCATGCCCATCCTTATGAACCTGGGAAACCTGCTCTACGTGCTGGTCGCACTGGCAGGCGGCATTTTCCTGGCGCTGGGCGTGCCCAACCTGAGCATCTCGGGCATGGCGCTGTCCATCGCCGTCGTAGTGCCGTTCCTCAACATGACCAAGCAGTTCTGCGGACAGATCGGCCAGATCTCGCAGCAGATCAACGCCGTGGTCATGGGCCTCGCCGGCGCCGACCGTATCTTTGAGCTCATCGACGAGGAGCCCGAAGCCGACGAAGGCTATGTGACGCTCGTCAACGCTCAGGTGAACCCCGATACCTGGCAGCTCGAGGAGGCCGACCACCACACTGGCATGTGGGCGTGGAAACATCCGCACCGCGCAACCGGCGAGATCGAGTACGTGCCGCTGCGTGGCGACCTGGTCATGGACAACGTCGACTTTGGCTACACGCCCGACCACGAGGTGCTGCACGGCGTGTCTGTGTTTGCCAAGCCGGGCCAGAAGGTCGCGTTTGTCGGCGCCACCGGTGCCGGCAAGACGACCATCACCAACCTCATCAACCGCTTCTATGACATCGCCGACGGCAAGATTCGCTACGACGGCATCAACGTCAACAAGATTCGCAAGGCCGATCTGCGCCGCTCGCTGGGCGTCGTGCTGCAGGACGTGAACCTGTTCACCGGCACCGTGATGGATAACATCCGTTACGGCAACCTGGATGCCACCGACGAGGAGTGCATCGCGGCGGCCAAGCTCGCGGGCGCCGACGACTTTATCACCCGCCTGCCCGACGGCTACGACACGATGCTCACCGGCAACGGTGCACAGCTGTCGCAGGGCCAGCGCCAGCTGATTTCGATCGCCCGCGCCGCCGTCGCCGATCCGCCGGCAATGATTCTGGACGAGGCCACGAGCTCCATCGACACCCGCACCGAGGCTATCGTGCAGGCGGGCATGGACAAGCTCATGGAGGGCCGCACGACGTTTGTCATCGCGCACCGCCTGTCCACCGTGCGCAACTCCGACGCGATCATCTGTCTGGACCACGGCCGCATCATCGAGCGCGGCAACCACGACGAGCTGATCGCCAAGCGCGGGTATTACTACCAGCTCTATACCGGAGCGTTTGAGCTGGAGTAGTTCGGCTCGCCGAGATGGCCGATTTGCCGCTCATTCGTCGGGCATGACCCTAAGGTCAATGCCCTCCTCTTTCGGGGCAAATCGACTCATCTCAACGACCCAAACACAATGCACCGCAACGAATAAAGCCTCCGCAGCCACACGAGCTGCGGAGGCTTTTTTCATGCCGGCCGGAAACCGTATCCCACTTTTCGGGCCCAAAATGGGATGCCGTTTCCCGCTGGACCCCTCCGGGAAACGGCATCCCATTTCAAGGGAGTAAACCGGGATGTGATTTCCCCTAACGGCACCTTTGGGAAGCCGCATCCCACTCTAGACGCACAAAACGGGATGAGCTTTCCCATGGTGATCCAAGACCAGAAGCATGTCCGATAGCGCGGCCAGGTCAAGAACAACAAGGCAAGCGTCACGCCAATTTGGACGAGCGTCTGCTGCAGTTTGAGGCTGCTGGCCCATATGGTAGAGTTAACCACCCATGAATTTCAGCACACTGCGTGCTACCTGTTCTTTTGTCATTTAGGGGAGTGAACTTGTGAATACTTCTGTCGCCAAGAAGGCCGGCCAGGCGGTGCGCCTGCTCATGATGGTGCTCACGGCAGTTCTCATCTTCTTCTTCATCAATGTTATGCTGCTCGTCTCCGATATCCAGGGCACGGCGCGTGTGGTCAACTACGCCGGTCTGGTGCGCGGTACCACGCAGCGAATCGTTAAGCTCGAGGATGCGGGCCAGCCTCAAGATGACCTGCTCAAAGCCGTGGATTCATACATCAACGGTTTGCGTTACGGAAGTGACGACCTCAACCTCGTCCGTCTCGACGACGATGAGTATCAGGCAAAGATGACCGAGCTTGCAAATTATTTTGATGAGCTTTGCACCGAGATCATCCGCGTGCGCGAAGTCGGCTATGAGAACACCGACATCATCTCCATGAGCGAGGAGTTCTTTGGCATTTGCGACGATGCTACGCGACTCGCAGAGGACTACTCTCAGGAGAAGGCGTCGGCGCTCAACTATCTCGAGGGCCTGGTGATCATCGACATCATGGGCTTGGTGGCGACCTTTGCGGTCGAACTTGTTCGCGCGGTGCGAACTGCCGCGCTCAATCGCGAACTGCAGAACAAAGTCTATCTCGACGAAGCCACAGGACTGCCCAACAAGAACAAGTGCGAGGAGGTCTTGGGGCAGGAGCAGCCTGTCTCCGCGGAGGCGCCCGTTGCGGTGTGCGTCTTCGACCTTAACAATCTGCATACGGTCAATAACAGCTTCGGCCACGAGAAGGGCGACGAATACATCCGTTCTTTTGCCCAGCAGCTGGGGCGCGTGGCGTCGGAGACCTGCTTTGTGGGCCGCGACGGCGGCGATGAGTTTATCGCGGTACTGCGGGATGCCGACCGAGCCGCTGTGGAATCTTGTCTCGCTCGGATTCGCGCGAACGTGAACGAGTATTCCGAAGTCCACCCCGATATGCCCATCAGCTACGCGGTGGGCTATGCGCTTTCCAGTGATTTTGATGAACCGCCTACGATGCGCGAGCTCTTTTCCCAGGCCGACAAGAACATGTACGTCGATAAGAACCGCGTAAAGGCAGCCGAGACAGCCGACCCGCAACGCGAGGACCGCTAAACCCGTCCCAAATGAGCTATTTGAGGAGTTGGGCCATGGCGTTGACGAATTTTTGGACTTGGAGGGTCGGCTCGAGCGGATAGTGCAAAAAGACCGGCACCTCGCGGCCGCACAGGAACGGTACGCCCACAAAGGCCGGGTGCACCCCCGACCATGCGCCGCAGGTGAGCACCGCGTCACCCTTTTCCTCCGCCTCGTTAAAGAGCGCAAAGTCGAAGCTATCCACATCGATCACGTCCACGCCGCCGTCTGCCAAAAGATCGATACGCAGGCTGTCCATAGCGTCGTTGCCGTGGCGGAGCACGCGCAGACGCATACCCTCCAAGTCGGCGACCGTAATGCGATTCTTGCGCGCCAGCGGGCTCGTGCGCGGCAGGTCGATATAAAACGGCACGTTGACAATGCGGAGCTTTTGGCAGGCGTCACCCCAGCGCGGGGTCGAAAAACTCGACTGCACCACATCGACCTCACGACCGAGGCTGCGCATGACGGTCTCGCGCTCGTCATAGAGGTCGCTTACCGGCACGATCTCAAATCGCAGCGACGGTTCCAGCTCGTGTACGCCCGACCACATCGACAGCGTTTGGCGCCCTGGGCACATCATCGACACGCCCAGGCGCACGGCACCGCCATCGCCCGCCGCGCGTCGGGCACGGCGCAGCGCGTCCTCGGACTGCCGCATGATCGAGCGCGCGTCGTCCACCAGCAGTGCGCCCGCCGGCGTCACCTTGACGCCCGAGTGCGAGCGTTCGAACAGCGTGATGCCGAACTCGGCCTCGAATCCCGACACCTGCTTGACGAGCGCCGGGGTCGACACGCGCAATTTTGCCGCCGCACGCGAGAAGCTTCCCAGCTCCGCGGCGGCCGATATGGCCTCAAGTCGTCGATCGTACACGTCATTCTCCCGTTTTCGCACCCGTGGCCACATGGCGCCACAGGGGGTTATTTTCGCAGGTCACGCGCTCGGTTAAGCATAAACTACATTGCACAGTGTGAACCTACGGTTAACGCCATTCTAACAAATATGCAATTCACCTGCGCAAATGCAAAGCATACGATAACCAGCGAAAACCACGTGGGTCGGTTAATGGGAGCGACCCACCGGGAGGCACAAGAAGGGAAGTTCCTATGAGCAATTGGCTTAAGCTCGAGGGCGATGTCTGCGCCGTGACTGGCGCGCTCGGCGGTATGGGCGCCGAGATCTGCCGCGAGTTCGCCCGCAATGGCGCCAACGTCGTCATGCTCGACCTGGACGAGGAAAAGGTCAAGGCCGCAGCCGCCAACCTCGCCGCCGAGTTTGGCATCCACGCCGAGGGCTACAAGATGAACGCCACCGACGAGGCCGAGGTTCAGGCCGCCGTCGATGCCACCATCGCCGACTTCGGCCGCGTCGACGTTCTCGTCAACACCGCCGGCATCCTGCGCTTCGCAGCCATGGAAGACCTGCCGTTGAGCGACTGGGAGCAGGTGCTCAACGTCAACCTCACCGGTTACTTCATCACCTCGCAGCGCTTTGGTCGCGAGATGATCAAGGCCGGCCAGGGTCGCCTGGTGCACATCTCGACCGTCGCCAGCCACTCCCCCGAGACGTTCTCGGGCGTGTACAGCTCCACCAAGGCCGGCGTCAACATGATGTCCAAGATGCTCGCCGCCGAGTGGGGCCCCTACGGCGTCCGCTCCAACTGCGTCGAGCCCTGCTTCGTTAAGACCCCGATGTCGGCCAACTTCTACGCCGACCCCGAGGTCGAAAAGAGCCGCAGCCGCCTGATCGCCACGCGTCGCATCGGCGAGGTCAGTGATATCGCCAACGCCGTCATGTTCCTGGCGTCCACGCGCTCGGACTTTACCACCGGCGACGCCATCAAGGTCGATGGTGGCTTCTCCAATATGATGGGCGACCTCACCGCCAAGCCCGGCGGCCGTCGCGCCTATGCCGACAACTACCTCAAGAACAAGGGTGTCGAGCTTTGGTCCGATGAGTCCGGCGTCGCCAAGCCGACTGACCAGTAAACCAACCTAACAGGGAGACCCGCGGATACGACCGCTCCTCCCCCGTATCGATTAGAAAGAGTCCAATGGCTTCCACCAACTCCAACAAGGGTCGCGCCGTCGTGCTTTCCGCCGCGTGCGTCACCATGTTCTTCATCAGCTCCATCGCGCTGTATTCCGTCGTGAGCAAGAACCTGCTCGCCGTCTACCCCGAGTGGTCCAGCGCTCTTACCTGGGCCTTCCCGGTCTTTCAGACCATCATGGCCGTGACGGGCATCTTCGCCGGCCGCATCTCCGATAAGATCGGCCCGCGCAACGTCGTTATCGCCGCCGCCGTGTGCTACGGCCTGGGCTGGTTCATGTCCGGCACCGTCACCGAGCCGTGGCAGTTCTACCTGTGGTTCTCGCTCGTCGCCGCCATCGGCAACGGCCTGGGCTACAACCCGGCACTCACCACCGGTCAAAAGTGGTTCATCGACAAGAAGGGCCTCGCCTCCGGCATCACCCTGGCCGCTTCGACCGCCGGCCCCGCCGTGCTGTCCCCAGTGCTCGCCTCGCTGCTCATCCCGAGCCTGGGCATCTTTGGCGCCCTTAAGGCGCTCGGCGTCATCTTCTTTGTGACGATTGCCGCCTCCGCCCTGTTCCTGAAGGCCCCCGAGGCCGGTTGGCTGCCCGAGGGCTTCGAGGCCCCCAAGGGCGGCGCGCATGCCGGCACCTTCGGCGACCTCACCCCGGGCGAGATGGTCAAGACCCCGCGTTTCTGGGTCCTCATCGTCACCTTCGCCTTTGCCGCCACCGCGGGCACCCTGCTCGTGGGCAAGGTTGCCTCCATCGCCGCCGTCCAGCTCTTCGCCGACCCCACGAGCGCCGCGGCCGTCGCCCTCGGCGGTGTGGTGGTCTCCGTCAACACCTGCGCCAACCTGGTTGGCCGTCTGTCCTTTGGCCAGATCATCGACAAGCTCGGCGCCTATAAGTCGCTGCTCATCAGCCTTGTCGTCACCATCGTCGCACTCGTCATCATGTCGATGAGCTTTACGCAGGGCATGTTCTTTGTGGCGCTCGCCCTGCTCGGCTTTAGCTTTGGCGCCCTGCTCGTCATCTACCCGCCGCTCACCGGTGGCGCCTTCGGCACCAGCAACATCGGCGTCAACTACGGCATCATGTTTTTGGGCTACGCCGCTTCCACCTGGATCAGCCAGCCCATCACCGCCGTGCTGTATCACACCGAGGCCGGCAGCGCCGCCTACCAGCAGTCCTTCTACGGCGCTATTGTGATCGCCGCCATCGCCGTCGTGCTCACCGTCTACATGATGGTCTCCGACAGCAAGAAGAAGTCCGCCTAGTTTTACCGATGCGACAAAGGGACAGCCCCTTTGTCGCATTCCACTGGTCACCAGTATTAAGGAGTCGAAATGTCTGAGCTCAACCCCGTCCGCATTGCCGTTATCGGCGCCGGCGCCATGGGCCGCAACCACATCCGCTTTGTCACCGAGGAGCCCGAGGCCGAGCTCGTCGCCATCGCCGACGCCTTTGAGGGCGCCCGCGCCACGGCCGAGGCCGCCGGCGTGCCGTTTTACACCGATCCCGCTCAGATGATGGACGAGGTCAAGCCCGACGCCGTCATCATCGCCACGCCCAACGACCTGCACCTGGGCGTTGCCCGCGAGGCTGTGAAGCGCAACATCGTGCCGCTGGTCGAAAAGCCGATCTCCAACGACCTGGAGGATGCCCAGGCCTTTGCCGCCGAGGCCGAGACCGCCGGCGTGCCCGTGCTCGTGGGTCAGCACCGTCGCCACAACCCCTTCGTCAACAAGGCCAAGGAGATCATCGAGTCCGGCGAGCTGGGCAAGCTTACTGTTTCGAGCTTCCACTACATGATCTATAAGAATGACGAGTATTTCGATGTCGAGTGGCGCCGCAAGAAGGGTGCCGGCCCGATCCTGGTCAACCTGGTGCACGACGTCGACCTGCTCCGCTACCTGCTGGGCGAGCCCGTTGCCGTCCAGGGTATGCAGTCCAGCGCCGCCCGCGGTTTTGAGACCGAGGACTCCGCCGTGGTCAACGTCCGTTTTGCCGATGGCGCGCTCGCAAGCATGACCATCTCCGACGCCACCGCCAGCCCCTGGAACTGGGAGGCAACCGCTCGCGAGGACCCGCAGTACCGCCCCTTCGACGCCGACGCCTACTTTATCGGCGGCACTAAGGGCGCCCTGTCGCTGCCCCGCCTGCACCAGTTCTCCTACGACGGCGCCTCCAACTGGCACAAGCCGCTGCAGATGGAGATTCCGGCTGTCGACCCGGCACTGCCACACAAGATGCAGCTCAAGCACTTTGTGAAGGTTGTCCGCCGCGAGGTCGAGCCCGTCGTGACCCCCGCCGACAACGTCAAGACGCTCACGCTTCTCAACGCCATCAAGGAGGCCGCCGAGACCGGCCAGCTCGTCGAGCTGTAATGCCTTAGGGCAGACCGCGGCAAACCCCATGCCGAACCCCTCGGTCCGTCACCAATAAGCCCCTCTTCTTTGCCCCGCGAGCAGCCTCCTGCCCGCGGGGCATTTTGCTACCTTGCCGACGATTTTTCTGAGACGGGGGCCATTTTGCACCTCAGCCTGATTCGTTCGCCACGAAATGGGCCTATCTACTACGTTTAGCCAATCACCCTCAACCATGCCATATTTCCTAAAATCAAAAGCGCAGGTAGACGGCTTGCGTATTTTCTGAAAACCGGGGGATGGTCGACCCATACGGTTCAAACGTAGTAGATAGGTCGTTTTCGTGGCGAGGGCCCAAAACAGTCTTTTGAAACGGGTGGTATCCTTGGTAGCCCTGTGCTGCAAACGCACCTTAAACGCAAGGAGTCCCATGGATCTTATCGCCCAGCTCACCCGCGAGCTCAACCTTAAGGCCGCCAACATCGAAGCGGCCGTCAAGCTCATCGACGAGGGCAACACCATTCCCTTTATCTCGCGCTACCGCAAGGAGGCCACGGGCGGCATGGACGACGTCGCCCTGCGCGCCCTCGACGAGCGCCTGTCCTACCTGCGCAATCTTGAGCAGCGTAAAGAGGACGTCATCCTGCTTATCGATGCCCAGGGCAAACTCACGCCCGAACTCGAGCAGCAAATTCGCGAGGCCACGCAGCTCCAGCGTGTCGAGGACCTCTACAAGCCCTACCGCAAAAAGCGCATGACCCGCGCGCAGAAGGCCCGCGAGGCCGGCCTGGAGCCGCTCGCCAACATGATCATCATGCAAGCCTCGGCCAAGGGCAGCGCGCTCGACGCCGCCGCGGTATACGTCAATAATGAGGCCGGCTTCGACACGCCCGAAAAGGCGCTCGCCGGTGCCGCCGACATCGTGGCCGAAACGGTAGCCGAGGACCCCGAGAACGTCGCCGACCTGCGCGCCTTTACGCAAAACACCGCCGATATCGTCGTCGAAGCCACCGACCCCGCCGAGAAGACCCCCTACGAGCCGTACTACAGCTATGACGAGCCGCTGCGCCGTATACCCAACCACCGCGTGTTGGCTATCGATCGCGGTGAGCGCGAGGGCAAGCTCCGCGTGCGCGTGAACGTCGACGGCGCCGCCGCCACGGCACGCCTCGGAAGCCGTTGGCCCCGCCGTCAGGGCGTGTTTGCTCCCATCTTCGATGCCGCCATCGCCGACGGCTACAAGCGCCTCATGGCCCCCTCGCTGGAGCGCGAGGCCCGCGCCAAACTCACCGTTCGCGCCCAGACCGAGGCCATCAACGTCTTTGCCAAGAATCTCGAGGGCCTGCTCTCGGCGCGCCCCGTGCGCGGCGCCCGCGTGCTCGCGCTCGATCCGGGCTATCGCACCGGCTGCAAGATCGCTGTCATGGACGAGACCGGCAAGCTGCTCGACCACGGCGTGGTCTACCCCACCAAGCCGCGCCACGACGTCACCGGCACCAAGCGCGAGCTCGCCCGCCTCGTCAAGAAGGGCGGCGTCAACACCATCGTCATCGGCAATGGCACCGCCAGCCGCGAGACCGAGGAAGTCGTCTCGGAGTTCATCGCCGAGCAGGCGCCTGAGCTGCGATACACCATCGTCAACGAGGCCGGCGCATCGGTGTACTCCGCCTCCGAGCTCGCCAGCCAGGAGTATCCCGACCTGGACGTCACCGTGCGTGGCGCCATGAGCCTGGGCCGCCGCCTGCAGGACCCGCTGGCAGAGCTCGTCAAGATCCCGCCCCAGTCCATCGGCGTGGGCCAGTACCAGCACGACCTTGACCAGACCGAGCTTTCGCGCACCCTGGGCCACGTGGTTGAGGACGTCGTCAACCGCGTGGGCGTCGACGTAAACACCGCGAGCGCGAGCCTGCTGGGATACGTATCGGGCATCACGCCGAGCGTGGCCAAAAACATCGTGGCCTACCGCGAGGAAAACGGCGCCTTTACCGATCGCCGCCAGCTCAAGAAGGTCCCCAAGCTGGGACCCAAGGCATATCTCAACGCCGCGGGCTTTTTGCGCATCAGCGGCGGCAAGAACCCACTCGACGCGACGAGCGTCCACCCCGAGAGCTACGAGGTGGCCACGTCCGTCCTGGAACGCGCCGGCGTTAAAGCCAGCGAGCTCAGCCGCGGCGGCGTGCCCGACATCGAGCGCCGTCTGGGCAGTATCTCGGCGCTGGCAAGTGACCTGAACTGCGGCACCCTCACGCTCATCGACATCGTCAACGAGCTCAAGAAGCCCGGCCGCGACCCGCGCGACGACGCGCCCGAGGTGGTCTTTAGCCGCTCGGCGCTTTCCATCGACGACCTGGAACCCGGCATGGAGCTCAAGGGGACGGTGCGCAACGTCGTCGACTTTGGCGCGTTCGTCGACGTGGGCGTGCACCAGGACGGCCTCGTGCATATCTCCAAGCTGGCCAATCGCTTTGTCAAGCACCCGAGCGACGTGGTGCGCGTCGGCGACACGGTCAAGGTGTGGGTAGAAAAGGTCGATCGCGACCGCAAAAAGATCTCCCTCACCATGGTACAGGGCAAGTAAACCGCCAAAGCAAAGGTACCCCCTGTAGCGATGTGCAAAATCGCGAGTATTCTGCAAATTCCACCGTTCCGGATGCCCCTCAGAGACGAAAAAGCAAAAAACAGCCCCCGTTATAGCGTCGTCAGAGCCAAAACGGGGGCCGTTCCATGCTTCGGTTAACTGATAAAGACCTTTACCTTGCTGAATACTCTCAATTTTGCACGGCGCAGGCGGGGGTACCTTTGCCCACGGAAGGATATGGAAGCCAAGCGCCAACTTGCTGGCAAGCTCGTACCGGCAGCCCCGGCCTTTCCTTTGCCTAGCGCGACCCTCGCGGAGCGCGTGAGCGATAGGGAAAGGAAAGGCCGGGGCGAACAGCCCACGGTACAGTCGGTGTTCGCGCTACGGCAGGATATGGAAACCGAGCGCCGCGATATCCTTGGCAAAACCGCGCACGGTATCGAGCGAGACCTCGTACGGGTCGCGACCAATGTTCTTGCGCTTGGCCAGGATGCTGTTGGGCACCGTAATGATCTGGCAACCGCAGGCCTCGGCCTGGTAAATGTTGATGAGCTCGCGCGTGGACGCCCACAGGACCTCGCAGTTGGGCTTTGCGGCGGCCTTCTTGACCGACTCCGTCATAAACGGAATGGGGTCGACGCCGGTATCGGCGATGCGGCCGGCAAAGAGCGAGATGATGGACGGCGTCTCGGCGTCGACGGCCTCGACCATCTCATCAACCTGCGTAGGCGTAAAGATGGTGGTGACGTTGACCTTGATGCCGTCGGCCGAAAGCTTGCGCACCAGCTCGGCGGTGGACTCGCCCTTGGTGGTCACGCACGGAATCTTGACGTAGACGTTCTCGGCCCAGGTAGCGATCTCGCGCGCCTCGACCTCCATGGTCTCGACGTCGTCGGCAAAGACCTCAAACGAGACGGACACATCGGTGATGTGGGCCAGGACCTCCTTGGCAAACGCGCGGTAATCCGTCACGCCGCCCTTCTTCATAAGGGACGGGTTGGTCGTGAAACCCTGAACGTTGCCGTTCTCGTACATGTCGAGCATGCCCTCGAGGTTTGCACCGTCAGCGAACACCTTGATTGCCATCTGCCTGATTCCTTTCGCTTGCACATGGGCGTTAAACTGCTAAACACTTTACCTACGTTTATCAAGGCGTGAGCTGCGGTTTTTTATCTTCTCGGCGAACGGTATAAACACCTCAGTGTTTGGATTGATAAATCGATTGAGCATGCAAAAGCAAAGAGTCGCAGTTTGAGCAAACGTCAGAACGTGGGATTCATTAGATGAGGCCGAAATGCTGCATCGCTGTGACGGTGCCGTCGTGTGCGACATCATCAGTCACGTAGTCGGCGAGCGCCTTGACCTCGGGCATGGCGTTGCCCATGGCCACGGCTGTCTCGACGGCAGCGAGCATGCCCAGGTCGTTGCCCGAATCGCCAAAGCCAAAGGTGCGCGCATTTCCCTCGCGGCCCAGATACGCCAGTGCTCGCGCCACGCCCACGCCCTTGTCAATGCCCTTGGGGCTCAGCTCGCGATTCTGGCCACCGGTGCTGCACAGCTCAAACTCGCAATCGATAAAGCCGTCATCGTTGGCTACGCGAGCCAAACTGGGCGCAGTGAGGCCTACCTTGCCCACGCGCAGACTGCCGTCGACGCGCATCTCCTCGGTGCTGTGCGCCACAGAAGTGCCGATCAGAGACGACTGCTCAACACCCGCGGGTTCCAGGGCAAAAGTAGCCACGTTGGTCTCGAAAAAGGCCTCAATCCCTGCCGCAGCCATACGGCGTGCAAGCTCCTCGATAACGTCCTCGCCAAAGCAGTCCTCGTGTACCACGCGTCCCTCGACCTCGAGCGTGGCTCCCGCCATGGCAACGATGCCCGCGGGGTCGAGCGCACGCAAGCTGTCCGCGATGAGCCACAGGGGACGACCCGTGCAGATAAATGCCTGGTGTCCCGCGTCGCGCAGACGATGAAACGCCTCGACGACCGTCTGCGAGGGGTGAACCGCCGAAAAGTCCTTGTCGGTCATGTTGTCGGGATCGAACGACGTCAGCGTGCCGTCCACGTCAAAAAAGAGCACGGCGGAATCGGGGCACGCATCAATCATATGGGTTCCTTTCGGGGGCGAGAGTAAACGAAGTATCCATCATATAATGGAGCGACGCAACCAGAGAGGTCACCCATGGAATTTTACGCAAGCTGCCCCGAGGGCTTTGAGTCCGCACTCGCCGATGAGCTTAAACGCCTCGGGCTTTCGCATGTTCGCCGGCTGAAGGGCCGCGCTACATTTGAGGGCGAGCTCGAAGAAGGCTACCGCGCCTGTCTGTGGTCGCGCCTAGCGAGCCGCGTGTTTGCGGTGCTCGGGCGCTTTGAGGCGCAGGATGCCGACGAGCTGTACGATAGCGTTTACGACATCACCTGGGAGACCATCATCCGCCCCGGCGCCACCATCGCCATCACCGCCCGCGGCGTGACCGAGCAGCTGCGCAACACGCGCTTCTCGTCCCTGCGCGCCAAGGACGCGCTGTGCGACCGTCTGGCCGAGACCACGGGCCGTCGCGCCGATGTCGACGTTGCCGATCCCGACGTTCACCTGTTGCTTTCGCTGCGCCAGCGCCGCGCGAGCATCAGCCTGGATCTTTCGGGCGACCCGCTGTTCAAGCGCCTGCCGCCCGCGGCGACCCGCGCCGGCGAGGGTACGCACGTGCTGCGCCCCGACTACGCCGCCCTGGTGCTTTCGCAGGTCGGCTGGACCATGCTGTGCGAGCGCGAGCTGACGGCCGACGATTACGAGAACGAGGCTCTGCCCACGCTGATCGACGCCTCGTGCGCCGGCGGCGGCCTGCTGCTGGAGGCCGTGAATATCCTGACTGACCGTGCACCGGGCGCCGCCCGCGAGCGCTGGGGCTTTGAGGGCTGGCAGCTGCACGACGCCGCCCTGTGGGAGCAGCTGCTTACCGAGGCACGCGAGCGCGAGGCGGCAGCACGCGAGCGCCAGGCACGCATCGTGGCCGTGGATGTTGACCCCGCCGCCCGCAAGACCGCTGAGCGCATGGTCAAGTGCGCCGGCTACAAGCGCTTTGTCGATTTTTGCGCCGCCAAGTCCGCCACCGTGCTGGACCACGCGGGCGCCGTCGCCGGTGCCGCCGTGATCGCGGATACGACCGAGACACCGCTTTCGCTCATGCACGACGCCATGACGCTGGTCGGCGAGCTGCGCCGCGCGCCCGAGCTTGCCGCGGCGCCGGTCGCCGCACTCACCCGCGACGGATTGCTGGCCCGCGCGCTCCACGCCGAGCCCGAGCGCTCGATTGCCGTCATGCCCAACAACGAGGAGGCGACCGTCGAAGTCTGGCCTTCGCTCGACCACGCCGCCGCAGCGTTTGAGGCTGCGACCAGCGCGGATGCTGAGGGCGAGACTGCGGGCGCCGACGACGTCATCAGCGACGAAGCCCCCGCCATGCCCGAGCCTGCCGCCATGCTCGACCTGGGCGACGGCAAGCCGCTGCCCGTGCTCATCCCCGAGTCGGAGCAGTTCGCCAACCGCCTGCGCAAGAATGCCCGTCTGCGCCGCAAGTGGGCCAAGCGCGAGGGCGTGAGCTGCTACCGCGTCTACGATGCCGACCTGCCCGATTACTCCGCCGCCATCGACCTGTACGAGGGTTGCCCGCAGACGCCGGGCCGCTGGCTCGTCATCGCCGAATACGCCGCGCCCAAGACCATCGATCCCACGCTGGCCCAGGCCCGCATGCTCGACATCTTGACCATCGCGCCGCGCATCCTAGATGTTCCCGCCGAGCATGTGCACGCCAAGGCCCGCATGCGTTCGCGCGGCGGCTCGCAGTACGGCAAGCAGGGCGCCGGCAAGGGCGGATCGGGCGAGCGCGCCAACATCGCGCGCCGTCGCCTGCCGCTCATCGAAGAGGGCGGACTCACCTTTGCCGTCAACTTTGACGACTATTTGGATGTGGGCATCTTCCTGGACCACCGCGTCACCCGCAACCTGGTGCGCGAGCACGCCAAACAGGCGCGCCGCTTCCTCAACCTGTTTGCCTACACCGGCACCGCCACCTGCTATGCGGCAGACGGCGGCGTCGAGGAGACCGTGACGGTCGACCTTTCCAACACCTACCTGGACTGGGCCGAGCGCAACATGCGCCAGAACGGCTTTGTTGGCCCGCAGCATCACTTTGTGCGCGATGACGTGCTCGCCTGGATTCGCGACCAGCGCCAGACGCGCAACCGCTGGGACCTGATTTTTGTCGACCCGCCCACGTTTTCGAACTCGTCCAAGATGGGCCGCCGCACCTGGGATGTCCAGCGCGACCATGTTGAGCTTTTGGCCGGCGTATCTCGCCTGCTCGCACAGGGCGGACATGCCATCTTTAGCTGCAACCTGCGCGGCTTTCGCCCCGAAACGCGCAAGCTCGCACGCGCGGGCGTCGTGCTGGAGGACATTACGGCGCAGACCATCCCCGAGGATTTCGCACGCAACCAGAAGGTGCATCATTGCTATATCGTGCGCCGACTGCCCATCGAGGACGCCATGGCCGAGGTCGGTTTTAGCGCCGAGGAGATTGCCGAGCGAACCGAGGAGCTGCGCAACCCCGAGGCGCGCAAGCCTCGTGCAGCAGCGCCCGCGCACGCGCAGGCCGGCGACCGAGGACCGCGCGGCGACGGCAAGCCCGCCTGCGCAGGCAAGCCCAAAAAGAAGAAGTTCTACGCCAGCAAGCCCAAGGGCAAATAACAAAGTTGCGGTGGAATAGTTCCTAAAAATGCCTGGTAAACGCCAGAACAGGAACTATTTCACCGCAACTCATATTGGGATGGCGGTTGGCGATCTAGCCCTGGGTGACCAGGCGATAGCCGATGCCCACATGCGTCTGGATATAGCGCGGATGCGCGGGGTCGGACTCGATCTTCTTGCGCAGCGTGCCCATAAAGACACGCAGGCTCGCCAGGTCGCTCTTGGTTGCCGTACCCCAAATCTCGTGCAGGATAAACTGGTGCGTCAGCACCTTGTCGGCGTTATGCGCCAGCAGGCACAGGAGCTTGTACTCGATCGGCGTCAGATGCAGCTCCTCGCCATCCATCGTGGCGATGCCGGCATCAAAATCGATATGCAGCTCACCGGTATCGAACGAGCCCTCGGAGGCAACGCCGCCCGTTTGTGCATACGAAAGGCGCCTGAGCGTCGTGCGAATGCGCGCGAGCAGCTCCTCGACCGAAAACGGCTTGGTCAGGTAGTCGTCGGCGCCGGCATCGAGTGCACGAATCTTGTCCGCATCCTCGCTGCGCGCCGAGACCACAATGATCGGCATGCCCGACCATGCGCGCACCGACTCCACCACCTTGACGCCGTCCATATCGGGCAGGCCCAGATCGAGCAGCACGATGCTCGGTGCCTGCGACGAGGCGGCGGCGATGGCGGCATGGGCGGTCTCCACGGCCATATGGCGCAAGCCGTGCGCCTCGAGCGCGGCGACGATAAGGTTGCGGACGGCGGGGTCGTCCTCAACGACCAAGATGAGCGGTTTCACGGCAGAGTTCGACACAGCGCTACTCCTTATCAAACGAAACGTCGGCGGCGGGAAGTTCAATCGTAAAGACCGAACCGTGCGGGTCCGCCGCGGCAACCTCTATGCTACCGCCATGCGCCAACGCAATGGAACGGCAGAGCGAAAGACCCAGGCCCACGCTGCGGTGGCTGTCGGCCAGACCATGGTTGGCGGTATAGAACGACTCAAAGATCCGCTCGCGGTCCTCGGGTGCGATACCCGGACCATCATCGGCCACCGAGCACGCCACGCAACCATCGTCGACGCTAATCGAGATCACGATATGCGAGCCTGCGGGCGTATAGGTGATGGCGTTGTTCACCAGATTGACCACCAGCTGCACCATCAGACGCGCATCGACGTTGACGAGCGCCGGCTCATCGCACGCCACCACCTTAAGGTCGTGCTCGCGCACGGCAGGGTTCACGTGGCGCAGCGCCTCCTCGACGATATCGTCCATGAGCTCGAGCGTGGTCGACAGGCGCATGCCGCCGCCCTCGAGCTTGGTGATGGCGAGCAGATTCTCGACGGTGGCGTTGAGCCACAGCGCATCCGAGCGAATGGACAGGAGCATGCCGCGGCGCGTCTGGCTATCGAGCACGGCCGTGCCGGTCGAGCCCTGGTCGAGCAGCACGTCGGCATTGCCCGAAATACTGGTGAGCGGCGTGCGCAGGTCGTGCGAGATGGAGCGCAGCAGGTTGGCGCGCAGCTGCTCGTTTTTGGCGAGCACCGCCGCCTCCTCGCGGGCCTCCATGGCGCGGGCGCGATCGAGCGCCAGCTCGCCTTCGCTCACGATGGCATCGGCAAGTGTCCGCTCCTCGTGCGTCAGCACGTCGGGCTCGGCAACGATGGCGAGTACCCCCACCACCGAGACGGGATCGCCCGTGCGCACCATAGTGTCGCCCGAACGCACCGTCAGGTATATGCCGTAGAACGCCGAGCCGCCATAGGTGGCATCGAGTGGCGTTCCCACATAGGCGGACGCCGAGAGCCGCGGCGGCATCTGCGGCGCCAGTTCGTGCACCGGTGCCGCATCGCCCACAGCTGTGTACGTCGCACGCGGCAGCAGGTCATCATCGTCGGCGTCGGCGCTGTACCACACGACCGGACAGCCCGAAAGACGCGCCAGCTGCGTGGCCATGGCGTGAACGATCTGCTGCTGATCGGCGCACCGCTGCAGCATGCGGTTGGTCTCGAGCACCATATGCGTGCGACGGTCGCTGGCGGCAGCTTGTGCCAAGGCGCGGCGCAGGGCCAACGCAATCGAGCTCGACACAAGCGAGACCACAAACATGATGAAGAACATGCCGGGATAGCCGCGGTCGATAAGCGACAGCGAGTAGCGCGGGTCGACAAACAAGAAGTTGTAGAGCGCCACGGCAGCAGCCGAGCTCAGCAAGCAATACAGGCGACTCCAGGTAAAGAATGCGCACAGCTGAACGGCGAACACATAGACGATCATGATGCTCGGCGCGAGACCCGGATGGTCGAGCAGCGCGCCCACAATCGTCGCCGCGACCAGCAGCCCCGCCGATACGCAGGCGTCATACAGAGGAGTGCGGCGCGTCAGCGTTGTGCGCCGCCACCAAAAGTTATCGGCAATATCGCCGTCCGTACGGACGTCCATCAGCGCCCCGCCCCTCTCTCGAAAACAAAACCACCACAAAGGGACAGGCACCTTTGTGGTGGTTTTCCCTCGTGGTGGTTCTAAGTGTAAAGCCTTCTACGACCGGCAGTCGCTAGACAAACAGCACGTGCGCGAGCAGGGCACACACGCACACCGCTCCAAATACCAGTGCCACGATCGAGATCACGCGGTCGGCCGTATCCATGTTGGCACGGTTCGTCAAAAACCGATCTTCGGCGGCGTCGGCGCGTGCCTCACGTACCAGCTCGGCAACCACCTCGCGGCCATCAAGCACCTTTGCATCCATGTTTGCCTCCCCGGTCTCAATCTTGTCCATCGAAAACCAACTCCATGCAACTGTCGGCGTCTACGGCCGCTCATTGGGGGCCAGGCGCTGCATCTTGTTCACGGCCTTGAACTTGGTGAACAGCGGCACGTACTCAAAGCTCACGTTGGAGTTCTCCAGGCCGTACCAACGCGCAGGCGTGCCGGCGGCGCGGCGGATGATGTACTTGAGCGTGATGGCCGTACGCTCGCTGGGCTCCACATCGCTTTCGGGCGCCAGAAGCTTACGGATCAGGACGAACTTGAACGTGCCGATGTTACCCGGATCCTTGTAGACCGAGTAGTCATGCGTCTGCGGCGGCAACTCGCCGGTGGCAGCCAGGTCCTGAACAACCTGACGCAGGTAGGCATTGACGCGCTGGTTGATCTTGTAGCCCAGGTACAGATGCACGCGGAACACGTAGTCGGTGCCGAACGTCTCGACCGAATAGGCAAAGGTGTGCGGTTCGTCCATGGTCTCGACATTCACAAACCACCAGGCGCGGGCGCGCTTGGGATGCTTGTCCAAGATCGAATAGACGATATCGCGGTCGATGTAGTCGGTATGGGTGTCCTTGGTCAGGTACACGACGTTGTCGCTCATGCGCTCGTAACGGTCGTCGTCGCGCAGGCGCTTGAGCTGCGGCAGGTAGCTGCGCAGCGGCAGCAGCGTAAACTGGCGCTGCTCGACCGCCGTGCCGTTGTACCAGCACACCATAATGCCCATGATGAGCATGGCCATAAGGATGGTGAAGTAGCCGCCGTGGAAGAACTTGGTGAGCGAGCTCACGAAGAAGAAGCCTTCGAGCAAAAGGAAGAAGGCCGCGAAGATCCACGGAGCAACCTTGAGCTTGCGCTCCTCGTGCAGGTAGAAGAAGAGCAGCATCGTGGTGCACATCATAGTCAGTGTAATGGCAAGGCCGTAGGCGGCTTCCATATGCGCCGAGTTCTGGAACAGCAGCACCACGATGACGCAGCCCACGAGCATGACGTTGTTGACCATGGGAATATAAAGCTGGCCTTTGGTCTCAGCAGGGTAGAAAACCTGCATGTGCGGCATAAGGTCCAGGCGGCTGGCCTCGGACACCAGCGAGAATGCGCCGGTAATAAGCGCCTGCGAGGCAATGATGGCCGCGATGGTGGAAAGACCGACGGCAAACGGGCGCAGGCCCGGGGCGAGCATCTGGTAGAACGGGTTGAGGTCGGCAATGCCCATGAGCTCGGGGTTGGCAGCGTTGTTCATAAGCCAAGCGCCCTGGCCCATATAGGACAGCAGCAGACAGCACTTAACGAACGGCCAGGTGGCATAGATGTTGCCGCGGCCGACGTGACCCATGTCGGAGTAGAGTGCCTCGGCACCGGTGGTGGCGAGGAAGCAGCTGCCCAGAATCATGATGCCCGCGTGGTTGTTGGGGCTCAGCAAAAAGGCGATGCCGCGCACCGGGTTGAGGCACAGCAGCACGGCGGGGTGCTGGAAGACAAAGAACAGACCCGTGCCGCCCAGGAACAGGAACCACAGCGTCATGATGGGGCCAAAGGCATGACCGATCTTGGCCGTACCGATGCGCTGCACCAAGAAGAGCACGATGATGATGGCGAGCGTAATGGCGACGACGCGGCCCTGGTCATCGCCCAGCACGGCATGGACCGCCGGGATGGTGCGCAGGCCCTCGATGGCCGTGGTAACGGTAACGGCCGGCGTCAGGATGCCGTCGGCGAGCAGCGCGGCGCCGCCCAGCATGGCGGGGATGATAAGCCACTTGCCGCAGCGCTTGACCAGGCTGTACAGGGCAAAGATGCCACCCTCACCATGGTTATCGGCGCGCAGCGAGATGAGCACGTACTTGATGGTGGTCAGCAGCGTGACCGTCCACACGACAAGGGAGAGCGCGCCGAGCACGAACTCCTCCGTCACGCTTCCGATGCCGCCGTTGCCGGCAACGAGCGCCTTGGTTACATACATAGGGCTGGTGCCGATATCGCCGTACACCACGCCCAGCGTGACGAGCATCGCCGAGATGCTCACAGGAATCGCAGCGTGCGAGGCTGCCTCCTTGGCCTTTTGTTCCATAAGCCGGTTTCCTCCCAACTTTAATGTTCGAAGGGATTATAGGTAATCGGCCCATGTTTGGATGGCACTGTTTTCCCAGCTAGATAAACATTTATACGGCCTTTAGGCCACCACGGCGATATGGAATGTGACAAAGGGACTGCCCCTTTGTCACATTGGCTACTTGCCGAGCCAGTTTTTGAACCACCACTCCATGGAGCGACTCATCTCGGCCATAAAGGGACTCGTGTGCTTGCGGGTGTAGATATCCACCACGCGCTCGCCCACCTCGCGGGCGTGCGGACGGAACATCGCATCCATCTCGGCCACCTGAGCATCCATAGTCGCGGCATCGGCGCGGCAGTAGCGCTCCTCGTGCACCAGGTTCACCACGGGATGCGCAATGGCCGGACGCTCCTTACGGGGCGTGCCGATGATGAGCATCGACAGCGGTATGGTATAGGGCGGCAAATCGAGCAGCTCGGCAACTTCCTCGGCATTCTCGACGATATCGCCGATGTAGCAGCTCCCCAGGCCCAGAGCCTCGGCGGCAACCACGGCGTTTTGTGCGGCGATCACGGCGTCCTGGGCCGCGATGGCAAAGTCGCCCAAACCCGGCGCGCGGCGGGGCGCCTTACCCGTGCGCTCGACAAACTCGGGCTCAAAGCAGCCCACATGCTCAAACAGATCGATCCACTTGGCATAGTCGACCACAAATATAAGTGCCCAGGGTGCCTTGGCGATCATGGGCTGATGGTCGCACAGGTCGGCCAGGCGATCGAGCGTGGCCTGCTCGCGAATACTGACGATGGAATACATCATCATGGCGCCCGCCGACGGTGCGCGACTCGCCGCATGCAGAATCGCCGCACGCTGCTCGTCGGTCACCGCCACGGGACGGTCGTCATCATCACGCGCGAAGGCACGCGTAGACGAGCGATGCTCCAAGATGTCCAGCACCGCATTGCCCGTAGTCTCGACCGGATAGCCGTACGTATCCTCAGCCCTGGTGCAAACCTGCTCGCTCATAGCCTCATTCCTGCCAATTCTTTAAGAAGCCTTTACGTTTCCGTGTAATTCCCGTCCATTATCGCGCAGGTCGCCACTACATTGCGCTACATCGCCACACGCGCGCGTTAATATGGCTGGTTGTTGTGCGCAGCCACCAATTGCTGCGCATATCTTGGTAACAATCGGGTAAATCCCCGCTTTCGTAGGTTTTGCATTTGTGAGGAGTTTCAGCATGTTCGCTGCCGCCATCTCGCTCGTCGGTCTTGCGGCGACCGTCTACCTTGTCTTGCGCGAGGCCAAGGCCATTCGCGCTCAGTCGGGCACCGTTGCCAAAAGCGCTCTTGGGTGGAGCGTCGCCTTCGGCCTGTTCCAGCTCTTTTTGACCATTTGGGGCGCCATTGGCCTCGTCGCCCAAAACGAGCCGCTCGCCTTTGCGATGCTCATTCTGACCAATGCCATTCTCACCGGTTGCGCCTGGGCCAGCATCGCCCGCGACCGCATCGCTCCGCGCGTCTTTGCATTCGCCGAGCCCGACGCCCCCGCCCCCACCGGCAAGCTTGCCCGCCTGCGCGGCGCCTTTGTGGGCCGCCCGCTCGTCGCGGCCGTCCTGTGCTTGCTGCTCGCCGGCGTCTTTGCGCTGCTGGGCATGGAGGTATCGTCCAACCACGACTTTACCTGGGTCTACCCTCTGTGCATCCTGCTCGAGTGGGCCATCATCACCACACTCATGGTCGGCCTGTTCTTCCTGTTCCAGCGCCACGGCGCAGCTCCCGCGGTCCTGGCCTTTGCCCTCTTTGTCCTGGGCATTGCCGAGTTCTTCGTCATCACGTTTAAATCCATGCCCATCCAGCCGGGCGACCTTTCGGCCATTTCCACCGCCGCCGCGGTCGCCGGCACCGGCTACACCTTCTCGATCTCGCTGTTCTGCGTGCTATCCATGGGCTTTACCGCCATCGCCATGCTGCTATGCGAGTACGCCGGCCTGGTGGCACCGCACCGTCAGAAGGGCGCCGCCAACGCCAAGCGCATCCTGCTCACCAACCTGCTCGTCGCCGTGCTGTGCCTGGGCGGTGTGACCGCACACGTCACGCTCATCGACTACTACAACACCCTCGGCATCACTGTCTACACCTGGCGCCCGCTCGAGAGCTACTGGCGCGAGGGCTACCTGCCCGCTTTCATTAGCGCAGCGCAGTCCATCAAGCCGCCCAAACCCGCCGACTACTCCGTCGACGATGCCAAGGCCACACTCAAAAAGTACGCCAAGGCCTACGACAAGTCCGATGCCGCCAAGAGCGACGCCCGCGTTGCCGCCCAGGAGCAGTTCGACAGCGAGAAGCCCACGGTCATCGCCATCATGAACGAGACCTTCTCGGACCTGTCCATCTACCAGAACATGCGCGCCGGCTACGAGGGCCCGCAGTACTTTAAGAACCTGTCCAATTGCCTCAGCCGCGGCAAGCTCTATGTGAGCGCCTACGGCGGCGGTACCGCCAATACCGAGTTTGAGTTTATGACCGGCAACTCCATGGCCAACCTGGGCTCGGGCGTGTACCCCTACACCATCTACAACATGGAAACGACCGGGAATCTGGCAGAACAGTTCAAATCGCTCGGCTATTCCACCACGGCCATGCACCCCAACCACGCCACCAACTGGAACCGCGAGAACGTCTACAAGGACTTTGGCTTTGACCAGTTCCTGTCCATCAACGACTTCCAGGGCGCCGACACCCTGCGCGGCATGGTGACCGACCAGGCGACCTACGACAAGATTCTTGAGCTGCTCGACCAGAACGCCGATCCGCAGTTTATCTTCGACGTGACCATGCAGAACCACTCGGGCTACGACACGGGCCTGCTGCCGGTCGACAAGCAGATGCACCTGAACATCGACACGACCGATCTGGACGCCAAGACCGTCGAGGACGGCACGCTGTCCGATGTCGACGAGTACGTCTCGTGCATCGAGCAGTCCGATCAGGCGCTGCGCTACTTCCTTAACGCCTTGAGCAAGCTCGACCGCAAGGTGGTCGTGGTGTTCTGGGGCGATCACCAGCCGTTCTTCCCGTCCAAGTTCAACGATAAGTGGTTTACCGGCGAGGACGACGCTACGCATCAGGAGCGTCTGTGGCAGACTGACTACATCATCTGGGCCAACTACGACGTTGCCGGCTGCGACCAGACGAGCGAGGTCGACGACCTGTCCACCAACTACCTGTCTACCCAGCTCATGCAGTTGATCGGCGCACCGCTGACCGACTACCAGAAGGCGCACATGACGCTGCGCGAGTCGCTGCCTGCTATCAACTCCGTGGGCTACGAGGACGCCAGCCTGCGCTGGGCGCTCTCCTCCAACGTCACCGGTGACGACGCCGCCGCAGCAGCCGCCACCAAGGCGCGCGAGGATTACGCCAAAATGCAGTATTACGAGATGTTCCGCGACGGCAAGAACGTCTATACGGAGCACTTCCAGACCGAGGCCAACGAGACCGACCCCAACCTGGCACCGGGTACGACCAAGATCAAATAGCGACTAGCTGCGAGTTCATAACTGAAACGTCTGTCCGGGCGGAGGTATGTAAGGTTCCCTGCTCGGACAGTCCTGCGCAAGACGGAGGCCACATTAAGTGGCCTCCTTTGCGTGCGGAACTCGCGATGAACCTTATATGCCTCCGCCTGGACAGACGCCCTGGTGTTGGGGCGTGGCTTGTCTTGGGTGTATCGCCGAACATATATAAGTTGAAGGCCACGTTATGTGGCCTTCTTTGTTTGCGGAAAGTGTGTCCCGGAATTCTTGTCTGGAATGGGATGCAGTTTCCGCTTGGGACCCGATTGGGAAAGTGTGTCCCACTATTCAGCTGGATTCCGGGATGTATTTTCCGGTTGAGGCTCGTTGGGAAAGTGCGTCCCGGTCTGGGCGCTCAAACTGGGATGGATTTTCCGGATGAGGGCTTGACGGAAAATGTGTCCCGTTCCGGGCGCTAATTGTGGGATGCAGTTTCCGCTTGCGGAGTCTCCACTCAACAGAAAACCCGGGTGGCCTGTTTTTTGGCTACCCGGGTTTTTGGGTTGTCGATATGTTCGACTGGCTACTAGTGGGTCTTGCGGCGCTTGATCAGCATGATGAGGGCTATCACTACGAGCGTTGCTCCCGCTGCTGCTGCGGTGGCGACTAGGGCGAATGTTTGGTCGCCGGTGTTTGCGAGGTTCTTCGCTGTGGTCGTAGTCTTGACCTTGGTGTCGGTCTTAGCTCCGTTGTCGGACTTGGGCTTGTCCGGGTTCGTCGGGGTCTCAGGAGTCTCGGGGTCCTTTGAGCCTTCGGAATCGGTTGGGCCGGCGGTGTTTACCAGCGTATGGTCCAGGAACTTCTTGGCGCCCGCACTTGCCTGTGAGAACAGGCGGCGCGTGCGGATCGGGGTGGCGTTCACCGTTGTGGGCGCCGTCTCCTCGGCCTCGATATTCACGAGCGTCGTGCCGGTGTCGAGGCCCACGTCGTTGTATCCCACGTGGCAGTAATACTGCGCACCGTCATCGTCTGCGGTCAGGTCAATCTCGAGCTTTGAGGCCGTTCCAGCCGCGAGGTTGCCATCGGCACCCACGAGCTTAAACTCTGTCTCGCCGCGGCCCTTGCGGTACCACATATAGGTCGGTGCCAGCCCTGTTTCGCTATCGTCGGCACCGAGTTGCTTCACATGGCCAATCGCCGAGAGTGTCAGCTTGTCTCCCGCCGAGCACTCGACCAAAGAGTCATACTCGAGGGCCGACCTCTCCGCTGTATCCGCCGCAGGTCCGCTCACAGTCATCGTCATGCCATCGGGCATGGTCTTGACCGTGATGATTGCCGAGCGAATACCTGTTTCGGTCGTGGATCCATTCTTAACGGCGGCGATGGCGAATCGATACTCCGTATTGGGCTGCAGCCCATCCCACTTGAGCGAGGTCTGCGTGTTGTCGGCAATCTTCCAGCTATTGACGACCGTATCCGCCGCATTGCTCTGCAGCATGCCCACGCCGTAGCTAAAGCCACTCTTGTTTGCGAGTACATCGTCCCAGCTAAACGTAACGCTGGTCGAATCGACGGCGTTTGCCGTAAAGCCCGTCACGGCCGGCGCGTCGGGCATCTCGACGTCCTTAACGTCATAGCCCACGATCCAGAACTGGTCGGTGTCCTTGGTGCCGAGCTTGTCGCCCGAGTCTGCCTCGAACTTGTCGACATCCACCGCGTTGACGCCCAGACGCCACACAAAACCGTACTTGCCCTGCGCGGCCTCGGGCAGGTTGTCGACGGTGCCGCCGTATTCGGTCGATTCACTCGAGGAGTTACCCGTAGTAAAGCCGGCGTTGGCACCAAAGCACAGGCCGCCAAACAACTCGTGCTTTGCGAGCTTCGCGCCCATGACAACGCTGCCGTTCAGCGTCAAGCCGAGCTCGAGCTCCTGCTCCTTGCCCTCCTCGACTTCGATGGTCTGCTCAATGCTCGCCCCCGACTGCGCGACGGCGCCGTTAAACCCATCGTGCGTGTAGGCGCGCGTTACGCCAGGCTTGCCCAGGCCAAAGGAATCCCCAACGGGAGTCTCGCCGTTGAGCGTCGTTTGATAGGTTCCGGGTTCTCCCGACCGGTTGGTCAAAAAGTAGCTGAGCGGCGTCATATTGTGCTGTTTGGCAATGCGGTCATAGGCCTCGACATTAACGACCGAGGTCTGCGCGCCGAGCGACACGGGCGCCGCCATCACGCCCTTACCACCAGTTTCCTCATTTTCGATCTCATACTCGTAATAGACCATCGGAATCGTGTAGAGCACGGTCTTGTCACCCTCGCCGGCATGCGACTCATAGCTTACGCTTGCGCTGACCGTGCGCTCGCTCCGGTAGTCATAGCATCCCTCGGCGGCAAAATCGACTGAAGCATTCATCGCGACCAGGGGCGGACCGGTCTGCACCTCGACGGCAACGCCCAACTCGGCGCCAATGGTATAGCCCTGGGATGTCCCCGTGCCCTTTTCCTCTCCGTATGACGTGCCGCCCAACACCAGATAGCCGTATGCCTGCTCCAGATCCTCAACATAGGGCGCATCCTGCAGCACGGCAAGCACGCGCGGGTTGGTATAGACCTTGTAGCGGTCCTTGTACGTGATCTTGACGCTGTCGTTGTCGACATCGGGCAGCGCGAGCGAGATAAATGTGCCGTAGGTAGTGCCGCGACGGTTGCTCTCGCTAATCACCTGCTCCTCGCCGCGGCGCACCTTTCCGTTCTCGTCGAGCGAAAAATGCGAGGCGGTCATCCAATAGTAGTCATCGTTCTTGCGCAGATCCTCGTCGCGGTGCTTGCCCACCACGGCGATAAAGCTCTCGTTATAGCGGTCCGAACCCGAGACGCTGCCCGCCTTGACGTCGCTGATCCACACCTGCTCTATACCCTTGTGGTCATGCTTGTTGCTGCTGTTGTATTGCTGACCGCTCATGCTCATGGTTCCGACCATGGACCCCAAGCCCTGAGCCCCGCTCTGTGCCGTGTTGCAGGCAAAGTCGCGGAACACATCGCCGCCCACGAGCACCTCGTCGACCGCCAGCTGCTCGGACAGGCCGTCAAGGTTGGCAGTGGCAAGGGCAATAGGCGCCAAGGTGCACGGATAGCGCTTATCCTGAGCGCTATCCTTCCATGCGCTGTTGGGCACATGCATCAGCCCATAGGAGGCGAGGAGCCCGTCTCTGTATTCCTTGCAATCGGAAAGCTTGAACTCGCCAGACTCCGAGTCAAAATACGCGTAGCGGTACAGCGCGCCGTACAGCCCCTTGCTGCCGTCAGAAGCGCCGTAATCAAAAGCGCTGCGTTGCCAGTCATAGCCCGCAAGAATAAGGCCCGTGACGGTTTCACCCGTCTTCTTTCCTTCTTCATCGTAGGCGGCAAACGTGCCGAACGTCGCATTCGCAGCGACCATGGTCTTGCCGTTCGCGGAGAGGGAGATTGCGCCCGCGTCGCCCAGAGCATCGACATGGACGAGCGCACCCTTGGATGCATCCCACGAAAACAGCTCGCAATGCGTCGACTTATCAATATTCTTCTTGCCGTAGGGTGCCGAGACCACGATGGCGAGGTCATCGCAAAAATCGCGATCGAGGTCGCCGGCCGCTAGCGAAACGACAGGAGCTGACTGAAGCTGCGTCCAGGAGTCGTTCCCGCCCTTGTTGTGCGTGGTGTAGTCCGTGGCGTTACCGGCATCGATCTTGACGACGCTTTGCTTCCAGTTGCCACCCTCCAAGTCATACATGTCGACTACAGCCTTGCGCACGCCGTTCTCGTCGACATAGCAGCCCGCGTAGACAAAAAGCTCGTCGACGCCGTCGCCATCGACATCGCCCGCCTCGACATCAAAGACGGCGTCGTGCTCTTGCAGGTAACCGGCATCCAGGTACTTAAAACGGCCTTCGTACATCATATTAGTGTTGACCGTCACCGGCAGGTGTGTGTCGAGAGTGCGCGTACGCCCGTTGCTAAACGAGTAGAGGACCAGCTCAACCTTTCCGGCGTATGACTTGCCGCCAATCGTCGTGGAGGAACTGTCGCCGTAGGCACGGAGCTCGGCAACGCGGCTCTTTTTGCCCGTGCTGGCGTCGCTGCAGAACTCAACACTCGTGGCGTGAATGCCCGAGAAACCGTTGTTGTCGTTGGCGAGTACTGTTGAGGACTCATTGTTGCTTAGGTACGACCAGGTGCCGCCACCGTAGTCGCTATGCTTGTAGAGATCGCTGTTCGTATCGAAGTTGTTGACGTTTTGCCAGAACTTTGCGGCGCCCCACACACTTCCATAGCCATCGGTGAGTTTGCTGCTGCCGCCAATGTCACCGCGCTCGACGTTCTCGAGCTTGTCGCGCAGAGTGTAGCGATTGCCATGGCTACCGTTAGCTGCCATATAGACCTCGCTGCGCGTGGCAAACGTCGTGGGGGTATCAGTGGAATAGGGGCCAACGGTATCGGCCGGAATGTCCTCGCTCGTGCCCAGACCCAGGGCTTGATAATCCTGCTCGGTCATATCGGTGATTGCGGGCGCGTCTGCCGCCTGGGCAACCTGGGGCGTGGCCGTGAAGCAGGCGACGCTCGTGGCGACCAACGCAGCAAGCGCCGCCGTCCCAACAAGCGGGATTTTCGACAGCCTACGGATACGGGGGTGTGGAACGTACATGAGGGACCTCGCTTTATTCGAGTGGAGTGGACTCATTTTTGCAAATGATACATCCGATGCCCGATATCACGTGTCTCATTTTCGCCAACGGCGTGTCTCATTTTTGAGAATCCGAGATGCCGCGGAAATCTTATCCCAGCTCAAAGGCCATTTCTGGGATGTATTTTCCGTCGAGTGCCTCATCGGGAAACTGCATCCCATTTCAAGCGTCGATTCTGGGACGCACTTTCCCTTAGACCCTCAACCGGAAACCGCATCCCACTTTGAGCGCAAATTCCGGGATGCATTTTCCGCTTGAGCCTCATTGGGAAACGGCGTCCCACTTTGAGGGCTGATTGTGGGATGCATTTTCCGGTTTTGCTCTCATTGGGAAAATGCATCCCGTTTCTTGACCGAATAATGGGACGCAATTTCCCGTTGGAGCGCCTTTGGGAAAGTGTGTCCCACTTCGACCGCCCAGAGTGGGATGCACTTTCCGCAAAGCACCTCAACGGGAAACTACGTCCCATTCCAAAGGCAAATTCCGGGACGCATTTTTCGAAAGCCTGCCCATCCGGAAAGCCCGTCCCACTTTGGACGCATCCGGGCACGGAACCATCGACCTATCAGGCCTCCCATCAATAAAGAGGCGTCCTCCCGGACGGCGGGGCACGAAGTTCATCGCGAGTTCCGCACGCAAAGAAGGCCACTTAATGTGGCCTTCGTCTTGCGCAGGACTGTAGAGCAGGGAACTTCGTGCCCCGACGCCCGGGAGGACGTTTCATTTAGAAAGATGGACCGACCGCCGTCAGCGATGGGAGCTACTCCCCCAGCACGGCCTTTTTGGCGGCTGCAGCCATGTTGTCCAGATCTTCCTTGGTGGGGTGATCCTTTGCGGCGACCCAGTTATCGAGCAGCATCTTAAAGCGGACATTGTCGGGATCTTGCTCGAGCATGGCCTCGTAGCGCTGTTTGACCGCGGGGCCCATCTTGCCCTGGCACATTGCCCAGCCCGCAAGCTCGGCATCCCCAGCCAAATTGGAAGTTACGCGGTCGATAATCTGCTGGTAATAGCTCTGATCGGCACCAAAACCGCAGGTACCAAACAGAAAGACGCGCTTGCCGTGCAAGGCGGAGAGCAACGCCGCGACCGAAGGCGTGCATGCGCCCTTGTCGCACCAAAAGCCAACGAGCACCGTATCGGCAGCGCAGGCACCCTGCGCCTCGAGCGCAACCTGATCTGCATCCGCATCGTCGCTCAGCGCGGCAGCGTGAATAAACTCGACGCCTGCAGCCTGCAGGGCACGCTTGATTGCGCCCGAAACCATCCTGGTATTACCGCTCTTGCTGTTGACCACCAAAGAGCATGTCATAGTCACGTTGCTCGTTTCCCCCAAAACTAAAGCCACTAATGCAATTTATTAGATGAATATCTTAGTACTAACGTGACAGATGTAAACCACCTTCTGCCGATTGGCGACATGGGCGACACCGATGGGGGCAAAACGTCCGCGGTGTAAGCCCCCAAATAGTTGAGACGTGGGGCAAACAAACCTAGTTCATTTGCCCCACGCCTTGCTTACTGGGCGAATTGACTGCGGTAGAGTTCGGCGTAAAAGCCGCCTGCCGCGAGCAGTTCATCGTGCGTGCCACGCTCGATAATCTCGCCATCGCGCATGACCAGGATGCAATCGGCGTTGCGAATCGTCGACAGGCGGTGTGCTACGACAAAGCTCGTGCGGCCAGCCATGAGCTCGTCGAATGCCGCCTGCACTTGCAGCTCGGTACGCGTATCGATGCTCGACGTTGCCTCGTCCAGCAGCAGAATCGCCGGATCGGTGAGCATGACGCGCGCGATGCACAGCAGCTGTTTTTGACCCTGGCTAAACGTGCCGCCGTCCTCGCCGATCACCGTATCGTAGCCGCCTGGCAGCTGCACGATAAACTTATGCGCATGAGCGCGCTTGGCGGCCTCGACAATCTGCTCGCGCGTGGCATCGGGGCAACCGTAGGCAATGTTCTGGGCCACCGTGCCCTCGAACAGCCAGGTGTCCTGCAGCACCATGCCAAAGGCGCGGCGCAGGCTCGCGCGCGTGTAGTCACGCGAGGAGCGACCATCGACTACGATGCGCCCAGCATCGATATCGTAAAAGCGCAGCAGCAGGTTGATGAGCGTCGTCTTGCCACAGCCCGTGGGACCGACGAGCGCATAGCGCATACCGGGCTTGGCATCGATGCAGATATCCTTCAGCAGTTTGCGGTCGGGCACATAGCTAAAGTCCACATGCTCAAAGGTCACCTCACCCTGCGGGGCGGCAAGTTCCACGGCATCCGCCACATCGGGCTCCTGCTCGCGCGCATCGAGCAGCGCAAACATGCGGCGCGCCGAGGCATACGCCGTCTGGATCTGCGTAATGACGTTGGTGACCTCGTTGAACGGCTTGGTGTACTGGTTGGCGTAGGACAGGAAGATCTGCACGCCGCCCACCGTAAGCGCCGCAGGCACGCCCGTGATCACGCCCGCGCAGCCGATCACGGCAACCACGGCGTAGATGATGTTGTTGATAAAGCGCGTACCGGGGTTGGAGAGCGAGCCCATAAACTGCGCGCGCTCGCCCGCCGTATAGAGCTCGGCGTTAAGGGCATCAAAGCGCTGTTGAGCGTGCGGGCCGTAGGCGAAGGCGTCCACGAGCTTTTGCTCACCCACATACTCCTCGATATGACCGCCGAGTTGGCCCTGGATGCGCTGTTGAGCAGTGAAGCTCTTATTGGAAAGCTTGGCGATGGCACCGGCCGCAAAGATGGAAAGCGGCGTAACGAACACCACCACGAGCGTCATGGTCAGGTTGATGGAGAGCATAAATGCGAGCGTTCCCACGATGGTGATGACGCCGGTAAAGAGCTGCGTAAAGCCCTGCAGCAGGCCATCGCCCACCTGGTCGACATCGTTGACCACGCGGCTCATGAGGTCGCCGTGGGCATGGCCGTCAATAAAGCTGAGCGGCATGCGGCTGAGCTTGTCGCTCGCCTCCACGCGCATGTCGCGCACCGTTTCGTAGGATAGACGGTTGACGCAGTAGCCCTGCAGCCACTGGAAGGCTGCCGCGCCCACCACGACGATTGCGAGCTTGGTAACAAGCGGCAGCAGCGACCCGAAGTCCACCTGCCCGGCGGCAACGATGAGGTCGATGCCCTCGCCGATGAGGATGGGCGTATAGAGTTGCAAGACCACCGAGATGGCGGCGCTCACAAACGACGCCGTAAACGAAATGCGATGCGGACGGACGTAGCCCAGCAGACGGCGGGTCACCGCGCCCACGGGGTAGCGCTCGGGGTCGCCGGGCTGACGCGGGCCGTCGCCCAGGTCGTTAAGGTTATCGTTGCCGGACACGTTGGCCGTCATCGTGGCGACCGAACCGGAAGAAGTATACGGATTCATTTAGCAGCCCTCCTTTGCGCAAGTGGATGCCGGGGCAGCCGGGGCGGACGCGGGCGTCGTGCTCCCCTGCTGACCCTCGAGCTCCTCGCGACGAAGCTGCGACTGGCAAATCTCGCGATAGAGTTGGCAGCTTGCGTACAGCTCGTCGTGCGTACCCAGGCCCGCGACCGAGCCGTGGTCGAGCACGCAGATCATGTCGGCATCGCGCACGGTCGAGACGCGCTGGCTCACGATCACCGTGGTTAGCGGGAGTCCGCCCGCGGCGGCACCGCGTACGCTGCGCTCGCGGATGGCGTGGCGAAGCGCTGCATCGGTCTTAAAGTCGAGCGCCGAGGCGGAGTCATCCATAATCAGAATCTGCGGCGAGCCCACCAGGGCACGCGCAATGGTCAGGCGCTGGCGCTGGCCACCGCTGAAGTTCTTGCCGCCCGCCTCGACCGGGGCGCCGAGCCCCTGCGGCTTGTTGCGCACGAACTCACTCGCTTGCGCCATGTCGAGTGCCGCCCAGAGTTCCTCGTCGGTTGCCGCCTCATCACGCCAGGTCAGGTTGCTGCGGATGGTGCCGCTCACCAGCGACGCGCGCTGTGGGACGGTCGCGACCACACGGCGCAGCTGGTCGAGCGGCCAGGCGCGCACGTCGGCGCCCATCACGCTCACGCTGCCGGTGCTCGCATCGTACAGGCGCGGGATAAGCGAGACGAGCGTCGACTTACCGCTGCCCGTGCCGCCGATAATGCCGAGCGTTTTGCCCAGCGGCAGCTCCAGGGTCACGTCATTGACGGCGTTGGCGGCGCCCGCGCCAAAGGAGAAGCTCGCATGGCTCAAGCTCAGCGCGGGGACCGGAACAGCGCCACCCGCCAGTGCGCCCGGCTCGGGCAGCGCAACCGGCTGGTTGCCCTCGTCGGTAATGCTCGGCACGCAATTGAGCACCTCGTTGAGACGCGACGCACTGGCGCTCGCCTTGGTAAAGACCACGACCAGGTTGGCGACATACACGATGGAGGTCAGGGTCTGCGTCATGTAGTTGACGAATGCCATGACCTGGCCCTGCGTGAGCTCGCCCACGTTGACCTGGATGCCGCCCACCCACAGGATGGCGCACACGCCCAGGTTCATCACCAAAAACGTGACGGGGTTGAGGATCGACGAGAGCTTGCCCACCGCGATTGCGACACGCGCCTGGTCATCGGCCGCCTGGGCAAAACGCTCACGTTCGTGACCCTCGCGCACAAACGCCCGGACCACGCGGGCGCCCGAAAGCCCCTCGCGGCAAATGAGCGCGATGCGGTCGAGCTTTGCCTGCAGCTGCTTGTAGTACGGGATGCAGCGCGCCATGACAAACCAAAACACCAGGCCGATGGCGGGCGTGCAAATCAAAAAGATGATGCCGAGCTTAAGGTCGATGGCAAGGGCCGCGACCATGGAACCCACCGCCAAGAAGGGCCAGCGGATGAGCATGCGCACGCCCAGCGCCACAGCAAGCTGCACCTGGTTGACGTCGTTGGTAATGCGCGTGATGAGCGACGGCGTGCCAAAGCGGTCAAGTTCGGCATAGCTCAGCTTGTTGATGTGCTGGCAGAGTGCGCCGCGAATGTCAGTACCCATGCCCTGCGAGGTGAGCGCCGCCATCTTTTGGCAGACGAGCGTAAACGAGATGCCGATCACGGCCATGGCGGCGAGCAATATACCGTAGTGGACGACAGCGTTCACATCGTGCACGCCGATGCCCCTATCAATCATCTGGGCAATCACCAGCGGCGTAAGCAGGTCAAAGATTACTTCGATCAACTTGCACGCAGGACCAATCACCATATACCGGCGAAACTTACCACCAAAACGCCTGAGCAGCTCAATCATGTATAGGCGCTCCCTATCATCATCTCTCTTCAATCTGATTCATGATAGTACGGAGAACCCTGGAGATGCGTAAGCAACTCGTTACAGAAGAATCTTGGATGGTGGTAAAAACCGTCACTGTTTTGACGCAGTCAGCGAGCGACATAACGCCAGGGATTCAATTATCAGATAAATGTGACCCTTCAGGCGGTTTTGGTCGGCTACCCGCGAGTGCCGGCAGGGCGCTTGGTAGTCGAGCGATCCCGCAGGCGAAGCCGAGGACCAGCGAGACACCAAGCGCCCTGCCGGCACTCGCGGGTAGCCGCGGCACCAAAAAGCGCCTGCGCACTCGATGGATCCGGATGCCCGACAGAGGCTCCTTATGGCTGCTTCCTTCCGGACCTGACCAGATTCGGAACATGTCGTCATCCGAACCCATCGAACGCGCTAGGCGCTCGATATATATTACCCGCTCCCGCCCGATGGGGCAAGGTAGCTAATTTGGGACGGGGCTTTTTGACTACTTGGGCAATCAGATCGACAGGTGGTCAAATAAGCCCCGTCCCAAAAAGACTGGTCTGCTGCCGTGCCACAAAAGGGGCCTATCTACTACGTTTAGGCCGCAGGGGTCAACCATAGCCGGCTTTTTCGAAAATCGGCAAGCTTTCTACCTGCGGTTTTAATTTCACAAAATCCGGGATGGTCAAGGGTGCTCGGCTAAACGTAGTAGATGGCCACATTTCATGGCGGACGGTCCGACCCAAGGCCCAAGGCGGCCAGCCTCGGATAGCCATTCTCGATGTTGCGGTGGAATAGTTCCTGTTTTTGTCGCCTGAGCCGCCAAACAGGAACTATTCCACCGCAACTTATCGAGGGGATGGGCTTTAGATACGGCCAAGGTCGTAGGCTTGGGCGGCTGCTTCGCCGGCGCAGATGAGGTTGGTTGTGGCTTCCTGGGGGTCGAGCGCTTGGTTGAGGGGCATAGGCTTACGACAAATCGGTAGCGCCAGGTCAACGCCCTGCACATACACCGCATCTAGGTTGTCGGCACGACCGCCCACAACGGCGACTACCGGCTTGCCATAGCGCTTGGCACGGCGGGCCACGCCCACCGGCGCCTTGCCGGCAGCGGATTGCTCGTCCATATTGCCCTCGCCTGTAATGACCAGGTCGGCATCGCGCACGCGCTCGTCAAACCCAATCAGATCGAGCACCGTCTCCACGCCCGAGCGCAACTCGGCACCAAGTGCCAACAACGCGGCGCCCAGACCGCCAGCGGCACCGGCGCCGGGCACGCCGAGCACCGAGCCAAATGTCCGCACGCCCTCGGGCACGCGCAACAACCCCTGAGCCCGCACCCCGGTAATCGCCGCATCGAGCAGGCGGCCGTAGCCGACCATCCAGCTGTCGTACCTGCCCAGCGCTTCGACATCGTCTGTCGGCAGGCCCTTTTGCCCGCCAAACACTGCAAGTGCCCCACGACGCCCCACGAGCGGATTCTCGACATCGGAAAGCACCACGACACGCGTGCCATTTAGCGCCCGAAGCGCCGGTGCCAAATCGATATTCGCCACGCGTTCAAGGCCCGCGAGGCCGGGGGCGATATCGCAGCCACGGCCATCGACAAGGTGGGCGCCCAGCGCCTGCAGCATGCCGGCGCCACCGTCGTTGGTGGCGCTGCCGCCCAGACCAATATAGATAGTCTTTGCCCCAGCACGGACCGCGCGAAGCATGAGCTCGCCCACGCCATAGGTCGAAGCCGCAAGCGCCGCCGATTCCGTGCGGGGCGAATACCCAATACCCGCCGCCTCGGCCATCTCAATAACAGCAGATTCGCGCTCGCCGTCCACCAGCATCCGGGCAGGCACGCGGTCGCCCAAGGGGCCTGCGACTTCACCTGCCACGACCTCACCGCCGCACGCGGCAACGGCATCGAGCGTTCCCTCGCCACCATCTGCCAGCGGCAACGCACTTACCTGGGCATCAGGCCACACACGGCGCACACCTTCGGCAACGGCACCCTCCGCCTGCGAGCTCGACACGCTGCCTTTAAAGGAGTCGATCGCCAACAGCACGCGGCGGAACCGGCGCTGCACGGGGCCAAAGTCGAGCGTCTCGCCAGCGAGATCCCCAACACCCGCAAGCGCCTCGGCGTGGGCGGCATGCGCCTCAAGATCGGCCCCACAACCGCAGCCAGCACCATCGGTGCCACGCAGCCCACTAAAATAACCGCTCAGCACCGCGCGGCACTCGTCTGCCAGCACGCCGGCGGTCACATTAAACCGATGATTCAGGCGCGAATCGGCATTCAGGTCGTATAGCGACCCCAGAGCGCCCGCTTTAGCATCGGACGCGCCGTACACGCAGCGCCCCACGCGCGCGTTAACCATAAGCCCCGCGCACATGCAGCAGGGCTCGAGCGTTACGTAGACCGTGCAATCGGAAAGGCGCCAACGACCGAGCGACCGCGCGGCGACGCATAGGGCCGCAAACTCGGCATGCGCCGAAGGGTCCTGGTCGAGCTCGCGGCGATTATGCGCCCGCGCGACGATCTCACCCGCGCGCACCACTACGGCGCCGATCGGCACCTCGCCCACCGCCGCGGCGGTACGCGCCTCCGCCAGCGCCTCGCGCATGAACTTCTCATCGATTCCGGTGCTCGTCATCGTTCGCCTTCCCTGTTGCAAACCCAAAACGATGCTATCATTACGACTCACGGAGAGATGGCAGAGCGGTTGAATGCGGCGGTCTTGAAAACCGTTGAGCGCGAGAGCGTTCCGGGGGTTCGAATCCCCCTCTCTCCGCCACTCTTAGTGACTCACCGGCGTCATGGTCCGCTCGAACAGCGCATCGACCACGTCGGCGATTTCGGATCGGCGCTCTAGTACGTGGCCCGATTCCCACCACATGGTAAAGAGTCGAATAATACCGCCGGCGACAAACTCAGACGTTGTCTCGAGCGATACGGGCGCGAGCGCGTCCTCGTCAAGCGCGATCATCACGCGCCCGCGTATGGAGCGCGCGATGCGGTCGCAAATCATGCTGGTCAGCATACCCGACATACTGCTCGCCAAAATGTTATCCATGAGCTGCTCATGCGCCAGAATCAGATCCATGGCATCGGCGAACACTTCGTGGCGAAGCGCGCGTACGTCCTCGGCGCCCTCCGCGCCATCCGCATCGGCCCGCTTTTGCGGCAGGCCCGACATGAGTTCATCGATATAGAAGGCAAAGTAATCGTTTTTGTCGCGGAAGTGCTTGTAGAACGTCGTCCGACGAATCATAGCGCGGTCGCACAGCATGGCAACCGTCACGTCCTCAAACCGATGCTCTTCGAGCAGCTCAGTAAAGGCCTCGAACAGGGCCCGATAGGTTTTCTTGATGCGAAGGTCCATACGTATCGCCCTCCTCAAGGAAAAGACAGCACTCACTAATCTGTCGCATATCTTACACCTGTATCACCCACTCCCTGGCGAATGGCCTTACCTTGGTGGAAACATAACGCTTACCGGAAAGTTCGGTATCGCCAAAGGTTGCGGGTATACTAGTAGCGTTACACCAACGGCAGCCGGCGGAAGACGCCGCGGCCATTCGAAACGGAGACACCATGATTCCCGTCATCATCGGTATCGTTGTTGTCGTTGTGATTGTCTGCGCCATCGCCGGCATCTACAACAACATGGTCACCAAGCGCAATCGCATTGATAACGCCTGGCAGAACATCGACACGCAGCTGCAGCGCCGCAACGACCTGATCCCTAACCTGGTCGAGACCGTCAAGGGCTACGCCAAGCACGAGCAGGACACGCTTGCCGCCGTGGTCAACGCGCGCAACGCCGCCGTGAGCGCCACCACACCCGAGGCCAAGATGGAAGCGGACAATGTGCTGACCGGTGCGCTGCGCCAGCTCTTCGCCGTGGCCGAGGCTTACCCCGATCTTAAGGCGAACACCAACTTTACGCAGCTCCAAGCCACGCTCGAGGACACCGAGAACAAGGTGAGCTACGCGCGCCAGAGCTACAACGATTGCGTGCTCAGCTACAACAACGCCATCCAGACGTTCCCGGCCGTCATCTTTGCCGGCATCTTCCAGTTTAAGGAGCGCCAGGGCTTCGAGGCCGCCGAGGCCGCCCGCCAGGCACCGACCGTCAAGTTCTAGTGAGCCGTTGACGCATCCACAGCCGTTTTTACACAAACCGCCCCGTCGAATGCATACTTCGACGGAGCGGTTGCTTTTTGCCCGAAGGTACCCCCAGGGGCGGCGTGCAAATTTTGGAGTTTTCAGCATCCCGGAACCCACAGGGCAGGAACGGGCCCACAGAACCGCGTTGAAAACCCTGATTCTGAGCCCTCAGCGCCTCAGAGATCGCTCATTTTTTTACAGGATGCGGCTCATGGCGCCTGACTTTCGTCCAAAAACCAGTATGCAGGCACCCTCGACTGCTGAAAACTCCCAAAAATGCACGCCCTGCCCCACCCCAGGCGAGCGGCAACCGAAAAAACGTGCACGTCCCCTCTTCGGCTGCAACTACGGCAAAGCCCTAACAGCCAAATAAAAGGCGCGGCCAATAGGCCGCGCACCATCTCCCCTACAGCCCAGTAACCTCCTGGCAAGGAATGCAGAGCACTCGACCGAGGCGGACCGGCCTATCTCCCGGCGCATTCCACAGGACGAAAGAACCTCCGCCGCACGTAGTGCGCAGCGGAGGTTCTTTCATGTCCGAGGACGCGCCGGGAGATAGGCCGGTCCGCCTCGGTCAGGGCTTGATGAGAATTACGAAGCCAGGTTACGCCACGGTGTAAACCCAGTTGTGCTTATCCTCGACAGCACCGGACTGGATACCAGTCAGGGTCTCGCGAAGCTTCTTCATCACGGGGCCGATCTCGGTGCAGCCAGCCGGGAAGGTCACAGTCTCATCGGCACCGTAGACCTTGTTGTCGATCTCGCCCACCGGGGAGATGACGGCAGCGGTGCCGCACAGGCCGCACTCCACAAAGGTGCCGGCCTTGACCTCGGCCCACTCGACGGGACGCTGGTCGACGGTCATGCCCAGGTCCTCAGCGACCTGAACGAGCGAACGACGGGTGATGGAGGGAAGGATGGAGTCGGTGTGCGACTGCGGGACGACAAGCGTGCCGTCCTCCTTCACGAACAGGACGTTGGCGCCACCGGTCTCCTCGACATAGGTGCGGGACTCGGAGTCGAGATACAGGTTCTCGGCATAGCCCTCGCGGTGAGCCTCCATCGTGGGCTTCAGGGACATGGCGTAGTTGAGGCCGGCCTTGATGTTACCGGTGCCGTGCGGTGCGGCGCGGTCGTACTCGGAAACGCGCAGCTTGACAGGCTTGAGGCCACCCTTAAAGTACGGACCGACCGGGGTCACGAGAATGCGGAACGTGTACTCAGGAGCGGGAGCCACGCCGATTACGTCACCGGAGCCGATCATAAACGGACGCACATACAGGGTTGCACCGGAGCCGAAAGGCGGAACCCAGGCGGCGTTGGCAGAGACGACCTGCTTGACGGCCTCGACAAACTTGTCCTTGGGGAACGGGGGCATCTCGAGGCGCTGCGCGGAGTTATACATACGCTCGGCGTTCATGTCGGGACGGAAGCAGACGATGCTGCCGTCCTCGGCGGTGTAGGCCTTCAGGCCCTCAAAGACCTCCTGGCAGTAATGGAAGATGCCGCCGCACTCGGAGACGTGCAGGGTGTGGTCAGTGGTCAGGCCGCCCTCGTCCCACTCACCGTCCTTCCAATGGGCCTCGTAGCTGTAATCGGTCTTCATGTAGCCAAAGCCGAGGCTACCCCAATCGATATCCTTCTTCTCGACAGTCATATGTCGCTCCTTACATACACGGTTGCATACTCGCGAACCCGCACGCAAGGACCGAAGCCGGCCGCGTCGCAACGTCGCATACCCGGAAGCGTAGAGCCGGGCAGGACACGCGGGCAGCATCAAAGCCGATGGCGCGTCGATTCGCATGCAGGTGATTGTACTCCCCGCACGCCTTGGATAAAACGCTTTTCTTTAACTAAGTAAAGTATTTTCATTTGCCTTCAACACAAAAGGCCCGCCATCGAATCCGATGACGAGCCTTGGAATTAACGTCCGGAAACAAGCTCGGACTAGGCGTTCTTTTTACCGAGCTTAGCCTTAACCAGACCGACCACGGTCGGGATGATCGACACGGCGACAATCCCGATGATCAGCAGCTCAAAGTGCTCCTGCACAAACGGAATGCCACCAAAGAAGTAACCCAGCAGCGTAAAGACCGTCGACCAGGTAATGCCACCCAACACGTTAAAGACGACAAAGTTGCGCCAATGCATGCCGCCCATGCCAGCGATAAAAGGCACAAAGGTGCGGATGAACGGGAAGAAGCGGCCGAGGAAGATGGCCAGATGGCCCCACTTGTCCAAGAAATCCTCGGACTTTTTGATGCGCTCGGGCGTCATGGCCTTTACCTTGCCCGAGGCGATGATCTTGCGGCCAAAGAAGTGGCCGATCATAAAGTTGCACTGATCGCCCAGGATGGCTGCAGCCCATGCGGTGGCCAGAAGCGCCACGATGTTAAAGCCGCCGTTATGGGCAAAGAAGCCCGAGGCAAACAGCAGCGAGTCGCCGGGAAGGAACGGGAAGAACACCACGCCCGTCTCGATAAAGATGATCAGGAACACGCAGCCGTAGGCCATAAGCGGGCCGGCGGCGATCCAGCTGGCGATCGCGGTGCGCGGGTCCTTAAGCAGCTCGGCGATAAAATTGATGAAACCCATGAAGTAAAACCTCTCAGTTGTGGGCGCGGACACGTCCAAGTTGACCAGTATACGGTTGCGATGCGAGCACGGGCCAAACCCCTCAAAAGTCTTACTTCATTACCAGCAAGTTTGCATAACTGACACTTGTCGCCCAAAGCAAAGCAGGATTGCCCTTCCTAATCCCTAGCGAATCGCTATACTTTATTGAATCGCATTGTCACGGTGCTAAGGGAGGGCGGCCGGTGAGCTTTATCAACACCATTCGAGAGGACATCAAGACCGTCCAGACGCAAGACCCCGCTGCGCAAAACGGTCTGGTCATCTTCCTTTCCTATCCTGGCCTGCACGCCAAGTGGAATCACGTGCCCGAGCACTGGCTGTGGGAACACGGCCATCGATCGCTTGCCCGTGTGCTCTCGCAGTTAACCCGCCACATCACCGGCGTCGAGATTCATCCCGCCGCGCAGATTGGCAAGCACTTCTTTATCGACCACGCCATGGGCGTCGTTATTGGCGAGACCGCCATCGTGGGCGACGACTGTGTGCTCTACCAGGGCGTCACGCTCGGCGGCACCGGCAACGAGACCGGCAAGCGTCACCCCACCCTGGGCAACAATGTCACGGTGGGCACGGGCGCCAAGGTGCTTGGCAACATCCACATCGGCAACAACGTCAAAATCGGCGGCAACTCGGTCGTCGTCAAGGACGTACCCGACAACTGCACCGTCGTGGGCGTGCCCGGGCGCATCATCAAGCGCAACGGCTGCCGCGTGTTCGAGGAGAGCTTCGACGCCAAGCAGCATCGCGAGTACATGCCCGACGACGCCGCCGAGCAGAGCGCCCTCAACCGTCAGGGCATCACCGAAAACGCCCGTCGCGTCAAGGAACTCGAGCAAGAGGTGGCCGAGCTCAAAGCCCTCGTCGCCAAGCTCGTGGACGAGCGCTAAGGCCGCGGGCAGCCGCCACAGCATGAACGCCAACACAAAAGGCGCGCTGGGGAATCCGCCCCCGGCGCGCCTTCTTTTCGATGTGGCATGCGGGACTGCCCCTTTGTCACCTTATGCGAACTGGCTTAGGTAGAGGTCGGCATAAGCGCCCTCGGCAGCCAGCAGCTCCTTGTGCGTACCCTGCTCGATGATATTGCCGTGATCCATGACCAGGATGAGGTCGGCATCGACGATTGTCGACAGACGGTGCGCGATCACAAAGCTCGTGCGCCCGCGCATGAGCGCGTCCATAGCACGGCCGATGGCGAGCTCGGTGCGCGTGTCCACGCTCGACGTCGCCTCGTCCAGGATGAGAATCGCCGGGTTGTTGAGCAGCACGCGCGCGATGGTCAGCAGCTGACGTTGGCCCTGGCTGATGCTCTCGGCATCGTTAGCCACACGCGTGTCGTAGCCCTGCGGCATAGTGCGCACAAAGAAATCGACCTGAGCGGCACGCGCGGCCGCGACAATCTCCTCGCGCGTCGCCTCGGGACAGCCATAGGCGATGTTCTCGGCAATGGTGCCATCGAACAGCCAGGCGTCCTGCAACACCATGCCAAACTGCTGGCGCAGCTCGCCGCGGTCCATGCGGCTCGTGTCCACACCGTCAAGGGTAATGCGGCCACCGTCGATCTCGTAGAAGCGCATGAGCAGATTGATGAGCGTGGTCTTGCCCGCGCCCGTGGTTCCCACCACCGCGATCTTTTGACCCGGCTCGGCGGTAAACGACACGTCGCTCATAAGCGGCTTGTCGGGCGAATATCCAAAGCGCACGTGTTCAAAGGCGACACGGCCCTCCACCTTGCCCGGCAGCTTGGCGGCGGCCGCCGGCAACGGATCGGCTTCCATCTCGGGCTCGTCGAGCAGGTCGAACACGCGCTCTGCGCTCGCCAGCGCGCTCTGCAGCGAGTTAAAGGTAAACGACAGCTGCGTCATGGGCTCGGACGCCTCATAGATAAACTGGAAGAACGCCTGGAACACGCCGACGGTCATGTGACCGGCAACCAGCATGCTGCAGCCCACCAGCGCGATCACGATCTGCGCCAAGCGGCCGATAAAGCGCACCGCGGGGCCGACGGCGTTAATCATAAAGTCGGCCTTGGTGCTCACGCGCGCCAGCTCCTTCGAAGCCTCGTGCACCTCGGCAGAGCTCTGGCGCTCGCGGTTAAACGCACGGATCACCAGACGGCCCGAGTAGCCTTCCTCGACCGCGCTCGTAATCTTGGACACCCACTCCTGGCGCTCGCCCGTCACATCGTGCGTGCGGCGCGAAACGACCTTCGTCACCAGCAGCGAAAGCGCCGTAAAGAACAAAAAGACGAGCGTGAGCGGCACGCTAAACACGAACATCACGCTCACAGCGCCCACCACGGTACCGATCGACACCAGAAGCTGCAGCAAGCCGCGCTGCATGCTCTCGGACATCTTGTCCAAGTCGTTGGTCGCACGGCTGACGACCTCGCCGGGACGATGCGCATCAAAGTAGGCAAGCGGCAGACGGTTGAGCTTTTGCGCGATGCGGTTGCGTAGGCGCAGGTTGAGGCGCTCGGCAACGCTCGACATCAAAAAGCTCTGAAGCGCGTAGAACGAGGCAGCGGCGGTCCAGATCATAAAGTAGATGAAGATGGTCCTGCCGCAGTTCTCCCAGGTAATGCTGAAGGTAGTGTTGTTGGCAAACGCCAGCTTCATGTGTCCCCACAGCTCATCGATCACGCGGGCGCTGTAAGCCGGCGCCGCGGTGTTAAAGATGACGTAGAATACGATGCTCGCGAACACGATATAGAAGCGCCAATGGTCGCCGGCGGCCTCGCTCCACAGGCGGCGCACCGTCGCCCAGGTGTCGCGGGGCGTCTCGTCCTCGTCGTCGTCAACGTCGCGCATGCGTTCCGCCTCGGCGCGGGCGCGCTCGTCCTCGGCGCGCTCGTTTTCCTCGTAGAGTGCCTGGCGGCGAGCCTCGCGCTCCGCCGCTGCCTTGGCGGCTTCGTCCAGGTCGGGCGTGGCGCCCGTCTCCTCGACTGTCTCTGCAACCGCGGCACCATCGGCGACGCTCTGCTTCTTGAGCTCCTCGGTCATGCTACTCACCTCCCTTCATCTGCGATTCCGCGATAGCGCGGTACACCTCGCAGGTTTCCATGAGCTCGTCGTGCGTGCCTAGGCCCACGATCTCGCCGTCTTTGAGCACCACGATCTGATCGGCATGCAAAATAGTCGAGATGCGCTGGGCGATGATGAGCACCGCGGCATCGCGCGTCTCGTCCTGCAGTGCATGGCGCAGTGCCGCATCGGTCTTAAAGTCCAGGGCCGAAAAACTGTCGTCGAAGATATATAGGTCGGCGCGCTTCATGAGTGCGCGGGCGATCGCCAGGCGCTGGCGCTGGCCGCCCGAAAAGTTCGTGCCGCCCTGGGCCACCGGCGTATCGAGCCCCTGGGGCTGGTCGAGCACAAAGGTGCTCTGGGCAACCTCCAGCGCATGGAGCATGTCAGCCTCAGTCGCGTCTTCGTTGCCAAAGCGCAGGTTGCCTGCAACGGTGCCCGAGAACAGCCACGCCTTCTGCGGCACGTAAGCGATATGCCCGCGAATCTCACCTTGCGAAAGGTCGTGCAGATCGATGCCGTTCAGGCGAATGGCGCCCTTCGTGGCATCGTGGAAGCGAAGCAAGAGCTTGGCCACCGTCGACTTGCCCGAGCCCGTTGAGCCCACGATCGCGGTCGTCTGTCCGCGGCGGCAGGCAAAACTCAGGTCGCACAGGGTGTCCTCGTCGGCATCGTCAAAACGGAACGACATATGGTCGAACACGGCCACCGCATCGGCACCGTCAACAGGCTCCGCTGCGCACGTGTCCAGCGTGCGCTTGCCGTCCACGATGCTCGGCTCGATTTCGAGCACCTGCTGCGCACGGTTGAGGCACGCTGCGGCGCGCGGAAGCGTCAGAATCACCATCTGCGCCATCATCACAAAGAACAGGATCAGGATCGCGTACTCCAGCACGGCCGAGATGCTGCCGATCTGCATGGCATGGACACCCACGCGGTTGCCGCCCACCCACAGCACCGCCACCTCGGCGATGTTCATCAAAAAGAAGCTGGAACTGTCGAGACCCACAAACAGGTGGTTGACCTTGATGGCATTGGCTGCGTAATCGCTAAACACCTCGTCCAGGCGCTGCTCCTCGTGGCGCTCCTTGTTAAATGCGCGGATGACGCGCACGCCCACGATGTTCTCGCGCAGCACCACGTTCATGCGGTCGATAAAGCTCTGCAGGCGCATAAAGATCGGCGCGGCGTTGGCAACGGTAAAGACCGCCGCCACCAGCACGATCGCAACGACCACACCCAGCAGCGTGCCCATGGCAGGATCGATAAACCAGGCAAAGATGATGCCCGCCACGGCCAAGAACGGTACCGGCAGCACCAGCTGAATCGTCTGAAGGACAGCTTGCTGAATCACGTTGATGTCGTTGAGCGAGCGCGTGATCATCGAACCCGTGCCAAAGCGCTCAAAGTCGCTGGCGGACAGCTCGAGCGACTTGTCGTACACGGCATTGCGGATATCGCAGGCCACGTTGGCGGCCAGGCGCGCCGAAAGATAGCAGCCCAGCACCGTGCCGCCGCTGGCCATGCCGGTCGCGATAAGCATGTACAGGCCGTTGCGTAAAATATAGTCGACATCGCCCGTGGTAATACCGGTGTTGACCATGTTCGCCAGCATCGTGGGAACCAACAGCGTACCGACGTTATCTATCAGCACCGCAAACAGCGTCACCGCAATCAGACCGCGGTACGGCCTCATAAACCTCATTAAGAGTCGCATGTGTCCCCCTCGCCCTTATCGTCAGTCTCGTTCTCGGCGGCCACTTGCCGTTTAAATGCCTCGCACTCTTCGTTAAGAACATGGGAGAACTTACCGACCAAGCGCATGATCTCGCGCTGTTCCCACGGCTCGAGCGCCTCGAATGCCTGCTGCTCGGCTTTTTGCGCCGGCAACGCGTAGCGCTTGGCAAACTGCACGCCTTCTTCGGTCAGTCGCACAACCTTGTTCTTACGACTGCCCTCGGCAAACTCCAACGTCGCAAGCCCTCGCGCCCTAAGCGTCTTGATCGCCGAATTGATGGTCTGTTTGCTGTAGAACCATTCACTCGTCAGCCGACTCACGGCAACGCTTCCGCCCGCTGCACTCGTGTCGACGAGCATCCAGTAGGCACAGTCCGAAAGACCGCAGGCGCGCGCGAACTCCGAATAGATACGGTCAAGCCCGTTGAGCATCCGGTCGAAATCGACCGGGCTAACTGCACTATTCATCTCTCCTGCCATTCGATAGTCCGAGTTTTGACCAATTCATATCTCTACATTAGTCCGAGTTTTGACTATCGTCAATAAGCTCGTTGTCTATGGTCGGCTCCACATAAGCATATCGACAAAAAAGACCGCCGGCGCGGGGGCGGCGCCGGCGGTTGCGAGAGAATATCGAGTGTTGGCTGTTAGGCAGCGACGGCCTCGTAGACCGTGGCGCCCGAGAAGCTGTCGTGCAGGCTCTTGCCGCAGATCCACGGCAGTTCGACGACCTCGCAGACCGTGTTGACCAGCTCGGAACAGTCAGTAAAGTGGCCCTTATCGTTGAGGGCCTCGCAATCCTGGACACGCCAATAGCCATCGGTGTGCGTGATGTAGTACTCGTGATCGTTGATCGACACAAAAGCGCGCGTCTTGGAACGCAGCAGCTTCAGAAATCCTTCGAAGTCGGTCTCGACGACATCTCCAGCCTGGAACATGATGTTACCTCCTGGCCCGGCGCCACCATGGCGCGTTGATAAACGTTGGTGCTCCTTTAGTAAAACCTTTATCAGAGCTTATGCGAACATCATTTAGGCAAGTGGTAAAAAACCGCAGGGTAGACGGGATAAAACGTTTAACCATCCCATTGGTTTGTCACATTCTGAAGGTACTTTTATGCAAACCTACTTTGCCAATTGGAATCTATCCTTTTGGCCGGGCAATTGACCGTCTATCGTTTGAGCCCGACGGGTATGAACGGGGCATCTGCAACGCCACCGCAAGGAGACACCATGGAGACTATCGAAGCACTCATTCACCGCCGCAGCTGCCGCAACTACAGCGATCGTCCCGTCGAGGCCGAAAAGCTTGCACGTATTATCGAAGCCGGCCAATATGCACCGAGCGGCATGGGCCGCCAGCCGGTGACGTTTGTCGCCGTCACCGACCCCGCGACCGTCGAGCGTCTCTCACAGCTCAACGCCCAGGTCATGGACAGCAACAGCGACCCCTTCTATGGCGCCAAGACCGTTGTGGTGGTGCTGGTTGACCGCAGCGTGCCCACACATCTGGAAGACGGCTCGCTCGCCATGGGCAACTTGCTCAATGCTGCCTATGCGCTGGGCGTTGATTCGTGCTGGATTCATCGCGCGCATGAGGTCTTTGACTCGCCCGAGGGCCTGGAGCTGCTGGCCAGCTGGGGCCTGCCCGCCGACGGCAGCCTGCGCGGTGTCGGTCACTGCATTCTGGGCTACGCCGAGGACACGCTACCCGAGGCAAAGCCGCGCCGCGACAACGTCGTCTACGTAAGGTAATTAGTTCCGCCGTTCTACCGAACGGCGGGCTCGTTGACGCTGCGCGGGCCGCATTCACGCCAATCTGACGTTCAATTTCGAGGGCGCGACCAGAAGGTCAGCGCCCTCTCATTTCACGTCACCTTGGCGCAAATGCGGCTCGCTCGCTTTTGGCGACTGACATCGAATGAGCCACTGTCTTGGGCAGCTAAAAAAGCCCCGTCCCAAATTAGCTGCCCCACTCGCAACTTATCCCGCCGATGGAGTTATTGCCGTTTCGCTCGTCTGATTCGCATCGACGTCGTCGCCTTGCTTGTCTTCGTCCTTTTGCGCATCGGCGATGGTGGAGGCCGCCGCGACGATGCCGCGCTGGGGCGCGACGCCTGTCTGGGTCTGCGCGCCCTCGACAACTTCTGTGCCTGCATGCGCGAGCTCGGGCGATTTAAACACTGCGTCCAAGTTGGCGCCACCGCCGGCGTAGCCAAGCGCAGCGAGTGCGATGACGATCACTGCAACGACGACCGCGATCGGAACATAACGGTGCCAACCAGCCGGATTGAGTCCGCTGCGGCGAGCCGCCCCGCGGCTAATATAACCGAGCGTTCCGTCGTGCTTGAGCTTTGAGCCCACCACGCGTTTGCGGCCCCACAGTGAGGACTCTGCCTGCATTGCCAAGCGGGCGCTTGCCGAAGGATAGCCGTATTTAGTGCGCTTGAACGAGCCATCAAACCCCGAGGCGTGTTTACCCCACGTCACCGATGTCGTGCGTCGGTTGACCGGCGCGGCACTCCGCCTTCTGCGGCTCGGTTTTGAAGTCTCAGCCATATGCCCTCGCACGCCGTAACCAAATCGAAACAATAACGCTTTGGACTGTAGCACACGCGTCGCGCGCGGTCACGGGCGCCTCGCTCAACGGTCATCGTCCTTCAGCAAGCGCCACAGCGTTGTACGGCTTATGCCCAGCACCTCCGCCGCACGGGTTCGGTTGCCGTGGAGATGGTCTACAACCAGATGCGCGATATCTCGCTCGGTATCGGCCAGCGGTCGCAGGATATACAGGTCGCTTTCGAGTGTCGGGGCGCCAAAGGTTGCGGTCTTAATCACGTCCTCTTGGGCGAGCACTTCCTCCGCCACAGCGCGGTCCACCGTGCCCGCCCCCACCAATATATACAGTCGTTCCGAGACCTCGCGGAGCTGCAGATAATTGCGCGGCCAGCGGTAAGCATCGAGCGTCTTCGTCGCCGCGGCAGACAGCGTGGGCGCTGCCGTCCCAAATGCATCAGCGAGATATTCCAAATAGCGCGCAGCCTTCGTCGACGCGGCTCCCTGCTCGGCGATTGCCGGCGCCACGCTCACCGCACAGGCGAAGCGCTCGGTCACAAAGGCGGCTTGATCACTTTCGCTGCCGCCCGGCATGTCATTCGCCGTCAGCACCACATGGCAGCGCGTCGCCAACGCGGTGTCGGCCATCGTGGAGACCAGCTCGCGGAGGCGCTGGGGGCCAACCGCGTTCCAGCCCTCAATGCAAAGGGTCAGCCCTGTTTGGAACAACGGCGATTCGGCGCTTTTGAGCACGTGGCGCCAACCGCGCTCGGTGAGCTCATCGAGCGCGACGGAAACAAAGGGCTGATCGGCAAAAGGACCGTCCAGATAGAGGCGCTTGGCGATCTCGACCTGACCCGCTCCCAGCTCGCCCTCGAGCATAAGGGGCACACCGCGCGCGTAGCTCTCGGCAACCGGTGCAGCCACCGCAGCGGCACCCTCAACGATGCCGTACGCGCTCGATTCGTAGCGGGCCTCAACTTCATCGGCGTTGAGCCACTCGATGCCCGCATGCGCCGCGGCACCGCGCACCTCGCGGACCACGACGACCCAAAGGCCCCCGCTCTCTTTGTCGGTGGGGCGAACGGTCAGGCTCAGGCGCGCACCCTCACGCCCCATAACCAGACGCGCGCCGTCTCCTATACGGCCGAGACGCTCAGCGACAAAAGCCGCCACATCCCGCTCAAGCGCCGCGTCATTCATGGTCGAGATCGCGACGTCCCCACGCGCATCGATTGTCAATGCCGAGGCCCCGGCAGCAGCTAGGGCCTCGGTCAAGATGTTCAGCCTGGCATCGCTATCCATGATTTGCCCCTGTCCGCGGCGACATGCAGCCGCCGCCGATCGCACGACCGAGTGTTTCAAAATTGAACGATATTGCTCACCAAACACTATAGGGCAGAAAGCGCCGTCCTGCGAGTATAGGTGTTGCCCCGCATCGCCATCCTGGCGGGGCGATAAGAGCTCTTCGGGACTTATAAACCTGCGGACAAGCCATACCCGCAAGAGCTCCTATCGCTCCACCGTGAGAATGCGCTCACCAGCACGCAGCACGCAAACAAGCTACTTCTCTACCAGATTCCCAGCACGTGCTGCATTCCCAAACTCATGCACGCAATGCCAATCCAGCAGCAAAAGCCCAGCGCGATGGGCTTACCGCCCTTTTTGACCAGCTCGACGATATCGGTATTAAAACCAATAGCCGCCATGGCCATCACAATAAAGAACTTCGACAGCTCCTTGATGGGCGCCGTAACGGACGCGGGAAGCTGAAGCACCGTGGTGATCACGCTCGCCAGCACAAAGAACAGCACAAACGTGGGAAACGCGCGTTTAAGGGAGAACGTGCTCTTAGCGTCACCGCCGGCCTTGCGCGCCAGATGCATCTGCCAGCATGCGAGAACCAACGTGATGGGAATAATGGCCAGCGTTCTGGTGAGCTTGACCACCGTGGCGCTCTCGAGCACATTGGCGCCGGGATGCATGCTGTCCCAAGCGCTCGCCGCAGCCGTTACGGACGAGGTGTCGTTGATGGCGGTACCGGCAAACAGGCCAAAGCCCTCGTTGGTCAGCCCGAGCATGCCGCCGAGCGTCGGAAACACGAGCGCCGCGATAACGTTAAACAGGAAGATGACCGAAATAGCCTGGGCAATCTCGCGATCGTCGGCATCGATGACGGGTGCGGTCGCGGCGATGGCAGAACCGCCGCAAATCGACGAACCCACACCCACAAGCGTCGCGATTTTGCCCGGCACGTTCATAACGCGGCAGAGCACAAAGGCGATGACGAGCGAGGTCGAGATTGTCGCCACGATAATCGGCAGCGACTGGGCGCCCTTGGACAGGATCTGGGAGAGGTTCATGCCAAAGCCAAGCAGGATAACCGCGTACTGCAAGACTTTTTTGGACGTATAGGTAACGCCGGCGGCGAGCGGTTCGCGACGATTCTTGGGAAAGACGAGCGCCAGGACCATGCCAAAGAGGATGGCAAATACCGGCCCGCCGACCACCTCAATCTGTTTGCCGAGCAACGTCGCGGGGATAGCGATGATCAGGCAGAACAAGACGCCTTTCCAGCGCTCGCGTACGATATTTGCCAGTTGCATATGGGATTCCTTCTTTCTATTTCACGTTTGCGACGGCTTATGATACGGCAACATTGAGCGCAGCCTTGCGCAAACACAGACTAAGATGCCGCAATAGTTCTCAGGCAACAGCCGAATTACCCACCGCGGAGAGCTGATTCGCGGCATAATTAACAACTGACATATGAGTTTGATAGAACAGTTGCGAGGCGCTATGGAAGAATCGATGCACGTCGGCGAGCAGGAAACGAGCCTACAGGACCAGTCCTACCACACCATTCGACGCAAAATCGTCTACCTGGACTACAAGCCGGGCGAAAAGCTGGGCGTCAAGCAACTTTGCGATGACCTGGATATGGGTCGCACGCCCGTGCGCGAAGCTTTGGTTCGCTTGGCGCAGGAAGGCCTGGTGCGCACCGTGCCCCAGAGTGGCACCTACGTCTCACCCATCAACCTCACCCTTGCCGAGAGTGCCTGTTACATCCGCGAGCATCTGGAAAAGCAGGTGATCGTGGAGTGCTGTGCGCGCGCCACCTCGGCAGGCATCGAGCAGCTCGACCGCGCCATCGCGCTGCAGGAAAAGGCCATGGCCGATGAGGATCGCATCGGCTTCTTTTTGAGCGACAACCTCATGCATCACATGATTTTTAGCATCGCATGTCGCAGCACCGTGTGGTCGTGGCTCGAAGAGACCAATGCCGACCTGGAGCGCTTCCGCTGGCTGCGCGCCGCCACGCAGGTTCTCGACAATCAGGACATCGTGAACGAGCACAAGCAGATTCGCCGCGCTATCGCCGGTCGCGACCCCATCGAAGCGAGCTTTTTGGTCAGCAAGCACCTGCACATGATGTTCCGCAACCAAACCGAGGTTCTGGACCAGTTCCCCGAGTACTTCGAGACCAGCAAGCTCCGCTAACCTGCCAAAAAGGGACAGGTTCATTTTGGCAGGTTTTATCTGGGCAAATGCAACAAGGCCCGGCTCCGCTGCAACGGAGCCGGGCCTTGGTCGCTAGAACGGCGGAACCAACTATTCCACGGTCACGCTCTTAGCGAGGTTTCGGGGCTGATCAACATCGCAGCCGCGCAGGATGGCGACCTCGCGGGCGAGCAGCTGCAGCGGAACGCTCGCCGTGATGGGGCTGAACACGTCGCGGACGGCCGGCACGCGGATGATGCAGTCGGCGATCTTGTCGATCTCCCCGTCGCCCTCGGTGGCAACGACGATGACCTTGGCGCCGCGCGCCTTGCACTCCATGAGGTTCGACACGGTCTTGTCGTAGGTGGCACTCTTGGTTGCCACGGCGATGACGGGGAAGCCCGGGTCGATCAGGGCGATGGGGCCGTGCTTCATCTCACCGGCGGCGTAGGCCTCGGCGTGCAGGTAGCTGACCTCTTTGAGCTTGAGCGCGCCCTCGTAGGAAATAGCGGCACCCATGCCGCGGCCCACGAACAGCGCCGACTGCGCGTCCTTGCACAGCAGGGCAGCCTCATGCACGGCCTCGGTCTGGGTATCCAAAATCCACTGGATCTGCTCGGCCGTATCGGAAAGCTCGCGGAACAGCATGCGCGCCTGCTTGGTGGTCAAGCGGTACTTGACCTGCGCCAGCAGCAGGGCCAAAAGCGTGAGGCTCACGACCTGGCCGATAAAGCTCTTGGTCGAGGCGACCGCAATCTCCTTGTTGGCCTTGGTGTAGATGACGCCGTCGCTCTCACGCGCCACGGGGCTGCCCACCACGTTGGTGATGCCGAAGACCTTGGCGCCCTTGATGCGCGCGTCTCGAATGGCGGCAAGGGTATCGGCCGTCTCGCCCGACTGGGACACGGCAACGACAAGCGTCGTCGGCGTAATGATGGGATTGCGATAACGGAACTCGCTGGCCGCCTCAACCTCGGTGGGGATGCGAGCCCAGCCCTCGATGAGATTCTTAGCAATGAGGCCAGCGTGATAGCTGGTGCCGCAAGCGATCACGTAGACGCGGTCGATGTCGTTGAGCTCCTCGAGCGAAAGGCCCAGCTCGTCGATGTCGAGCTCGCCGGCCGGCGCCATACGACCGACCAGCGTGTCGCGCACGACGCGCGGCTGCTCGTGGATTTCCTTGAGCATAAAGTCGGGATAACCGCCCTTTTCTGCCATGTCCAGGTCCCAGTCGATGTGGGTGACCTTGGGCTCGATAACGTTGCCGGCCTCGTCGGTGTACTCGACGCCTGCGGGCGTGAGCTTGGCAAACTGACCGTCCTCGAGCACCACGACATCGCGGGTGGCGTCGATGAGCGCGATGACATCAGAAGCAACATAGGAGCCGGTTTCACCCACACCGACTACGATCGGGGAATCCTTGCGGGCCACGGCGATCACGCCGGGCTCGTCAGCGCACACGGCGGCCAGACCATAGGCACCGACCACGTGGGTGCAAGCCTCGCGCACGGAGGCCATCAGGTCGTGCGTCTCGGCATAAGCCTCTTCGATCAGATGCGCGAAGACCTCGGTATCGGTCTCGCTCTTAAAGTGGTGGCCGCGGTCCTCCAGCTCTTCGCGCAGCTCGGCGAAGTTCTCGATGATGCCGTTGTGGACGATGGCGATACGACCGTCGCAGCTGGTGTGGGGGTGAGCGTTAACGACGGAGGGCTTGCCGTGGGTGGCCCAACGGGTGTGGCCGATACCGCAGGTAGCGTCGCTGTCGATGTTGGAAAGCTCGCTCTCCAGGCCCGCGACCTTGCCCACGCGGCGGATGACGTCGAGGTGCGCCGCAGCGCCCTCGCCCACCTCGAGCGCGACGCCCGAGGAGTCATAGCCGCGATACTCCATACGCTTGAGGCCTGTGACCAGGATGTTCTTTGCAATATCAGAGCCGGTGTAGCCGACAATTCCGCACATAGGATAAGTCCCTTCGTCCGCTTGACTGCAAAACGTCCACGCACAGGGGGCGCTGAGACGCATAACGTTCGAGTATTGTACTCACGCAAACGCAAGCTGATATACCAGAAGTGGTATCTCAACTTAGATACCACTCGATGCACACACGTCCAGCCGGTCCAAACCACCACAAAGGTACCTGCCCCCTTCGTGGTGGTCGCGCTGGCAACGGCGTTTCCCCAGATAAACCTGCCAAAATAAACCTGTCCCTTTTTGGTAGGTTTGGGATGCTACAATCTGGCTTGTACTTGAAACGCATCAAAGGGGCCGCTATGGCAAAGGTAAAAATCAGCGACGTCGCGCGCGAGGCAGGAGTCTCGCTGGGCACGGTATCCAACGCGCTCAACCACCCCGAAAAGCTGCGCCCCGAGACCCTCAAGCTCATCAACGAGACCATCAATCGCCTTGGCTACCTGCCCAACCAAAGCGCTCGTCAGCTCGCGGGCGGCGCCACCAAGTCCTTTGGCCTGGTCCTCCCCCGTCTCGACCATGGCTTCTCGCTCCAAATTGCCAGCGGCGCCCATAACGAGGCCCGCAAGCACGGCTATGACCTGCTCATCGCCAACGCCGATAACGACGACATCCTCGAGGACCACTACCTGCGCTATTTTATGGGCACGCAGATGTCCGGCGTCATGGTCCAGCCCATGGCGTCCCCCGACTGGCACCCCGCCATGACCAAGATGCCCGTGCCGATCGTCCATCTGGACATCCACTGTTCCGAGCCAGGTTACTACGTGGCCGCCGACAACGAGGCACAGGGACGCATTATCGCCGAGCTTGCCATCGCCCGCGGCGCACACCATATCACCGTTGTGGGCAGAGCGGCATTTATGCAGCTCACCCTGCGCGTGCTTGGCATTCACAAGGCCCTCGCCCTGCATCCCGATATCAAAATTGAGGTCATTGACGCCGGAGAATGGAATACCGCTGCCGATGGTTACAGCATCGGCGCTCAGATTGCCGAGCGCTCTACCGGCGAGCGTCCCGATTTTGTCATCGGCCTTACCGATGTATTGGCCTCGGGCGTTATCTCGGCGTTGACCGACAAAGGCATCTCCGTCCCCGAGCAGCTTCGTGTGGCCGGCTGCGACGGCAACCCGCTTGCATGGAGCGGGTCGGTCCCCCTCACCACGGTGGCACCCCCGGGCTACGAGATTGGCCGCAAGGGTGTCCAGCTGCTCATGGAGCAAATCGAGAACAAGGCGCCGGCAAAAACCAAGCACATCCGCATTGGTTCCGCAGCGCGAACCGTTACTGCGGTCACAGCCGCCGAGGACATCAACCGTCAGGAACTCGTGCGGCCGTTCCTCTTGGAGCGCGCCAGTACCCAGGCGAGCAGCCAAGCCGAAGCCACCGCCATCAACCTCGGCGCGTATCTATAGCACGTCAGCCAGTATGCCAAAACGCCACTTAAGCAAAAGAGGGCCGACTATTGCCGAACCTCTTTTGCTTAAGCGCAAAGTCAACCGATTGTTCGTTTCAGCTCCGCAATTGTCTAGCGCACGGCCTTGACCGCCGCCGTAAGGTCGAACAACGTATCGAGCACGGCCTCGCAGCCATCCACCACGTCCTGCGGCAGCGGCACGATATCGGGGACGGCAAAGACGTGGCAGCCGGCCGTAATACCCGAGACGCAGCCGTTGCGCGAATCCTCGACCACGGCACATTCCTCGGGAGCAAAGCCCGCACGCTCACAGGCGAGCAGATACATCTCGGGGTCGGGCTTGCCGTGCACGACGTCCTCGCCGCAGGTCACCGTCTCAAACTTGTCAAAAAGACCGACCATCTTAAGGTTGCGCTCGGCCGTAGCGAGGCGCGACGACGTCGCAAGGCCCACGTGATAGCCCGCAGCCAGCAGCTCGTCTAGGCACTCGGCGGCACCGGCCTTAAGCTCCAGTTCGGTCTTGACCATCTCGTCGCGAATCTCCTTGTGGCGGACATAGACCGCCTCGGTGGTTTCGTGGCTGCCGTAATGCTTATCAAGGATGTCCATGACATCGGGCAGCGTGCGACCGATAAACTGATGGATCAGCGCTTCATCAATCGCGAGCCCCAGCTCAGCGGCGCCTGCCTTCCAGGCCTTAATCCCCAAACGCTCGGTATCGACCAGCGTTCCATCCATGTCAAAAATAACAGCCTTGATCATATCGGTCCCCCATCGACTCTCGCTGTCGCGTTGCTGCAACTCTACCGCATTTGGCAACTTGTATATAACGTATATGCCATATTGCACTTTCGTTACACAGATAGAAGTCTTATGGCAAGTAACGCATTAGGATTATAGTTTTCGATCGAGTACTCAACGATAAGGATCGTTTCATGATTTTAGACACCACGGCACCCGCAGAGGAGCTTCAAGACAAGCTATCGGCGCTCGAACAGCTGCTTTTGGCATACAGGCGCGTGGCTATCGGGTTTTCCGGCGGCGTTGACAGCAGCTTTTTGGCCGCCGTATGCGCCCGCGTCATGCCTACCAATACCCTCCTCGTCCATCTCACCACGCCGCTCATCGGCACGCCCGAGCAGGCTTCGTTTGAGCAGTCCGTTGATGGGCAGGCCAATGAGGGGCCGCATTTTAAGCTCCCCGTGCTCAATCTTTCGGTTGATCAGCTGCAGCTCCCCCAAGTAGCCTGCAACGATGCCAATCGCTGCTACCACTGCAAGCACGCCGGCTTTACCGCCATCGTCAACCACGCCAAGTCGCTCGGCTTTCCCACCGTCATCGATGGCAGCAATGCAAGCGATCGCGGTGACTACCGCCCCGGCATGCGTGCGGCAGAAGAGCTCGGCGTACGCTCACCCCTTATGGAGGTCGGCTTTACCAAGGACGAAGAGCGCGAGCTGCTGCGCGCATGGGGTTATCCCGTTTGGAACCTGCCGGCGGGAGCATGTCTTGCCACGCGCGTCCCCACGGGCGAGGAGCTTACGCGCGAGAAGGTCGATTTAATCCGCGCCTGCGAGGATTACCTGCACGATCTTGATCTGGCACAGGTACGCGCGCGCTTGATCGGCGGCTGCATGCATATCGAGGCCGCACCCGCAGATGTCGCCAAGATTGCTGCCCTCGGCGGCAACGCCGTCGATGCCGAGGGCAAAACCCCGCTGCCCGCCGTTATCGAGTCCGCGCTGCGCGAACTGGGCTGCGACCATATCTCCCCCGAGGTCACCCCCTACATCCACGGCAACATGAATCTTTAGGTTACGCCGTTTTACAAACGGCGTAACTGCTCGGCGCTGCGCGGGCCCCGGGCACGGCAATCTGACGTTCAACTTCACGGGCGCGACCAAAAGGTCAGCGCCCGCTTGTTTCACGTCACCTTACCGCACCCGGAGCCCGCTCGCTCGCATATGCTCAACCTGCACTGCGTTAACTGACCTGCCAATAAGGGACAGGTTTATTTTGGCAGGTTTTATCTGGGGAAATATCGCGAGGCAGTCGCCCCCCCTAGCACCCATCTCACTTCGAGAGACACAAGAGGGGCGACTCGCCTGCATCTACTTCTTCCGATAGCGGCGGTTGCGGCTCGTCGACGAACCCATTACTTCGATGAGCCCTTTATCCTCCATTTTTGGCAGATGGTAGCGGACGGACGAATTTTGGCATTCCGTCTCTCTAAAACAATAGATTTATCTCTCTAACGTTTCGTATATCTCTCTAACTTTAGAGAGATAAGCGCCTTGTTTTAGAGAGACATTTAGAGAGATGTATCGAATTCACTGTTAGATTGCCCAATGTTATCTCTTTAACTAGCTTTCTCTTTAGAGAGACATTTAGAGAGACGAGCGCAATCTCTCTAATCAAGGGCTCCACTCTTTAAGGTGCACACTTCCTAACCGTGCCCTAAGTTGCGGTGAAATAACTCACGATTAGCCTGCCAAAAAGCGACAGGTTTATTTTGGCAGGTTTTATCTGGGGAAACGCAAATAGGGCCGTGACACCCATACGGCGTCGCGGCCCTTTTCCTTGGAGAAGGATCAATTGATTGAACGGGATGACCGTTCTAGTCTTCGAGTCCGCTATTGATGAGCTCCGCAATCTCAACGGGATCGGTGCTCGCGCGCACCTTGTCACGGAAGCCGGCGTCCATCAGCATCACGGCAGCCTTGGAGAGCAGACGCAGGTGCGTAGTTCCGGCCTCGCCGGCGGGCACGTACAGCGCGAGCGCAACATCGACGGGCACCCCATCGAAGCTCGGCCATTCAACGGGCTCGGTCAGTTTAAGCACGGCAACGCCCGGCGTGTGGATCGCGTCGCTTTTGGCATGCGGAACGGCAAAACCGGCGACAAGGCCGGTCTCGGCCTCGTTCTCGCGAGCAATGAAGGCGGCCTCTACGGCAGATGCGTCATCGGCAAAGCCGAGCTCGATGGCCTGCTCGGACAAATAATGTAGGGCGTCCTCGCGCGAGGCGGCGGTATACCCGATTGTCACTTGGTTGGCAGATACAAATCCCATGGAAACCTTCCTTACAACACGGACCTGACCGCAGCTTCGATGCCGTCGGCGTCCAAACCGTACTTGTGCAGCAAATCGACCGCAGGGCCGGACTCGCCATACACATCGCGCACGCCGACGCGACGCATCGGCACCGGATGCTGCTCTGCGAGCACCGAGGCCACGGCCTCGCCAAGACCACCGATAATCGAATGCTCCTCGGCGGTGACCACGCGACCGGTCTTCTTGGCGCTGGCAACCACCAGGCGCTCATCAAGCGGCTTGATCGTGTGCATATTGATGACCTCGGCATCGATACCATCGGCAGCGAGCGCCTCGGCAGCCTCAAGCGCCTCGGCGACCATAAGGCCACAAGCGATGGTGGTCACATCGGACCCCTCGCGCACGACCACGCCGCGACCAATCTTGAACTCATAGTCCTCGTGATCGTTAATGACCGGCGTTGCCAGGCGTCCGAAGCGCATGTAGACCGGTCCCTCAAACTCATAGGCGGCGCGCACGCAAGCGCGAGCCTCGATGTCATCGGCGGGAACGATTACCGTCATACCCGGGATCGTGCGCATGAGTGCGATATCCTCGCAGCACTGGTGCGTGGCGCCGTCTTCACCGACCGAGATACCCGCATGCGTGGCACCGATTTTGACGTTGAGGTGCGGATAGCCAATGGAATTACGCACTTGTTCGTACGCGCGACCGGCGGCAAACATCGCAAAGGTGCTCGCAAAGGCGACGTGGCCCGTGGTCGCGATGCCGGCGGCGAGCCCCATCAGGTTGCTCTCGGCAATGCCGGCGTCGTAGAAGCGCTCAGGGTGCGCAGCCTTAAACTTACCGGTCTGCGTGGCGGCGGCCAGGTCGGCATCGAGAACCACAAAGTCATCGCGCTCATTGCCCAGCTCGACAAGTGCCTCGCCATAGCTAACGCGCGTGGCGACTTTCTTGACGTCTGCCATTAGAGCTCCTCCCCTGCCGCTGCGAGCTCGGCCATGGCCTGCTCAAACTGTTCATCGTTGGGTGCCTTGCCGTGCCAGCCCACCTGGTTTTCCATAAAGGAGACGCCCTTGCCCTTCACCGTCTCGGCGATAATGGCCACGGGCGAGTCGCTCACTTTGCGGGCCTCGGCAAAGGCGGCGGCAATCTGCGCCATGTCGTTACCGTCGGCGAGCTCGATCACATGCCACTTAAAGGCGCGGAACTTGTCAGCGAGCGGCATGGCCGAGTTAACTTCATCGATTGTGCCGTCAATCTGCAAGCCGTTGTGGTCGACGACGGCAACAAGATTGTCGAGCGCATGGTTGCCGGCAAACATGGCCGCCTCCCACACCTGGCCCTCCTCGCACTCGCCGTCGCCCAGCAACGTGTAGACGCGGTAGCTGTCACCCCAGTGCTTTGCGGCGAGTGCCATTCCAACCGCGGCGGAGATGCCCTGACCGAGCGATCCGGTGGACATATCGATGCCAGGGGCGTCGTTCATGTTGGGATGGCCCTGCAGTCGGCTGCCAATATGACGCAGCGTCTCGAGCTCTTCGACGGGAAAATAGCCGCGATTTGCCAACACCGAATACAGGCCCGGCGCCGCGTGACCCTTGGAGAGCACAAAGCGATCGCGATCGGCCTTGTGAGGGTCGGCAGGATCGATATTCATTTCCTCAAAGTACAGATACGCCATGATGTCGGCAGCACCGAGCGATCCACCCGGGTGTCCCGACTTGGCCGCGTGAACCGCAGTCACGACACCCTTCCTGACCTCATTGGCGACCTTCGCCAGCTCCTGGTTGGTCATACGAATTCCTCTCTTGAGAACAACCCCGGCACCGGATGACGCGATGCCGGGGCAATCCACTCGTTAAGCCTGAGCGACGACCTTCTGCCAGTCAGCCTCAAAAGAGGCGAGGCCCTGGTCGGTCAGCGGATGATGCAGGCACTTCTTGAGAGCGGCCATGGGCACGGTCGCAATATCGGCACCGAGTAGCGCGGCCTGGGTCACGTGGTTGGGCGTACGAACCGAGGCGGTGATGATCTCGACGGTGTCGTCGACGTTCTTGCCCGTCCAGTCGTAGTTCTTAATGCAGGTCACGACGTTGTCGAGCCGCGAGATACCGTCCTCGGCGATGTCATCGAAACGACCGACAAACGGGCTGATGTAGCGAGCACCGGCATTGGCGGCCATAAGGGCCTGCGTCGGCGAGAAGACGAGCGTCATGTTGACGCGCACGCCAGCATCGGCCAGCGCACGGCAGGCGGCAAGGCCGGCCTCGCACACGGGAAGCTTGACCACGATGTTGGGGGCGAGGGCGGCAAGGCGCTTGCCCTCCTCGATCATACCCTCGGCAGTGGTAGCGGTAGACTCGGCGGAAACGGGCAGGCCCTCGCAGAGCTCGGCAATCTTGAGCATATGCGGCTCAAAGTCGGCAAGCTTGCCGCCGGTCTTGGCGTACAGGGACGGGTTGGTGGTAACACCGGCCAGGCAGCCCCAGCTCTTGGCCTCGGCGATCTCGTCCAGATTGGCGGTATCGATAAAGAACTTCATGGTGCAAACTCCTTCGAAGGAATCCAAAACTCAAAAAATAGGACAAAGGGGATGTCCCTTTGTCCTATGTGCCGGGCCTGCGGCTGGGACATGCCCCAGGCCCGGCGTCGCGTAGGAAAAGCTACTTACTCGGCAAGAGCGGCCTCGATGCGGGTCGTGACGCCCTTGAGGTTAAGACCGACGACGTACTGCTTGATCGGGCGCTTGATGTGCTCGATGACAAAGCGCTTGCCGTCGATGTCCTGAGCGGCGAGGTTGCGGTAGAGCTTCTCGACCTGCTCCTTGACCTCGGGATCGTTGAACGCATAGTGACCGGAGACATCCAGGATCTTCAGGCTGAGCTCATCGTCGGCAAGAATGTCGTCGACCTGCAGGTTGACGTCGTCGCCAGTCATCCACTTGCGCCAGCGCTCGGTCTTGATAGCCTTGACCAGCAGGGTGTGATACAGGTCGGAGGGGTCATCGCACAGACCGTTGTCGACCAGGATCTGCTCGGTGGCGCAGAGCTTGAGGTAGGCGCGGGTCTCCTCGGTGCCATACTGCGGAGCAACGTTGGAGGCGGTCACGTGTGCCGGGATGTGCTCGAGCAGCGTCGCGTCGTCCAGATAGTCGGCGTTGTGCTCCTTCAGGCCCACGCCGTAGCGCTTAGCCATGTCGGCGAGCTCGCGGGCATTCTTGAAGTTGTAATGGCCGACCTGCTCGGTCCAACGGGTGAGCGTACCGGTCTGGCCGACGATAAAGGTGGGCATGGGGCAGCCGCGCTTCTCGAGCTCGGGCTGCAGCTGAGAAATGAACTCCTCGTACTTATCGGTAGAGGTCAAGCCGCCATTGGTCTCCTCGGTACCGACCTCATAGGCAACCTCGGGCAGGTTATGCTCGCGACGGTACTGCTCAAGGTAGTCGATAAGATCAATCGTGCGGCGAAGCACCACGTCGAGCGGAATAACCTTGCCGATCTGATAGGGGTCCTTGGTGGGGTCGACCATCAGCAGGTCAAAGCCCGCCTCCATGTCGGCGACGAAGGACTTGCGGGCGAGCTCCATGGCCTCGTCCTCGGGCAGGTGGGCGTTACGCTCCTCGTCGCGCTGCCACGGACCGCCGTGATCGCGGCACAGGTAGTACGGACCGGTGTAACCCACCTCGTCGGCAACCTTCTTGATGTCGGCGGCAAAGCGCGTCTGGTCCCAACCGTTGACGTAGCCGGCGCCCATCTCGTCCATATCGACCTGGTTGCGGCTGGCGATAAACATGGGCGGGAAATCCTCGTCCTTGGCAAGCTCGAACACGGCCTGAATCAGGTTGGGGCTCATGGGGCCAATGCCGACCATGGTTGCGTGATCGCCGCTATCCTGCAGCTTGAGCATGCCCTGAACGGCCTGACGGATGGTGAGGTTGGACATTTTGTTCTCCTTCTCCAGAGGATTTTTGACAAAAGTTCCCTGGGACCCAGATGTGGGCCCTATCAGTACGGATGGATTTTGTTGTGTAGGGGCGGTTGTGCGGAGTCAAATCCATCCCTCCGCACAACCGGAGTCCTTAAAGGTTTACTTGGCCTGCTTGTCGAGCGTGGGCTTCATGGCAATCAGGATTGCAGCGGCGACCACGGCGCCAATCACGATGTCCAGGCAGAACAGCGCGACGTTGTTGGTGGCAAGGGCGACGATAAAGCCACCGTGCGGGACGTAGCAGTCGATGCCCTGGAAGGCGGCAAGTGCCGCACCCACGGCAGAGCCGATGCAAATGCCGGGCAGGGTGTGACCGAGGTCCTTGACCGCGAAGGGGATAGCGCCCTCGGTAATACCGATGCAGCCCATGAACAGCGCGGAGATGCCCATCTGGCGGTCAGCGTCATCGAACTTGTTCTTGGCGATGAGCGCAGCGAGGCCACAGGCGATCGGGGGAACGGCGACGGCGACGCGGAACATACCGTTAGGACCGTAGATACCGGAGGCCATGATGGCCATGGTGAAGGTCGAGGCGGTCTTGTTGATGGGGCCACCCATATCGAAGGCGGTCATAACGCCAATGACCAGACCCAGGACAACTGCGGAACCGCCCTGCAGGCTGCCGAGCACGCCGGTGAGCCAGTCCATCACAAAGCCAAGCGGCGTGGCCAGGATGTAGATATAGGCCATGCCCAGGACAAGCGAGGTCAGAATCGGGATGATCAGGATGGGCATGATGGTCTGGATGGTGTTGTTGACCTTCCAGGTCTTCATCCAGCGGACAAAGTAGCCGCAGATGACCGCCATGATCATGGCGCCCAAGAAGCCGGTCGAAACGCTGTTCCCGTTAGGGGTAACGACTGCGTTGTTGACCAGGTAGCCCAGGACAAAACCGGGGGCGAGCGCGGGCTTGCCAGCCATCGAGTAGGCGATGTATGCCGCAAGCACCGGGATCATCATGGAGATGCCGGCCATGCCGATGGTGTTAAGACTCACCATCAGCGGGTTCGTAACCTCCATGCCGTTGGCGCCGGCGGTACCGGATGCCAGCGAGAAGGCGAGGAACACGCCGCCGATAACGACGATGGGGATAAAATAGGAAACGCCGGTATTGAATGCATTGAGCAGCGTCTTGCCAGGATCGGCAAAGATAGACTGCTTGGACGCCGGTGTCGGGGCCTGCGGGGCAGCGGAGACGGCCTTCTTCTCTGCCTTGGCCTCGGCCTTGGGCGCGTCAACGGCGCCACCCGTCGCCTTGATGATCTCAATGGCCTGGTCGATGATCTTTACCGGATCGGCGATTACATCAGAGGTGCCGACCTTCAGGAGCTTGCCCTCGGCCATCTTCTGCTCAAAACGGTCCTCGTTCTCGACACCCACGTCGACGGACTCCAGGACCAGGTCGGCGGAGTCCACGTCTTCCTGCGTGAGCTCATTCTCGATACCCAGGCCACCCTGAGCCTCGACCTTGCACTCGATGCCACGGGCGGCGCATTCATCCTGAATCGCCTTCTGGGCCATATACGTGTGGGCGATACCCACAGTACAGGCGGCAACGCCTACGATCTTCATTGCTTCCCTCTTTTCATAGAGTTGCGTGCGCAAGACACCGTTTGCGGAGGCCTCCGGAGCATCCCCTGCCGTTTGGACTTGCTGTCTTTTCGACAAGAACAATATAGGTGCTCGTTTTTCTTAATGCCAGCTTATTTCGGTAAACGCGCAGGTCAGAGCGTTGGTTATGCGATTTAGTTATGCGTTTAACCAAAAATGAATCCTGCGATTTTGCCCTCGATTTCAAAAGTCAAGAAGTATTTGATTTTCTCGGTAGACGGCAGATGCGCATGCCGGTCACAAATTTCGACCCCACCCGTATGCCGCATTTGTTGCATACTCATATGAAAGGAAAAAGCCGCTCACCGAAGCGTATCCTTCACCAAGACTCAAAGTCATCATGTTGGAAAATGCTCATCTGTCGGAAGGAGTCGCTGTGGCAAAACAGCGCGTTACGATCGCAGACGTCGCTCGAGAGGCGGGAACCTCGACGGCAAGCGTCTCGTATTACCTCAACGACAAACGAGAAAAGCTTAGCGAGAAGACGCAGAACAAAATCGCGCGCGTCATTAAGGAACTCGGATACGTTCCCAACGCCCAAGCGCAGACGCTCACCGGCAAGCAAACCCACGTCATTGCCATCATCATTTTGGATAACACCAACAAATGGGCGGGGCTCGTTCTCAATGGCATGGAGCAGGTCATGCTCCCCGCGGGCTACCAGACGGTCGTTTGCACGAGCAACTTTAACCCCGAGACCGAGCTCATGTACGTCGACAAGATGCTCTCGCTGGGCGTCGATGGCTTTATCATCCAGCCCACGGCAAACTTCAAAGCCGTGCATGACCGCATTAGACGCGCCGGCAAGCCGGTCGTCTTTTTCGATGCGGCCATCTATAGCCCAGGTACCAGCTGGATCAAAACCAACCTTTACGACGGCGTGTACAACGCCACACAGGCACTCCTCGACGCCGGCTACGAAGATTTCTTTTCCATTGCCGCCAACATGACCGAAATGCGCACCCGCATGGAGCGTTTTCAGGGGTATGCCGAGGCGCTGGCAGCGAACGGGCAGCTCTACAAAGCGATTCCCATCGATCACAACAAGCCGTCAATCAACGAGCTCACTGAATACTTTAAATTCAAGTTCAATCCCGCCAAGCGAACCCTTATCTTCGTGCAAAATCAGTGGGCACTTCCCCGTGTCTACAAGGCCCTCCAGCCAATGGCCCATCTGCTTCCGCAGCAAATCGGCCTTTTGGGACTCAACTGCGAAGACTGGACTAATCTCACCACACCGACCGTCTCCACCATCATCGAGCCCGTCGACCAAGAAGGTCGCGAAGCAGCCGAGATGCTGCTCGCCCTACTTGACGGAAGCAGCGAACCCGGCGAGCAGCGCATTCTCGAGTGCAAGCTCAACTGGCTCGACTCCACCTCGATCTAGACCGCGGGACAAATGAATCAGTAGCGTTTGTCTCAAATCTTAAGTATTTGTTCGACAGAACGGCCCTTGCCGGCTCCTGCTAGACTGGTAGATTCCCAACCGTCCATCCAGGAGCCTCAATGTCGCGCAAGCCCGCCTACAAGCAAGCACTTTCCATCGGCACCGCCGTGGTGCTGGGGTTTGCGCTGTTTACGGGATCGCTCGACGGAGCGCCCAAGTTGCTGTCGCCGCAAGGCGATGAGCAGGCGGCGGCTCTGGCCGAAAAACAAAACGAGAGTCCCAGCCGCACCGACGACGAGGCAGACCTGGTCGCTCGGCTCGAATCGGGAACGGCGAGCGCGGCGGACCCTCAAAACAGCCAGGACTCTGGCGATGGCTCCGATTCCGCCGCGACCGACACCGATGACGACGTTTCCGCGGGCAGTGCCGCCACCCCCATCGACGAGGTCGAAAACCCCGACCTCAACCGCGCCCGCGGTGTTTATCTCAGCAGCATTCCCGACTACGCCGGCAACCCCTACGTTGCCCTTCGCGCCGACAGCACGCACCCGCTCGGCACACCATCATTCACGCTCGATGAATACGAGCGCGCTACAGAAGAGGGCTGCTTTAAGAAGTTCTCCAAGCTCGACAGCCTGGGCCGCACCCGCAAAGCGCTCGCCTGCGTGGGCCCCGAATCACTCGGTCAAGGCGAGCGCGGCGATATCTCGCGCATCCATCCTGCCGGTTGGCACCAGCAGCGCTACGACTTTATTCCGGGCCAGAGCCTCTACAACCGCTGCCACCTTATCGCCTGGTCGCTCTGCGGCGAAAACGCCAACCGCAAGAATCTCCTCACCGGCACGCGCTATCTCAACGAGACGGGCATGCTGCCGTTTGAAGAGCAGATTCTCAACTATATTCGCGATACGGGCAACCATGTGCTCTACCGCGTCACGCCTATGTATAACGAAGAGGAACTTGTCTGCCGTGGCATGCGCCTTGAGGCGCAATCGGTCGAGGACCACGGCAAGACCCTCTGCTTCCACGTATATTGCTACAACCTGCAGCCGCACGTGCAGATCGACTACACCACCGGCCGCAATCAGGCCTCGGGAGACTAGGACCGACCAAGCTGCCCCAAAGCCTAAATGATCCGTTTTCCTCCGTCCCCAAGGAATCAAAAAGAGCCGCCCCGGTTACCCAGGGCGGCCCTTTCGTCAGCACCTACATTGCAGACAAAATCACGCGCTACTTGGCACGGCCCTCCTCATAGCGCTCGACCAGCTTGGCCTGAACGTCATAAGGCACCTGCTCATAGCCTGCGGGCTTCATGGTAAAGTCACCCGTGCCGCGCGTGATAGAGCGCAGGCGCGTCGAATAATCCGTCAGCTCTGCCAGCGGCGCCTGGGCAATAACCACGGTATCGCCGCGCTCATCGGTCTCCATGCCCGTCACGCGACCGCGCGATGCCGAGATGTCGCCCATCACAGCGCCGGCGTAGCTCTCGGGGATGGTCACCGTAATTTCCTCAATGGGCTCCAGCACCACCGGGTCGGCATCGGCGCATGCCTTGCGCAGGCCGATGCGAGCCGCCGCGCGGAACGCCATCTCGTTGGAGTCGACGCTGTGATACGAGCCGTCGTACACAGCCACGCGAATGCCCGTGAGCGGGTAGCCGGCAATGATGCCGTCCTTCATGGTCTCCTGGACACCCTTGTCCACGGCGGGGATCAGCGAGCGCGGGATGCGGCCACCCACGACCTCGTCAACAAACTCATAGCCGTCGCTCGTACCGTCGGGCCCAATGAGCGGCTCAACGCGCAGCCAGCAGTCGCCATACTGACCGGCACCGCCAGTCTGCTTCTTGTGGCGGCCCTGGGCACTCGCCGTGCGGCGAATGGTCTCGCGATACGGGATGCGAATCGGCACGCTTTTGGCCACGACCTTGGTGCGATCCTCAAGGCGATTGAGCAACACCGAAACCTGCGCCTCACCCACGGCGGAGATGATGGTCTGGCCGGTCTCCTCGTCGCGGTCGATGCTCATAGTCGGATCGGCCTTACAGGCCTTCTCGATAAACGTGTAGAGCTTCTCTTCGTCCCCGCGATTCTCGGACTCGATGGCGATGCGGTACTGAGAGTTGGGGAACTTAAACGCCGCAGCCTCGACCTTACCGGTAATGGAGAGCGTATCGCCCGTCTCGGCCGCCAGCTTGGGCGCCACGATGATGTCGCCGGCATAGGCGTGACCGACCTCGGTCATGTCGCGGCCGCACATCACATACAGGTGAGCCAGACGATCGCTCTTGCGGGTACGCGCGTTGATCAGCTCAAGACCCGGCTCAAGCGTACCCGTCAGCACCTTGATAAAGCTGATGCGACCCTGCTGCGGATCGGCCAGCGTCTTAAACACAAACGCCACCGGACGGTCATCGTCGCTCGAAATCTTGAGCGAATCACCGTCGATGAGCGGCATCTCGCCGTAGTCCGTCGGCGCCGGGAAGTACGTCGCGATGTCGTCCATCAGCGAGTTGACGCCCTGCTCCTTAATGCAATCGCCCGCAAAGACCGGCACAAAGATGCGCTCGGCAATCGCCTTCGACAGCAAGCCCTCAAGCTCCTCCTGCGTCAGCGTCTCCTCGCCTTCCAGGTACTTCATCATCAGCTCATCGTCGGCCTCGGCCACCAGCTCGCACAGATGGTCGTGGGCCTCCTCGGCCTGGGCACGATACTCCTCGGGAATCTCCGACTCAACGGCTTCGGTGCCGTTGCAATGGCGCGCCTTCATGCGCACCAGGTCGATGATGCCGTCAAAGTCCTCGCCCTCGCCCCAGGGAAGGGTCACGGCGCCCAGGCGCGTGCCAAAGCGCTCCTGCAGCAGGCCCATCGTGGTCGCAAAGCTGGCCTCGGGGCGCGACAGGCGGTTTACGAACACCGCACGCGCCAGGCGCAGGTCCTCGGCGGCATACCAGAGCTTAACCGTCGTAGGCTGCGGGCCGGCCTCGGCGTCGACCACAAACAGAGCCGTCTCGCAAACACTCATCGCGGCAAAGGCGTCGCCGATAAAATCGGGGTAGCACGGGGCATCGAGCACATTGATGCGCGCGCCCTTCCAGTCGATCGGCGCAATGGTCGTCGAGATGGAAAACGCACGCTTAACCTCTTCGGGGTCATAGTCGAGCGTGGGCTTGGTGCCGTCGTGGCCGCCCAGGCGGGCGGTCTTGCCGGAAAGGTGGAGCATGGCCTCGGCGAGTGAAGTCTTGCCCACCCCGCCTTGGCCTACGAGCACCACGTTCCTTACGTTACCGGTCTTGGGAGCACCCATGATGACCTCCTTGCAGGGCCGCGCGCAATGCGCGACGCCAACGGGGAGAGTTCGCGGTCGGTGCCATCCCGGGAGCAGCATGGTCGGCAGCCGAGCCGACTCACCCTCCAAATGTCCTATGCCACCACCCTACCCTCACGGGCGGCTGTCCATGCATACCTTTCGGCGCACGTATGAATACAGGCGGCGAGAGGAAGAGACAAGCTTGTGAGGCGATTATTGAACCCCGTCGATGCAAACAAAAAGCCGCCACAGACCGTAAGACCTGCGGCGGCTTCGCCTCAATTAATAGTTGAGTAAATACCTGAGCCTATCCCTCGATACGGCTCAAGAACTCACGGGTGCGCTGCTCACGCGGATGGTCGATAACCTGCTCGGCCGGACCCTCCTCGACAATGCGACCGCCGTCCATAAAGATCACGCGGTCGGCAACATCGCGCGCAAACTGCATCGCATGGGTCACGATCACCATCGTCATATTCTGCGCGGCAAGGTCTTTAATGACACGCAGCACCTCGGCCGTCAGCTCGGGATCGAGCGCCGAAGTCGGCTCATCAAAGAACAGGATCTCCGGATCGAGCGCCAAGGCGCGGGCGATACTCACACGCTGTTGTTGACCGCCCGAAAGCTCACATGGCACCTTGTTCTCGTTGCCCGCAAGCCCCATCTGCGCGATCAACTCACGCGCACGTGCTTCAGCCTGCTCGCGCGGGCGCTTGAGCACGCGAATCGGAGCATCGATGATGTTTTTCATCACGGTATAGTGCGGGAACAGGTTGTAATTTTGGAACACCAGGCCGAATCGCGAGCGTGCCCGCTTGGGCACATCGCCCTTCGCATAGACCGTGCCCGAACCCGCATCCGTCGCAACGGCAAGGTCACCAAACGAGAGTGAGCCTCCGTCGAGTGTCTCGAGCAGCGTGGCACACCGCAGCAGCGTGGACTTGCCGCCACCCGAAGGCCCGATAATCGCCACGACCTCGCCACGCTTGACCTCGAGCGAGATATCCTTGAGCACCTCATTGCCGCCAAACGCCTTGCGCGCGCTTTCGATTTTCATCACTGAGTTAGTCATGGTAATAGTCCAGCTTCTTTTCGGCAGCGCCCAGCAGCATCTCGACGACGAAGTTAAAGACCCAGTAGATTAGCGCCGCGATCGCAAACGGCACCATGCTCACCTGCGAGGCGACCAGCGCCTTGGCCGTCGAGAACATCTCACCCACGCCAATGGCAAACGCCAGCGACGTGTCCTTGACCAGCGTGATGATCTCGTTGCCCATCGCAGGCAGAATACGCTTGGCGACCTGCGGCATCACGATATACAGAAACGTCTGCATGCGCGAATAGCCCAGCACCTCGGCTGCCTCGTATTGACCGCGCGGAATGGACTGCAGGCCCGAGCGATAGATCTCGGCAAAGTAACCGGCGTAGTTGATGATGAACGCCACGACGCACGCCGTCCACTTGGAATCGGGAGTGAGCGAAATGCCAAACACGTAGTACGGGGCAAAGTAGATGGCAAACATCTGCAGCATGAGCGGCGTGCCGCGCATGACCGAGATATAGATGCGCGCAATCCAGCGAAGCGGCGCGATTTTGCTCATGCGCATAAACGCCACGGGGATTCCCAGCGGAATCGACCCCAGCAGCGTCAGCACAAACAACTGCAAACTGACCAAGAAACCCTGGCCAAGCATCTGTATCATGACCTGAATAGACATTACTTGAGCACCCAATTATCGAAAGATAGACCATAGCTTGAATACTTGTCGCACAGGTCCTTAACCGTGCCGTCCTCGTAGAGCGCCTTGAGCGACTCGGTCACGGCGTCGGCCGACTTGGTGTCGCCCTTCTTAAAGCCGACGGCGTAGTGCTCGCTGGACAGCGGCTCATCAAGCTGCGTATAGGCATCGGGCTTGGCGGCAAGCTGATACTGGGCAATCGAAAGGTCACAAGCCACGGCATCGACCGCGCCGCTCTCGAGCTGCATAAAGGCCGTGTTGTACTCGCCGATCGTGTCGAGCGTGGCAAACGTCGCCGCCAGATCCTTCTGGTCACCCTCAAGCACGTCCTGCGCAGCGGAATCAGTCTGGGTAATCACAGTCTTGCCGGCAAGATCGTCCCAGCCCTTGATGCCCGCATCCTTCTTGACCACCAGCACCTGCTCGTTGAGCATGTACGGCTCGGAGAACGTGTAGTCGTCCTCACGGCCCTCCATGGTAAAGCCGTTCCAGATGCAGTTGATGGCGCCCGAGTTAAGCAGCGTGTCCTTGGCATCCCAATCGATGGCCTCGTATTTGACCTCCCAGCCCTGCTTATCGGCAACAGCCTTGGCAAGATCGAGATCAAATCCGGTGTACTCGCCATCGTCGCCCACAAAGCCGTACGGAGGATAGGACTTATCAAAGCCCACCACGAGCTTCTTGGACTCCGCAGCGCCCTTCACATCCTTGGCCGCGGCAGAGCCAGCAGCGGAGCCCTTGCCGGCACCACCGCCGCAACCGACAAGACCAAGGCCAAGCACCGTGGCGAGCGAGCCGGCTAGACCAACAAACTGACGACGAGACATATCGGTATTCATGGTATTCCCCCTTGGTGGCACTTTAGTTAAGTAAAGTGAGTCGTGTAACGTCCAGAATCATACACTTTAGCGTGATAGAGCACAAGGGAGGGGTTGCCCGCTGGGCTCCGGGGCGGGGGTTAAGTTTCCTGCTCTACAGTCCTGCTCACGACGGAGGCCACATTAAGTGGCCTCCTGTTCGTGCGGAACTCGCGATAAACTTAACCCCCGCCCCGGAGCCCAGCGGGCAATCATCGTTGTACCTATCACTGATACCAATAAACCGCTTGCATATCGTCTGTTGGCTTGGCACGGTACAATGCTTGTAGCTTTAAATTAATAAATTAGTGGGGTTAATTCATGGCAGAATCTCGTGCGGAGCGTAAGGCTCGTCGTGCTTTGATCGAGGCGGCTGAGGGGTCGAAGGAGGAGAAATCTTCTACGAAATCCAAGTCTTCTAAAGCTGCAAAAAGCAAACCAACCAAGAGCAGAGCTAAGACCAAGCGTTCTGACTCTCGTCGAGGCGGGGATAAAGCGCCTCAGACTCGTTCCAAGCGCTCGCATAAAGATCGGGTTTCGTCTGCGCGTAAGGCCGTGGACCCCAAGTCTCCCTGTTCGATCATGAAATCTTGCGGTGGGTGCACGGCGCTCAATCGTCCTTATAAGAAGCAGTTGGCAGCCAAGCAGGCCGCCATGGAGGAGCTTTTTGCTACCCTTTGCGAGCGCGAGGGCATTAGCGTCGACCCCATTCGCGGTATGGGCGTCACCCTGGGCGACCCGGGCAAATATCCTGCGCCGCGCGGTTTTCGCCATAAGGCCGCCACTCCCTTTGCCCCCGGCAAAGAAGGCACTGTCCGGTGCGGTTTCTTTGAGCGCGGCACGCACAAGATCGTTGCCGTACCCGAATGCCCCGTCGAGGCACCGGGCGCCCGTCAGATTCTCAACGGCATCGCACGCGAAGCTGAGCGGCTGCATATTCCCGCCTTTAATGAGGACAAGCATCTTGGTTTGCTTCGCTATGCCGTCGTCCGCTGCGGTTGGCGTACCGACCAGGTCATGGTTACGCTCGTGACCGCCCAGCGTGACTTACCGCATGCGCAGGAATTCTTTGAGGCCGTCGCCGCACTCGATCCGCGCATCGTCACCGTCGCCCAAAACATCAACGGACGCCCCGGCAACGCCATCCTCGGCGAGGAAACCCGCATCGTGTATGGCGCCAAGTGCATGCGCGACCAGCTACTCGGCTGCGAGTTCGATATCTCCCCCACCGCGTTCTACCAGACCAACCCGCAACAGACCGAGCTGCTCTATCAGCTCGCTATCGACGGCATGGATTTGCACCAGGGCGATGTGCTCATGGATGCCTACTGTGGCAGCGGTACCATCGGTCTTTGCGCAGTTAAAGATGCCCAGAAAAAGGGCATCGGCATTATGCTGCTCGGCGTGGAGCGCAACCCGGCGGGCATTGCCGACGCACGTCGCAATGCCGAGCTCAACGGCCTCACCCGCAGCGCCTGGTTTATGGCCGACGACGCCACCGATTGCATCCTGGATGCCGCCGATAACAACGAGCGGGTCGATGTCCTTTCCATCGATCCGCCGCGCGCCGGCTCTACCCCCGAGTTCCTCGAAGCTGCCTGCGCGCTTAAGCCGCGCCGCATCACCTATATCAGCTGCAACCCCGTAACTCAAGAGCGCGACCTGCATCAGCTCCTCGACGGAGGCTATTGCCTGCTCAAGATCACGCCCGTCGACATGTTCCCTCACACCGACCACACCGAAACCGTAGCGGTCCTCGAACGCCGCTAACCGACCTCAGTAGATTTTTGGGACAAGAAAGGGGGCGACCCGCCTGGGCCGCCCCCTTCGCTTGGTTTATAAACTCCGCTACATCCCATTGCGCAGATCGCACACGCCGGCTGCCGCCATCTCGCGCAGCAGCGTCTCGCGGTCGCGCGTCACGATCAAATCTAGCGGGAAGTGAATCTCGTCGAGCATCTTGCGCGCGTGATCGAGCTTGCCAATGGCCATGCCAATGTGGGCATCGGTTGACACGCCAATGCCCACGCCCAGCTCGGCGCAGCGCTCGGCGATCTTGCGGCATACGGCCCAATGCTCAGTGTCGACACCGTGTTCAAGACTATGGTTGTTGATCTCGATAATCTTGTGCTTGGCCTTAGCTGCCAACAGCACCTCGTCGATATCGAACGGCACGCCCGAACGCCCCGTGTGACCCAGCATGAACACCTTGGGGTACTCCAGGGCATTGATATACATCTCGGTCGTCTGGGCCAGCGTCGCGCCCTCAGCAATCTGCGGATTATGCACGCTCGCAACCAAATAATCCAAATTACGCGTAACCAAATCGAACAGCGAATGCTGACGGCTGTACGAATCGCCGGCGATATCGAGCGTGACAGGAGTGTCCTCGCCAAACAGGCTTCCGTCCAGCGAAACGATATCGGCCTCGGCACCACGCAGCACCAGCACGCCGCTCCAAATGCGCGGCCAGATATCCTGGTTGATAAAGAACTGGTAACTGCGCAGGTCATTGGGGCAAGCCGTAACCATAGAGCTCAAATGGTCGGCAGATCCGAGCACCTGCAGACCACGCTCTGCCGCCCAGTACACATTCTCCTCAATGGTCGAATATGCATGCGCAGAGAACATCGTATGGGTATGAATGTCACAAGAAAGCAGGTAGGGCATCAGGTCTCCTTATCTGGCACGGCCGTCGCTTATATTCATTGTACGCATAGCCTTCGATAGTCGTAAAACCACTCCATCCCAAAGACACAACGTCCATGACAACGGGGTCCGGCTTAACACCAAACCCCGTTTCACGTAAAACATTGTAGGCAGAGCGCTTTACTTTTAACGATACTCGTCCGCCAACTGTTTCCAAGCGGGTAGCGAATTGACAATCGTTTCGTAGCTCACGCAATAGCCCAGGCGGAACCAACCCGGCATACCAAAGCTGTCCGAGGGAACCGCAAGCAACTCATACTTCTTTGCGCGCTCGCAAAACGCATTCGCATCGGGCTCCAATGCTTTCACCCATAGGTAGAACGCGCCATCCGGCTCAACATAGGTGTAGCCATACTCCGCTAGTGCGTCGGTAAGCGCGGTGCGGTTGCGTGCATAGGCCTCAACGTCACTCGGCTCATCGATGCAGTCGATAATTACGCGCTGAAAGAGCGCCGGCGCGCACACGAAGCCCAGCGTACGGGCGGCACCGGCAACGGCCGGCATCAGACGGGCAGCCTGCGGATTGGTGTTGGGAACCAAGATCCACCCCACGCGCTCACCCGGCAGCGACAGCGACTTGGAATACGAGTAGCACACGATGGTGTGCTCGTAGATCGAGGGCACCCAAGGCACCTCGGCACCGTACACGATCTCGCGGTACGGCTCATCCGAGATGAGCATAATCGGATTCTCGGGATCGCGCTGAGCGTTGGCCTCGCGCAGAACATTGGCCAGTCGCGTCAGCGTGTCGCGCGTATATACGGCACCGGTCGGGTTGTTGGGCGAGTCGATAATGACGGCTGCCGTCTTGTCGGTGATCGCCTTGAATACGTTATCCACGCTCAGCTGGAATGTGTCCTCGTTGGCAAGCGCCTCGACACACGTGCAGCCGGCCTTCTCAATCCAAACGCGATACTCCGGAAAGTACGGGGCGATAACAATAACCTCGTCGCCCGGATTCGTAACGGCGTTGAGCGCGCAGGTGAGCGAAGCCGCGGCACCCACCGTCATAAAGACGTCTTTGCCCTCATAGCTCGTGCCAAAGCGGCGGTTGAGCGATTCGGCCACAGCGGCACGACATTGCGGCAGGCCCGGTGCGGGCGTGTAGCCGTGCAGCTGGTCGCTCGGCAGCTCCAGGGCCTTCTTAATGGACTCCGCCACAGCAGCGGGTGCCGGAACGCTCGGATTGCCCAGCGAAAAATCGAATACGTTTTCCGCACCGATCTGCGCCTTGCGCTCAAGGCCATAGCTAAAAATCTCACGGATGATGGAGCTTTCCGCACCGCGAGCATACATAGTTTCGTTGATCATCTGTTCCCCTTTCGCATAGGCGCTATTGTACGCTTTAGCCGAGCAAAGTGCCGCAGCAATGTTGATTGGGGACAGACTTAAATGCGTGAAAACGCTCATTTAAGTCTGTCCCCAATCAACAGACGGCCCCATATCGCTCAAAAGAAAAAGCCTCCGCAGGTTTCCCCGCGGAGGCTTTCGCCACAAAGACTATTTGTCGGCGTCGGTGTCGGCATCGACGACGGCATGGTCATCGTCAGCATCATCGGATGCGGCTTCGGCATCCTCCTGCATGGCCGCCTGCGCAAAGGCCGCGGCATCAGCCGCCAGCTCCTCCTCGCTCATTCGAGGCACGCGCTTCTTGGTCGGCATGCCGGCCGCCTTGGCATTGCGCTCCTCCTTGGCCGCCAGGATATCGCCCTCGCGCTCAAGGTAGGCATTCCACTCGTTGTCGAGCAGGGCGTTCACGGCGTCGCCCTCGACGGTCTCGCGCTCAAGCAGCACCTTCGCCATCAGATCGAGCTGATCGCGACGGGCGTCCAGAATCTCGACCGCACGACGATGGGCCTCACGCATAATGCGCTGGACCTCGATATCGATGCGGCGCGCCGTCTCCTCGGAGTAATCCTGGTGATCGGCGTAATCGCGACCAAGGAACACCTGATGTTGCGCCTCGCCAAACACTTGCGTGCCCAGCTCCTCGCTCATGCCCAGGCGCGTGACCATCTCGCGCGCCATCTTGGTTGCGCGCTCCAGATCGTTGCTCGCGCCCGACGTGATGTCATCGCACATGAGCTCCTCGGCAACGCGACCGCCCAAGAACACGGCGAGCTCGTCGAGCATCTCGTTCTTGGTCTTGAGGAAGTGGTCCTCCTGCGGAAGCTGCAGCGTGTAGCCCAGCGCCTGGCCGCGGCTGACGATCGAGATCTTGTGGACCGGATCGGAGTGCTCCAGGATGTGACCCACCAGGGCGTGACCGCTCTCGTGGTAGGCAATCGTGGTGCGCTCGGCCTCGGTCATCACGCGACCCTTGCGCTGCGGTCCGGCAATCACGCGCTCCATCGATTCCTCGACCTCGTCCATCGAGATCACGGAACGATGGCGGCGGGCAGCCAACAGCGCAGACTCGTTGAGCAGATTTGCCAGATCGGCACCAGTGAAGCCAACGGTCATCTGGGCGAGCTTCTCAAACTTAACGTCCTCGTCCATCGGCTTGTTCTCGGCATGCACGCGCAAGATCTGCTCGCGGCCCTTCACATCCGGACGGTCGACCGTAACCTGACGGTCAAAACGACCGGGACGCAGCAGCGCCGGATCCAGAATGTCGGGGCGGTTGGTGGCGGCGATCAGGATGACCGACTCGCTTTCCTCAAAGCCGTCCATCTCGACCAGCAGCTGGTTGAGCGTCTGCTCGCGCTCGTCGTGACCGCCGCCCAAGCCAGCTCCGCGCTGACGTCCCACGGCATCGATCTCATCGATGAAGATGATCGACGGGGCCTGGGACTTGGCCTCCTTAAAGAGGTCACGCACACGGCTGGCGCCGACACCTACGAACATCTCGACAAAGTCGGAACCCGAGATGCTAAAGAACGGCACGCCCGCCTCGCCGGCAACGGCCTTGGCCAGCAGCGTTTTACCGGTGCCCGGAGGGCCAACCAGCAACACGCCACGCGGGATCTTGGCGCCCAGCTTGCGATAGCGATCCGGATCGCTCAAAAAGTCACGGATCTCCTCGAGCTCCTCGACTGCCTCGTCCACTCCGGCAACGTCTTCAAACTTGACCTTGGGGCGTGTGGCCTCGTTGGTCTTGGCGTTGGTCTTGCCAAACTGCATGTTCCTGTTGTTGGCGCCCATCATCTGGCGCATAAAGTAGAACATGATGGCGATAAGGGCGATCGTCGGAAGCACACTCATCGCCAAGTCGCCCCAAAAATCGGGATCGTTGGTGTTGACGATGTACTTGGTATCGGGGTGCTCCGCCATGAGCTCGGCAAGCGAATCGGAGCCGACATAGGTCGAAGAGAAGCTCTTGAGCTCGCTCGTATCGCCCTTGTCCTTTTTTGTCTTCCAGTAATGACCCGTCACGCTTCCGTCTTGAACCGTATAGGTCAGATCTTCGACGCAATCCTGCTTGATGGCGCTGACCATCTCGCTCGTCGCGAGCTTAACGGTATTGCTGGAGCTGGCAAAGCCGGAACCCATATTAAAGAAGGCATAGCCCAGAAGCGCGCAAGCCAAAAGAAAATACAGCCAGCCCGTACGCGTGGGCTTCTTGCCTCCGCGCATCCCCGGGATCTTAGGCTCCCGGGGAGTCTGGGAATTGTTATCGTTATGGTCGTCGGGCATCTTACGAATAAACCTCCGGTTTCAAAATGCCCAGATACGGAAGGTTACGATAGCGCTCGGCATAGTCGAGGCCGTAGCCCACCACAAAGGCATCGGGGCAATGGGTTCCAACATACTTGGGCGTGATGGCCGAGGTGCGGTCCTCAACGTCCTTCCACAGGAAGGCAGCGACCTCCAGCGAAGCGGGCTTGCGGCTCTCGAGGTTCTTCATCAGGTACTTGAGGGTCAGGCCCGAGTCCAGAATGTCCTCGACGATCAGCACGTCGCGACCACGGATGTCGATATCCAGATCCTTAATGATACGCACGATGCCCGAAGACTTCACACCGTCGCCATAGCTCGAAACAGCCATGAAATCGATGTTGGTCGGTAGCTCAATCTTGCGCATCAGGTCGCCCATAAAGACAACGGCACCGCGCAGAACCGCGATCAGCACCAGATCCTTACCCGCGTAGTCGCGAGTGATCTCCTCGCCCAGGCGAGAAACGATGCCGTCGATATCCTCCTGCGTAAACAGAACCTTCTCGATATCCGGATGTTGAGAAGCCATGACAACCCTTTCTTGTGCTTAATCGCCCACACACCGCCGTATGGACGCGAACTACACATTCTAGCAGCGCACGGGGTATATTTTCCAGCCCGCGCACCATCAGCGCGGGAATACCGTCAACGCCGCACAGAATAGCTGGCGTAGGACGCTATTCCGCATCGACCACACGAAGCAGATATGCCACGCGCGTTGCGGCCGTGCACTTAAAACGCTCGTCCGCGCGAACTCCGGCGACCCACACCACGGCACCTCCCGGCGCCGTCCTCACCATGGGCACGCCGGCGCGCTCGGAAACGGGAATGCGAGCCTCGCCTAGCAAGTCGGATACTTTCTTGCTTCGGCCACTCATCCCTAACGGGCACATCACGTCTCCCGGTGCGGGACCGTCCACCCACAGGCGCGCCAATCGCGCCTCGACAGGGATCTTGCCACGCGAGCCCGCCAGGATCCGCTCACTATCGCTGTCGGCAAAACCCAGGGCAGCCGCGTCTACCAAAGCTGTCACTTCCCCGGCAGCCGCAAGCTCACGGGCGCGACGCACGATATCGCATCCCGGCTCAACGGCCATCGGTTCTGTGACCAGCATACGTCCCCCGCCCAACGGCAAACGACCGGGTACGGTAACCCAGTCCGCGACCAGGCCCTCGCGAGCCGCCGGCGCCTTAAACGCCAGCATGCCAAACTCAATGCGTGCGTCAATCCCCGCCGGAAGCGTGACCGAGCCGGCGCCCTCGGCAACGCAGGAAAGGACTCGCTCCACATGTCGCATCTCTGGACGAGCGTCCGGATCGATGCGCTTAATCGCCAGTCGCACGATGCGCCGCGCGATTACCACCTCGGCCGCAGCAAGGCGTCTGGCATCGAGCACTAGCGCGCCCGCCGCCTCCTTGCGCAGGCAGCTTCGAAACGCCTGCGCCGACAGCTGGGATAGAAACGCGTCTTCGTCACCCAAGATCTCACAGGCGGCGCCAATCGTCTTGCACACGCTCGCATTACGCTGTGCCACCACTGGCATTACCCGATGGCGCACGTAGTTTCGCAGATACGAGATATCCTCATTGCTCTCGTCTTCACGCCACGGCTGACCATGTACCTGTAGATAGCCCACAAGCTCGCCATGAGTTAGGTCGAGCAAGGGACGCACCACGATATTCCTCCGGCGAGGAATGCTCGATAGACCAGCGGGCCCCGAACCCTTAATCGCGTTCATCAAAAACGTTTCCGCGCGATCCGAAGACGTGTGCGCGGTGCAGATACGAGCCGCCGTTCGCGGCGCCCCCGTCTGGGCGCAGAGTTCGCGAACATACCTCCGCGCCGCGGCATAGCGCACCTCGCGGGCCGCGGCCTCAATATTGCCCGACTCCCCATCAAAATAAGCGTGCTCCACACACAGCGGTAAACCATATTGCGCGCAGAGCTCACGCACAAAGGCCTCGTCGCCATCGGACGCCTTGCCGCGCAGATGATGGTTTACATGCAGCACATGCAGGCGCTCGCGAGCAATGGGGGCAACACCGCGTCCGTCTTGGATATCCAGCTTTGATGTGCACGCCATAAGAAGCAGTGCCGTCGAGTCCGCGCCGCCTGATACCATGAGCACGACAGGAGCTGCCTGATGCCTCGTCCGGGTCTCATCGACTGCCCCAGGCACGGCATGGTGTCCGTAATGCTGTGATACCGTTGGCATTCGCTTCCTCCTTTATTCGTCCGCACCCATTGTATCCTTTGGAATCTTATGTCTTGCCTGCACCTTCATATCCTCGGCAGTGGCTCTAAAGGCAACTGCGCACTCATCGAGGGCCCGCAGGGGCTCATTATGGTCGATGACGGACTGTCTCCCCGCGAGACATTAAAGCGCATGGCAGAACTGAGGCTCTCGGCAGACAACGTCTCGGCTCTTCTCATTACTCATGAGCATAGCGATCACATCAAGGGCCTCGATGTCTGGTGCAAGCACTGGCACGGCCCCCTCTTTGCCAGCAGGGGCACTCTTTCGAGCAAAGAAAATCTTTCGCATCTGCCTGTCGAGGAATTCGATCCCGGTGACACCCTATCCATTGCCGGCATCCACGTGCAAACCTACTCAACGTCACACGATGTCATCAATCCAGTCGGCTATCGATTCGACACCCTCGATGATTCCATCGGCTTTGCCACCGACACCGGAGAGCTATCGAGCCAAGCCATGAACACCCTCAAAGATTGTCGAGTCCTCGCACTCGAAAGCAACCACGATGTGACCATGCTGCGCGAGGGAGAATATCCCCGCTTTCTTCAGGAGCGCATCCTGTCTGAAAGGGGACACCTCTCCAATGGCCAAGCCGCCGAAGCCGCGCGCGAACTTGTTACCGATCGCACCGAACAGCTCATTGCCATGCATATCAGCCAAGATAACAATCGTCCGAGCCTTACCGTCAAAAGCTATGCCAAAGCTCTGGCCGCAACCCTGGATGACGAGGTCGGCAGCTCCGCAACCCTTCTCCAAGGATCGCGAAAACTCTCGATACGCCCTGCGAGTCAGTATCAACCGGCAACCATTCAATAGACTGTCCTAAACAACAAAAAGGGCCGGGAATCGCTTCCCAGCCCCTTTTGTTGTCTTTTAATAGCGAAGAACACCAACGAAGTTATTCGATGGAGATCTTCGTAACGTTCTTCTTCTCGACGATCTTAGGAACCGTAACGGTCAGGATGCCGTCAGCGTACTTAGCCGAGAGGCCCTCGCTCGAAGCGTCCTTAAGATACACGCCACGCGTCGCGCTGTACGAGCTGAACTCCTTCTGCAGGAAGTTCTTGCCCTCGTTCCCCTCGTCTTCCTCGACATTCACGCTAATGGACAGACGGCCCTCGTTAAGCTCGACATCGATATCGTCCTTGGCGACGCCGGTCAGATAAGCCTTGACCTCATAGCCATCGCCCTTATCCTCAACGTCAACGGGGAACGCCTTAGAGGCAATCGAGCTGTTCGCTAGGTCGCTCATATCATCAAACAGATCGAACAGCGAGCTTGCAGAGGGACGAACGCCAAAAACCGAACGATAAGGAACCATGCTTGCCATGTTTACCACTCCTTTATAGGACTGCCGAGTCATCTTCCAGGTGACTGGGACTTCTTTTGACGCTCTTATATATGCCCACCCAGTGCTCATATATACATCGACTATAAAGTTTTTTGAGTCCAGTACTATAAGCATATCTAAGTGCGTATGACTTAGGTTTTAGGAAGGTTAAGGTTCTTTGAACCAGAGCTTAAATACCGAGTATGTCCCCAGCTACAAATAGCAAGGGGCTTACAATGAGCGCGTACACGTTGTTGGTAACGAGCTAAAGGGCATCATGGACGACCAAAACCAGAACAAAATGTTTATGCCGACGCAGGGGGAAGATACTTCCACGCAGCCGCCACGGTTCCATCGTCCCCACATCTCGCAAGAGCCCATTAATGATCCGGAGCCCGAGTATGTGACGAGAAATCGATATCAAACACTCGAGGATGCCCAAACGGGGCGTAAACATATGGGCGTCGCCTCGGGAGACCCTGTATATCTGAAAGACGCACCATTATCTAAAAACAGCGCAGCTAGTGATGAGCCGATGAAAGCATCCGCCACTCATCAACAAAGAGGTCCTCGACCAAAGCAAACCTTGACGCATTCGGCTCGCTATCTCGAAACGCCAAAACAGGGAAAATCAATCTTCGTTTCATCAAGTAAACGACGCAAGCAGCATCGACTGACAATCCTGCTTTTGATCATTGTGGCCATAGCAGTTGCCCTTGTTATTCGATTTATCTTCTTTAAATAAAGGCTCAATACCAAAAACGATAAGATCGTCTGGTGTAATAGAGTCATTTACGCCCCATAAACGCAAAAAAGGGGGAGGCCGCGAGGCCTCCCCCTTCTCAGTTCA
>ERZ809207.38-NODE-38-length-116284-cov-12.307548_pt1 | contig 116284 bp, 101 predicted proteins | sample MGYA00520515_ERZ809207 | MGnify/ENA primary metagenome ERZ809207 (study PRJEB31570, sample SAMEA3213009) | Homo sapiens | biome: human-gut; feature: human gut; material: fecal | place: Sweden | collected 2011 ... | reverse complement strand
ATAGAGCAACGGCCTTCTAAGCCGTGGGTCGGGGGTTCGAATCCCTTCGGGCACATTTATTTTTTTTAATTTGATTTTTTCAAGTTAATACAGCCTAAAAAACATGGTGGGTATGGCGCAGTTGGCTAGCGCGCCAGATTGTGGCTCTGGAGGCCGAGGGTTCGAGTCCCTCTATCCACCTTTTTCTTTATCGCAGGCTTTCGCGATACTATTGGGTTATCGCCAAGCGGTAAGGCACAGGACTTTGACTCCTGCATTCGCTGGTTCGAATCCAGCTAGCCCAGTCAAAATCATAATTCGGGCCATTAGCTCAGGCGGTAGAGCACTTGACTTTTAATCAAGTTGTCCGGGGTTCGAGTCCCCGATGGCTCACTCTTCTATCTTGATTAAATGTTTTATATAGATTATGTATGGAAGTTTTCTTTGACTATCCCATTCGTGGGATATTTTTTTTACAATTTTATCAGAATATTTTACATGAATATTCTTTATATATCAAGCGGATATGGCGGAATTGGCAGACGCGCTAGATTTAGGTTCTAGTGTCAACAGACGTGCAGGTTCAACTCCTGTTATCCGCACTAGGAAAAATAAAAGCTGGGAACATTGTTCCCGGCTTTTATTTTTGACCGAGGCGAACAGAGTTCTTGAACCTGGATTCAGGTCTCGGCTCCGCCTCGGTCGGTGCTTAACAGGTGCCACCGGCACCTAGCACCCTGTTATCCGCTTTCAAGCCTCTAATTATCGCAGGGCGAACAGAGTCCTTGAACCTGGGTTCAGGTCTCGGCTCCGCCTCGGTCGGTGCTTAACAGGTGCCACCGGCACCTAGCACCCTGTTATCCGCTTTCAAGCCTTTAATTATCGCAGGGCGAACAGAGTCCTTGAACCTGGATTCAGGTCTCGGCTCCGCACCTAAATCAATCCATAGCCCGTCTCAAAGATTTCGGACTTCAGATCAGGAGCATTTTCATCAAGAAATTGGTTGGTCAGACAACATAATAAGTAAAACGCAGATAAAGCTTTTAAAGTATTCTTTAAATTAGCTTTTTCATAATTGTATTTATTACTTCCTTCCATCATCTCATTTCTATAGTGTTTCACGAGATTATAATCACGCCACCAACTATCAGAACTGGTATCATCAAACTTTAAAAAAGGAATATTCTTCCAACTGTCATATTGTGCTTTTGTAATCACATACATCTCTCCTAATTTTTCAAACTCAATTTTTACCGCTGCTATCTTCTTCAAAATAGTTGGCCCTTTTGTATCGATGTCACAATCCTCATGTCTCTCTGCGATCATTTCTCTTAACTGTTCTGCCAGGGTATCAATCTCACTGCACAAATTCAAAAAAAGTTTGACATATTGTGCAGAAAATGCAGCAGAATTTTTACCATCAATGGTAACATAAGCATCTGTATCCAATACTTCTTTTTCAAGAAGCTGATACTGACGCCAATACAATTTGTAAAACTCATCTTTTTTCATATACTTCTCCTTATACATTAAACATTAACATATTAAAATTTGCCTATGCCTTTCTCGTATTCCGCCCTTCTAAATCACCTCCCCCTTTGTCAATGACTTATTTTTCCTTTTCTCTTTTTAGGTCATGTTTTTATGTCTATCTGTATGACCTATTTTTCGCTCTCCTTCTTTTAGGTCACATTTTACTGTTGAATTTTGTGACCTGTTTTTCGACTTCATTATTTCAAGTCAACTTTTCTTGGCAATTTTCTTGACCTATTTCACACCTTCTTTCTTTTAAGTCAATTTCTCTCAGTAATTTCCATGACTTGTTTCACACCTTCTTTCTTTTAGGTCAACTTCTCTCAGCAATTTCCATGACTTGTTTCATGCCTTCTTTCTTTTAGGTCAACTTCTCTCAGTAATTTCCATGACTTGTTTCACACCTTCTTTCTTTTAGGTCAACTTCTCTCAGCAATTTCCATGACTTGTTTCATGCCTTCTTTCTTTTAGGTCAACTTCTCTCAGTAATTTCCATGACTTGTTTCACACCTTCTTTCTTTTAGGTCAATTTCGCCCACAAATTTCCATGACCTATTTTTCACCTCCTTTATTTCAAGTCAATTTCGCCTATCAACTTCCGTGGTCTGTCTTTATATCAGCAATAAAACACGCTTTGCGAGTTTTATCCGCTGATTAGCAGTCGTCGAATGCAATCATGCAAGCATGTTGCACTTGACTCGTTGCCATAACAAAAAAAGCTGCAGTATGACCTAGCAACATGACTCAAATATTGCTACATCATTCTACAGCTTAGTTGGCTCAATATTCTTTTTTGTTTGTTTCTAAGAAAGATTACTCTTCTGTTGCCGGCTCTGCAGGAGCTTCCTCAGCCTTCTCTTCTTTCTCATCTTCCTCGTCATCATCATCGAAGAAATCGTCATCAAAATCGTCATCGAAATCATCGTCATAATCATCAAGGAAATCTGGTGTAAGATATGAATAAACTGCATATGCGATACCTGCTACTGCAGCAACTGCTCCAATAATGGCAAGTATTACGAATATAACACCTTTTGCCTTTTCTTCTGTCTGCTCACCCTGAACTAAAATTACATCTTTGTTCTTCATGTTTAATAACCACCCTTTCTTATTTTGTGTCAGCAGGTGCAGGACACCTCACCGACCACTTTTCAAAAATTATAACATACATGGAAATACATTTCCATACTATGAAATTATTTTTTACATCTTTTTAATTTTATCTCCTATGGCACTTTTATATCTTCTTCAGCTTGGCAAATGAAGCGAACATCTTTCTGACTCCACATCTGTCAAAATCTACGGTAACTTCATAATCCTTACCGCCTTTAACAAGACTAGTTACAGTTCCGGGTCCGAACTTAATGCTCTTTACCCTGTCGCCCTCAGCGTAATCTATGGCTGTATCCGACTGCACAACAAATTCCTTGCCAAAGCTTGGTTTTCCTGCACTATATGGATTGTTGCTGCCATATTTCTTGCCGTATCCAGAAGAACCGGCTCCCCTTGAACTATAACCTCCGGCACCGGCACCACCGTAACTACCACTTCCACCATATCCATGGTCAAAATCCCCGTCGCCGCCGAAGCTGCTGTAGGAATTTTTAAATGGATTTGCCGCCGGGCGGGCATCACGCCATACACTCTCCGAGTGTTCAAAGAGCATAGGTGGAATCTCCCTTATGAACCGGGATACTTCATTATAACTATGGGAGCCGTGCATCATCCTGCATTTCGCCGCACTTAAGTACAGCTTCTTCATAGCTCTTGTTATGCCTACATAGCAAAGTCTCCGCTCCTCCTCAAGATTGTCCGGATCATCTGAGTCAATGGCAATCCCGCTTGGGAATATACGCTCTTCCATACCTATTATAAATACATATGGAAACTCCAGACCCTTGGCACTGTGAAGAGTCATAAGCTTCACCGTGCTTTCGTCCTCGCTCATGCTATCGATATCCGCAACCAACGCCACCTCCTCAAGAAATGCCGAAAGGCTTCCTGCGTCATCCTTACCCTCATGCTCTTCTGAGAACTGGATGACCTTATTTCTTAAATCGTCAAGGTTCTCCAGTCTTCCCATAGACTCCTCGGTATGCTCAGCTATAAGCTCCTCTTCATATCCAGTATCTTCCATTATGCGGTCAAATATACTCTCTAACGGTTCTTTTTCCAACATAAGCTCATGAAATCCATCCATAAGCTCTACAAATGTACCTATCTTAGCCGCCGCCCTCTTGAGACTTTCTATTTCCTTTGCCTGACGGAGAGCCTCCATAAGACTACATTCGTGTTCTGCTGCCCATACTGACGCTTTCTCCACTGTTGTGTCCCCAATGCCCCGCCTTGGCACATTTATAATTCTCTTTACCGCAATATCGTCATCCGGATTATTGACTGCCTTCATATAAGAAAGGATGTCTCTTATCTCCTTTCTGTCATAGAAATTCTGACCGCCGTAAACCTTGTGAGGGATATTGGCCATGACAAGCTTCTCACCCATGATACGGGACTGGGCATTTGTCCTGTAGAGAATAGCAATGTCCTTGTAATCCACTCCCGAAGAATAGAGCCTGTGTATCTGATATGCCACCTTCTCAGCTTCCTCGTACTCATTCTCAGCCACATCAAATTCCAACTTGTCTCCTTCAGGCTTGTCAGTCCAGAGAGCCTTGTCCTTTCTGCCCTCGTTGTGCTTTATAACTGCATTTGCCGCGTTAAGGATATTGCCCATGGAACGGTAATTCTGCTCAAGCTTTACCACCTTAGCGTCAGGATACTCATTCTCAAAATTCAGGATGTTGGTAATATTCGCACCTCTGAATTTGTATATGGACTGATCATCATCACCCACTACACAAAGGTTCTTGTACTTGGCAGCCAGAAGCTTCACCAGCAGAAACTGAGTGTGGTTGGTATCCTGATACTCATCCACCATTATGTACTTGAAACGTTCCTGGTAATTAAAGAGCACATCGGGATTATGTTCAAACAATTCGATGGTCTTAAATATCAGGTCATCAAAATCCATAGCATTATATCTCTTAAGCCTTGACTGATATTCCCTGTATACGTCTGCCACCTTACGCATGACAAATTCCGTTGCGTGTTCGCTCTCGAACTCGTCAGGACTCAGGTATTTTTCCTTTGCATCGGATATCTTGGCCATAAACATTTTCTCCGGATATCTCTTTGGATCTATCTGGAACTGCTTCATAATATCCTTTATGACACGCTTCTCATCGTCTGTATCATAAATTGCGAATTCATTGGTATAGCCGATCCTGTCGGCATATCTCCTGAGTATCCTTACGCACATGGAATGGAAGGTACTAACCCATACCTGCTCTGCTCCGTATCCAACTATGTCATTTACTCGTTCCCGCATTTCTCTTGCTGCTTTATTGGTAAATGTTATTGCTAATATATTATATGGTCTTACTCCCTCTTCTGAAATAAGTCTTGCGACTCTGTGAGTCAGAACTCTCGTCTTACCTGAACCTGCACCTGCCAGAATCAGAAGTGGTCCGTCTACATGCCTGCAGGCAATATCCTGCATGTCATTTAATCCTGCCATTATCTTTCTCCTAAAAGTTATTAAAATTGCCTGTTTGGTAACGGCATTTCGTCAGCACCATTTTAAATGTGTCTTCAACACTTGGTGCTTCCTCTGTCAAAGGTTGCTGCAGTATAACGATGTCATAGTCTTCATTACATAGCAGCATAAAGCCGTTGTGGATATGATACCACAACGGCTTTATTTTGTAAAACATATGTTCTGTATATATGAAATTTTTTGTTCAACATATTTATATCTGCAATGACACATGGTTAAATAGCAATCCGTGAAATGGCATATCTACAACAATGCAGTCCACAAATTTATATAAGCTTGTTTCCACAATTAGAACAGAACTTTGCTCCATTGGTTGCTGCTCCGCAATTAGGACAGAACTTCGGTGCTGTTCCATTGCCTGCGACCGCATTACCCCCGGCATTGTTCATGTTATTCACACCATTTACCATCTGGTTAGCCATCATCATGCCCATCTGCATACCCATCATTGAGCCAGCCATGTTATTCGCCATATTGCCCATTGAAGTATTGCCACCGCCAGGTGCTGTCATGGCATCAACCATCTTAACCTGCTGAAATCTTCCCATATCACCAAGCATTGTGTACTCTGCTGCCTGATCGGCACGCTTTGTGATATTCTCAGGATATGTAAATTCGCTGATCTGGAAATCTGTCATTGCAAGACCTATGGAACGAAGCTCCATATCAAGGTCTTCCTTTATTCCCTTTGCGATCTCTGTAGACTGTGCCATAAGGTTGAACACATCGCCGCCAACCTTGCTGATCCACTTCATAAGAAGTCCGTCAAGTATTCCCTTTATACGTCCTCTTACATCCTCTACAAGATACTGCTTCTTAACTCCGGCAACCTTCTCAATAAGAACATTGTAATCATCGATCTTGAATGAGTACTTACCGTTTGATCTTACAGGAAGTCCTCCCGGAAGTCCCTGTGCCTGAAGTCTTATCGGCGAACTGGTTCCCCAGTTGCAGGTGAACTCTTTGGTATTTACAAATAATACCTCGGCTCTCATTCCTGAATTAAAGCCAAACTTAAATCCCTTAAGCGTGGACAGGAACGGTATGATCTGTGACTCTATTGTATAGCTGCCTGATTCTGTGAATATACCTTCAACAGCTCCGTTGTACAGGAATATTGCGTCCTGACCGGGCTTTATTATAAGCTTTGAATCCTTCTTTATTTCCTTGTTAGACCATTTCCAGAAAAGGACGTCATCTCTGTACTCTTCCCATTCTACTACATTGGCAAACTGATTTGAAAATAAACCCATTTGTAATCCTCCTAAATTGAACATCAGCCCATAATAAATCGCCTACGGCGAGGGCTGACGCTACATGTCAAGTTTTCATAGAAAACTTGACACAATCATTGTAACTGGGGCCTATAGCCTTATGACAATCCCATCTTAGCCTTAAGGGCTGCAAGTTCATCTGAAACTGCTGCTGTCGGAGCCTCATCATACTTGCTTGCAAGATCATCTATTGAATCTCCGCCCATTGAGTTGAGCTCGCTCATGGCATTTGCCTTATCAAGCATTGAGTTAGCCTTTGCTTCCATTCTGTCGAAGGCAGCCAGTGATGCTGATGAATCACCGACGCTTCCTATCATCTTGTTCATCTTCTCCTGAGTCTTGGCAACCTGTACCTTAGCCTTGATAGCGTCTCTTCTATTGTTAAGATCCTGAACATCCTTTGTGAGCTTGTCGTGAAGCTGCTTCATCTTAGCTGAATTAGCTGCTGCAGCGTCATATGCCTGCTGTAACGGAACCTGCTTCTGGATGAGCTGGTTCTTCTTCTCAAGGAACTTCATGGCATCTGCTTCATTTCCTGCAAGAAGTGCCTTCTCAGCATAATTCTGCATCTTGGCGATCTCTGCGTCGCACTCATCTAACTGTCTCTTACATCTCTGCTCCTCAGCCATTACTGTAGCTGTCTCTGACTTAACATTTCTTAAGTCCTCCTGGATATCTCTGAGATACTGATCGATCATCTTCTCAGGATCCTCTGCCTTATCAAGTAATGCGTTGATATTAGATGCCATAATGTCCTTAAATCTCTTTAAAATTCCCATGTTATACCTCCTACTGGATATCAGTCTTATTTATTTTTGCTCTCTGCAAATAACTGATATGTCACCCTTACAATATATAGTTGATAATTTTCCGTATCTTTTTTTCGACACATCCACATTATACTATAACCCGTGGTTTCAGGCAACGCAATTCTTGCGATTTGCCCTTATAGTGCACATATTTCCCCTTTAAAATGTCATAAAGTGTTTTCCGGCAGACCTTAAGTTACCTATCCTACAACTCCGTCATCAAATGGACCGTCAAAATCACCGCCCACATCGCCGCCGCTGATCCTTACCTCCGGCTTCTGTCTCTTCCTTGCCTTTAAAGGCATGTTCTCAACAGCCTCGTCAGTGATCTCTTCCTGTAATTTCACAGGTGTCCTATCCATACTTATGGCAGCTCTGCCCTTTTTATTCTTTTCTTTTAAGATTTCATTTGCAACCTGAAATGCGGAGTCAACCACCGTATTGTCTTCCTGCTTATCCTCTTCACCTGCCGGTATTCTTACAGGCTCCCTTGAAGCCTTGACCCTTATAGGATTTTCTGCTTTCTCGTCAAAGTCGAACTCCCACTGGACCATCTCTGACTCATCAACAGGCTCTCTCTTCTCCGCTTCCTTGATCTTGTTCTTCTCGTAGTAAAGCTCATTTGCAAGGAGCTGGCTGATATCAAGGATATCCGCATATCTCTCCTGCTTCTTCATATCCATGAGACCTTCCATAAGCTCATTCTTGTCCTTCTCGATAACCTCTGACTTCTGTCTCAGAGAATCAAGGACCCTGTCAGTCTCTGTGCTTATCATATTGTATGCATTACGAACTGTCTCATTGATCTCCATAAGCATTTCATTTGTGTAGATTATTGCTGATGCATAGATCTCATTTGCAGTACGGAGAGCCATCTTGTCCTGCTTCGGAAGATTTCTCACCTCTCTCTGGAGTGCGATAGGATTTGGCTTACTCATCCTTATTCTTGACGCAGACTGCTCTGCATCAACGATGATCTCCTCCGCATCCTTCTTAGCATCCTTTATGATCTTGCCCCTCTTGTCCGTGACCTCATGATAGTGCTTTAACTCTATATCTATAGTCTTTCTGAGATCCTCAATTATCTCTAATACATCTGACTTATTTACTGTCACCTTTTCATTTGAAAATGAAGCTGTCTGACCTTCATTTACCATGTTCTCAAGTCTGTCTAAGAGACGTTTGGCTTTGCCGTCCTCCATGCCTTGATTCTTAACAATCTGTCTGGCTTTTCTTGGAGTTGTGGTTCTCACTACTCCTGTAGCATTGCCCTTCTTTCCGGCTCCTGCCTTTGCATTAACCGGCCTGGCATTTGTATTTCCTATATTATTTAAAGGTCTCACGCCTGTATTATTCGCAGGTCTGACATTTGCATTTCCTGTATTGTTCACAGGTCTGACATTTGCACTTCCTGTATTGTTCACAGGTCTTCTTGCTCCTGCGCTTCCACTGTTTATTCCCGTATTGTTTGATCTGTTTTTTTCCATTTTAGTACTACTCCTTGATCTGTTGTTGCTTATAGATCCTCTCTATGGGTGCCGTCCTGCATCTGCCCCGGCACTCCCCTTATAATGGGGACAATATCTACTCTATGGCACTCAGCCTAAAATAGCTGAGGGTAACCTTGGTGAGATTGTCGCCTCTGTCATTCTTTATCATCACATCGTAAACCGATATGGTGCCACCGTTCTTAACCTCGGCGGCATATGCCCATATGTATTCCGTGTTCACCGCCGGGCTAAGATATTCAACTGACGCACTTACGGTTGTTACATATCTTCCCCTGGTCATAGCTGCTGCACCGGCAATGGTATCTGCCAATGCAAACAGGCAGCCACCATGGACTCCTCCGTAAGGATTGAGAGTCCTGGTCTCTGTCCTTAATCTTCCTACGGCATGACCGTCAGCCACTTCCATATATTCTATACCAAGTGCCTCGATCATTCCATCATTTCTTAACGATCTTCTTATTTCTTCAAATGTCTTCATTATCTTAATCTATGTCAGGCTTCTTATCATCCCTTGGAAGTCCAAGGAAATCCTGTATCAGATGTCTTGAAAAAAGCCTGCCCTCTTCCGTTTCAAAATACCTTTCCGGGTGCCACTGGAATGCCAGTATGCTCATGGTCGGAGATACAAATGCTTCCACCGAACCATTTTCCTCATCCACCACTATAGGATAAAACATGGTGGACAAATTTTCAAGATAAACGCAATCACTATGGAAATTATTGATCTTGAGTCGTATGTCTGAATTGACGATACGCACATAGTGATCCACACCTCTAGGTCTTGGCACCTTAAAAGGTGCCGAATATGAGATTTTTCCTCCAAACAGGGCATTTATGTGCTGCATACCACGGCATACACCGATTATAGGGATTTCATTTTTCACACAGTACATTATAAGCTTCTCCTCCACCGCATCCCTGTGGGGCTGAAGCTTGGCATTATGAGGCTCCACATAGTGTCTCGGATGGAGTGTTCCTCCCCCCGTAACAATAAGCACATCAAACTGCTCATCAAATATTGCCTCAATATCCTTTGTAAAATTAGATACGGGGTGCAGCCTGATTCCAAGGCTCTCATAAAATTCTGTATAGGCAGCCTCAAGAACATCTGTGGTCTTACCATACATGTTCTGGCCTTCCCTCTGAGTTATAAGTCCATGAAGCATGATCAAGTCCTCCGTCATTTTGAACATTTACCCATTTAACTGCAGGTATCAGTCCACCATCTCTATCTTTCCTTTTCTGCAATCAAGGATTATCCTGTCCTGACTGCATACTCTGTTGTATATCACATCACCGCAGCCTATTGCCGCAGGTATGTTAAACTCCGCACATCTTATTGCCATATGGGATGCCACGCCGCCGTACTTGGTTATAAAGCCCTTTATCCCCTTGGCAAATATCCAGTCAAAGCCCGGATCAGCCTTTTGGATCACCACTATCTTACCGGCAACATCCTGGGTATTATCATCCTCAAGACATACCACCTCTCCGGTAACCACATCGGATGTAATGAAGTTTGGTCTTGCCTGGACGATATGAACCACATCCAGCTCCGTCTTATCTGCTATAACGTCAGGAAGTACCAGCTCGGAATAGGTTCTGTACTCACTTCTGTTCTTATCTATATCAGCCTTGAAGGAAGCAGCAATGTCTTCCTCCGGGATATTTGCACATTTCACAATATCATTGAAGGTAAGGTAAGACATTTCCTCTCTGGTAAGACCCAGATATTCTCCCAGATCTGCCAGAATATCAAGGGCAAGACTTAAAGACTTGGTAAATTCGAACTTAAAATACTCCCTCTCCTCCATGGATTCCTTAAGGAACTCCACAAATTCTGTGGCATCCACATAAAAGCCCAGCTTATCAAGAGCGTCTATTATGGTAAGCACATTAAGGGGATTGTGCTTGAGGGTCTCAAGACGCTGCCTCTGCTTCCTAGCATTTGCACTTCCCTTGTTCATATCAAACTCACGCTTCTCGTAGGTATCACATGTTATATCATATGTTCCGGAACGCAAATGTCCATACCTTTCATCAAATTCTACTCTGGTTATACGTCCGTCCACCAGATCCTGAAAGTCTGCGTCGTACTCTGCTGCCACAGTATATATAGACATCATGAAATCATCTATTTCACCTGAGGTGAAATAGCCCGCCGACACAAATGACCTGCACAGCGCCTTTGATATAAATGCCAGTCTTGCCTGTCTTGCGAATTTAGGAGTGCCATATTGCTTGATGCTCTCAATAAGTTCAACGAAATAGCCTATGGAGGTATGGCAGGTTCTCTCACTCATGATCCAGTTATTCCTGGTGTTCTCCCTGTGGACCCTGAGACCGTTTAATGCCCTGAGATCCTTCATCCTGTTTAATTTGAAATTACAAATAGCGTTATTTGTCAGGTTAAACAGAGCATCTCTGATATCATCTATCTCCTCCTCGGTGAACCCCTCATCCCTTAAGACTGCCAGCTTCTCCTCGGTAGTGAAATCATAATTTGAAAATACAATCTCGAACTCTATCTTGTCATGAGCCGTTCTGTCTTCAAGAAGCTTTTTGTTATAATACTTCATGAGCTTTCTTACAAGTCTGTTCTCCAGATCATCCGGCGTCAGACAAAGAAAGGATTGTTTCAGGGAAATATACGGCTTGTTGCCGATCTTGTACATCAGCTCACCGTCAACCTCACGATATCCTATATAATTAAGTCCCTGATTAAAGGCATGTTTTGTGATTATCTCCCTATACAGAGAATAGTCAAGGGGATGTGGATTTGTTCCGATCATCTCCGCCGGATTCCAGAATGCCATATCTGAAAGCATAGTTCCTGCCGGCTCTCCCAGCTCATTGCACACGCTTTCATAACTTTTCACAGCTCCGGTAATTGCCTGCTTCCACTCATCATCCGAAAGCTTCCCCGGCTCACCATTAATAGCTGCCGCCAGCGGTCTTGTCTGGAATATTATGACCTCACCCTTTGAATCAACAGCCCATTCTATATCAAGTGGATAATCCGGAAGTATATCTTCTATCTCCCTTGCAGCTGTAAGCAGGCTGTCAAAAGGAGCCTTAAGCCTTGTGCTTTCGCATTCATGCCATACATATAATATCCTGCCTCCGAGTCCCGCTGTAACCGTGTCCGTGGACTTGTCATCATAGTTTATGACATAGTAGGGTCTGTTCCCCTTTATGTCCCTTGTGAACAGCACACCGCTAATAACTGCGTCTTTCACCTGGTTCTGTATCAGCACTTCTTCATCATTCACATCACTGTCATAGGAGGCAAACACCCTCTCTATGGCAGACTTCACACTGTCCGGATCTGAGGAATCCACATTAAGAACACTATCAAAGTGTCCCGCATTGGAGTTTTTTTCTCCATCCTCCATGCTGGAAGAGCTTCGCACCACAACAAGGCCACCGGCGAACTCCTTACATACTTCACCGGCAGCCTTGTCCATGTCTTTGTAATATTCATTTCCCGAAAGTGTCATAATGTGTTCAATTCTTGACAATGTCACCCTATCGCTCAGAAATCTAAGCATATCTGCCTTAGTGTAAAACATTTTTTGTACCCCCATATCGCACAACCCTTTCGGGTGCCGACATATTTTCCTTTCAATATTAATCCCTCCCGGGACTTACTACGATGAAAAACATTACAAAACAACGCTTTTACCATAACCTAAGCTATCATGTTACAAACTGCTATGATCGAACTTCCATGATCAAGTCTCCATGATCAAACTTTTATACAACACAACTATCACGTTCTATTATTTAAAGCTTAAAAGGTCATCAACTGACTTTCTTGCCGGCATATCCGGTGCAAATGCAGGATATCCCATAGGAACAAGTGCAGCAACTGTCTGTCCCTCAGGTATTCCGACGATATCTGCTACCTTCTTGTCATCAAATATACCAAGTATTACTGTTCCAACCCCCTTGTCATGAGCTGCAAGGCAGAATGTCTGGGTTGCGATACCTGCGTCGAACATCTCCCAGTTCTCTTCCTTTGAGGTTGAGAAGCTTCCGTCCTTCTCATATCCACAGATACCGTTCTTCTGAAGTATAAGCATTAACTGACCACATCTTGAAAGAGTCTTCTGGTTAAATGCGAAATCCATAACTCCTTCTGCTGCGATCTTATCTATGATTGCCCTGTCTTCAACCAGCATATACCGTATAGTCTGGGTGTTCTTCCATGATGGTGCATAGCTCGCAAGCTCCACGATCTCCTTAACAACCTCCTGTGGAACCTTCTCATCAGTAAACTTTCTTACGCTTCTTCTTTCTTTGATACACTGTACTGTCTCCATAACCTGTCCTCCTTGTATTTAAAAAATTTAATCTTTATTGAAATGTCGGCACATTCTAACATGCCTCCTCTTTTGTATTGCCCTGTAATAAAGTGCAACATTCTTTAATATTTTAACATAAAAAAAGTGCTGTCTCAACATTCACACGCTGATTAAACAACACTTTTTTTGCCTGTTTTATTTACTTTTTAAATGAGCCCCTTTATATAAAGAATACTGCTTGTAAGGGAGCTGCCATGCTTCTTGATATACTCCCTGTACTCCTTGTAATTTATATAATATTTCTTGCCCCAGGAAGATACCACGAGGTACTCAACCCTGCCAATAGTCTCCACGCCGGTAACAACAACGTAATGGCTCTTAACATTGTTCTTGACGGACTGCACCATCTTACCATCCTTGTTGAGGTAGAACTTTACTCCCTCCTTACCCCATACATTTGGACTATTAGGTCCTATGGACAGGATAACCGGCTTGTTTTTTCTGATGAGATGTCTGATCTCCTTCATCATCTCAGTGCTTGACAGAAATACCTTCCAGGTTGCCTTAAGTCCTATATCATGAAGCATAAAATACACATTCATGACATTCTGGATACCTAAGCCTGTGATTCCTGTAGGCATGGTAAAATGCACATACCTCTTATAGAAAAGCTCCACATATGCCAGGTAATCATTCTTGTTATAACATCCCTTAGGCTTGCTTATCTTTCTTATGGCATCAGTCATCATGTTAGGATTTTGTTCCGCCAGATATATACTAAGATCTGCCATAGCTACGATACCGCAGCCGTAATTGGACAAATGTTTTCTTTCAAGCCAGGTCTGGTTGCCGCCATAGCTTACAATATTCATGTTTTTTATCTTTATATAGTCTTTGTTTAAAAGATGATTGTCTTCCATGCTATCACTGCCTCCATTCCGTACATTCACAGGATATTGCATATACCACATGCGCCTGCCTTTATGTGCCCATTATAACACGGTGGCGGCAGCATATCAATCATTTTTTAAACTATGTAATGTGGTTTTTAATACTACATTTATTTTTTATTTTTGACTTTACTTTCATTCTTTATTTTGGTATAAGTATTGATGTGAGTTGGACAAGTGATCGCGGCTGCATAAACGAAAGGATGCAGGTGAGGAAAGTCCGGGCTTCACAGGGCAGAGTGCCGGATAACGTCCGGTGGAGGCAACTCCCAGGCCAGTGCAACAGAAATAAACCGCTTCCCCTTGGGAAGTAAGGGTGGAAAGGCGAGGTAAGAGCTCACCGCTGTTCTGGTAACAGAGCAGGCTCTGTAAACCCCACTCGAAGCAAGACCGAATTGAAACCATACAGCGGCCCGCTGTGTTTCGGGTAGGTCGCTTGAACTTCGTGGTAACGCGAAGGCTAGATAGATGATCACTCACGACATAACCCGGCTTATAGTCCAACTCATATTATTTCAAATAATTCTAAAAAATCACTTATCTAAACTAATTTATCAAAGTCTTAAACGCGATTCCATTCTTATATCAAGATTTTTATGCCGGATTTTACAGTCCGAAATATCAAGCTTTTTATACTCTGAAGCATCCGCCGCCGACGAATTCTCTCACTATAGAATTGCATGGTACCATGTCTAAAGGGGCTTCCTCAAAGAGATCCATGAGCTTTATAAGTCTGCCTGCAACCTCTGCATATTTTTCATTGTATTTAAGTTCGTATATAAGCGGCATTGCAAATGGCTTAAGTACCGAGTATTCATACAGCAGTCCTGAATTAAACATTACATTTGCCTGATTTTCATAAGGGAAGATATGCTTCTCTTCGCCCTCTCTTACCTTTTTCCACATGGAGATGGTACTGGCAGCGTCATTTCCCCTGAGTCTGTTATCCCTCACGATCCTTCGTATGAGACGTCCGTCCATGGTTGAGACTTTATTATCCTCGTCAATATATAACTGGTTAAGTGGGCTTATATAGATTTTGAACATATCACTCTGGTCAAGCTTAAAGGTCATCTGAGGATTTAAAGCGTGTATTCCTTCCATTATGACTACATCATTTTCAGTTATGGAAAGAAAATCTCCGTTGTATTCCCTCACTCCAAGCTTAAAGTTAAAGTTAGGTATCTCCACAGTTTCTCCCCTTAAGAGAGCCAGCATATCGTCGTTAAGCTTCTCAAGATCCACTGCCTCTATGCACTCAAAATCATAGTTTCCATTTTCGTCCTTAGGATTATCCTCCCTGTTCACAAAGAAATTATCTGCCGCTATAGGATGAGGCGTCTGCCCCATAGCACGAAGCTGTATGCCCAGTCTCTGAGAAAATGTAGTCTTACCCGCAGAGCTCGGTCCTGCTATCAGCACCAGCTTTCTGTTCTCAGATACAATACGTTTGGCTATTTCGTATATGGAATTTTGCTGCATAGCTTCACATATGAGTATAAGTTCAGTAAAATGGCCGCTCTTCACTACGGCATTTAATTTTTCCACAGAATCAATATTTACTTTTTTTGCCCATTCTCTGGCTGTTTCCTTAAGGGAACCTACATTATTCTCACACATCAGAACCGTCACCTCATATTGGTTTTAAAAATATCATCTTACTTATGAGCACGCCACAGATTACACACCTATTCAATCCACCATTTCATAACCTGAACCATTTAAGCTCATTTCAATCTCTTGAATTTCACGAATTTCTTCGGAAACCTGCCTGCCTCTTTCAATGCTCTTATCCGTATTCTTCAAAGCCAGTGCATCCAGAATATTTTTCTTCTGCTTCTTCAGATATTTCATGTAATTCTGAAAGATATGATCCTTTCCGTGAATAAGGAGTTTTCCATATGTATAGTATATCTCCTTTTCATAGCTCTCCGGACAGTCACAGGTAAGGTCAACATCTATTATATTGTAGTATTTGCCATCTTCAAAAATCATCTTCTCCCTAACTATATGTCCGCCTATGTCATGAATGTAATGTCTCACCCTTGGCACATCAGACTGGGGCTGCAGCACAACCTGTTTTAGACTATTCACCACAGTCTGTCCCTGTTCCAATATTTTAATCATCAACATTCCACCCATCCCTGCTATGATGGCAGTATCTGCTTCTCCCGGTGTTATCCCCAAAAGACCGTCAGCCATCCTTACCTGTATCCTGTCATCAAGGCCATAGGCTTTTACATTTCTGGCGGCTATCTCCACGGGACCCTTTCTTACATCAGACGCTATCACTGATGTCGCGGTATTATTTTTTATCAAATAAATAGAAACGAAGGCATGGTCACAGCCTATGTCGCACACCCTGCTTCCTGTGTTCACCATGTCCGCAACTGCCTTCATTCTATCAGAAACAATTATATTTTCCATATTTTAAAATCTACTATATGTCCTATCTTAGTAAATGTAGTCTCTGAGCTTTCTGCTCCTGCTTGGATGTCTGAGTTTTCTCAGAGCCTTTGCCTCGATCTGTCTGATACGCTCACGGGTCACCTTAAATTCCTTACCTACCTCTTCAAGAGTTCTGGCACGGCCATCCTCAAGACCGAATCTAAGGGTAAGCACCTTCTTCTCTCTCTCTGTAAGAGTATCAAGAACCTCAACAAGCTGCTCCTTTAAAAGCTGGAATGCTGCAGCCTCTGCAGGTACAGGTACGTTATCATCCTGGATGAAATCACCAAGATGGCTGTCCTCCTCCTCACCGATAGGTGTTTCAAGAGATACAGGTTCCTGGGATATCTTAAGGATCTCTCTTACTCTCTCAACAGGTATATCCATCTCCTTGGCAATCTCCTCAGGCTGTGGCTCTCTGCCCAGCTCCTGAAGAAGCTGTCTCTGGACTCTGATGAGCTTGTTGATGGTCTCTACCATATGAACAGGGATACGGATAGTTCTTGCCTGGTCTGCAATAGCTCTTGTTATTGCCTGACGAATCCACCATGTTGCGTATGTGGAGAACTTATATCCCTTTCTGTAATCAAACTTCTCAACCGCCTTTATAAGACCAAGATTTCCCTCCTGGATAAGGTCAAGAAATAACATGCCACGACCTACATATCTCTTGGCAATACTTACAACAAGACGAAGGTTAGCCTCGGCAAGCTTCTGCTTTGCACGCTCATCACCCTCTTCCATTTTCTTGGCAAGCTCGATCTCTTCCTCAGCACTTAAAAGAGGCACCTTACCGATCTCCTTAAGGTACATTCTTACAGGATCTTCAATGCTGATGCCGTCAGGTACTGATATATCAATCTTCTCAACGTCTTCCTCAATATCATCGTTTATAAGTATCTCATCGTCACCATCATCATCTGTAATTGTAAGTATATCCACGTTATTTCCCTCAAGGAAAGCAAATATCTGTTCCATCCTCTCAAGATTAAGCTCTATTTCCTTTGCGTCATTGAAGTAATTGATGATCTCCGTGTCCTCAATCACCATCTTTTTCTTCTTCGCCATCTCCAGAAGTCCCTGAAGCTTCGCCTGAAATTTCTCTTCAATAGCATCCTTGTTTTCTTTTGATTCCATTTTTATTACTCCTCCTGTTTATACGACATCAGCCCATTTACAGAACCTCAGTCCACTTGTTAAGCCAATAATCAGATGTCGATCTTAAGCTTTGATATTTTATTTTGTTCAAGTATAAGCTCCTGCAGCCTCTTCATATCATTTGCAGCTATAGCCGCCTCCCTGTCTGCTTCTATACTTGATAATTTTACTTTCTTCACCACATCCGTCAGAGCCCTTGAAGCTTCCTCCTCAGTCATGTCTATCCTGATGTCGGTCTGCATCATCTCTGCCACAAGACGTTGTTCTTCTATCTCTGAAAATGTGTCCACTATGACCGCCGGCTTGACACTTCCGGTCTCCCTGTACTGCTTGTACAGGTGTGCTGCCACATTTCTGTATATTCCCTCTTCGAAGCAATGTTCATCAATAATGCCGTTTAACCTGTCGAACAGCTCCGGCTTATTGACAAGCCAGGAAAGCAGCAGCTTGGAGGTAAGCCCTTCCTTCCGCCGCTTCTTCATCTCTGTAACAGCTCTGTCCTCATCACTGCCTCTATTTGAAACGATCTCCGCACCGCCTCCGGCGTCAACCCCGGAAACAGTCATTCCCTTCAGACCATATTCTGTCACCACAGACGCCAGCGCCTCCCGGTCGATCATGTATTTCCTCGCAACCGCGTCCACATAATTGTCTCGCTCCAGCTTCTGTTCAATGGCAGCAAGTCTCTTCGCCACCTCATTCTGGAATTTGGTCTTCTGCTCCGGATCGTTCATGTCATAGCGCTCCGACAATATTCTCACTTCAAACATTATGCCACTTTCAGAGTTATTTATTCTTTCCTGGAAGCCCTCGGTACCAAGAGCCTGGATAAGCTCGTCCGGATCCTTGTATGGCTTCATATTTATAACTCTTACAGGCACATCAAATTGTCTCAGTATGGCAAGATTTCTAAGGGTCGCCGTAACGCCTGCCCCATCACTGTCGTACGCCAGATATATCTCCTTTGCATACCGCTTCAATATGTTGGCATGTCCCGGTGTAAACGCAGTACCAAGTGATGCCACCGCATTATCAAATCCTGCCTGGTGCATGGATATTACATCCATATATCCCTCGCAGCATATTATATATCCCTTTCTGCTACGTTTTGCTATATTCATAGCAAACAAAGTATGGCTCTTATCAAACACCTGGGTATCCTTGGTGTTGATGTACTTAGGCTTTCCATCGCCCAGTACTCTTCCTCCAAAGCCGATAACCTTGCCATTTATATCAAGTATGGGGATCATGGCTCTGTTCCAGAACTTGTCCGTACCGCCATTCTTCTCATCTATCTCCACAAGTCCGGAGTCCTTAAGTTCTCCGTCGGTGTAGCCTTTTTTCTTAAGATACCTGTACAGGTCATCCCTGTAGATATCCGCATAGCCCAGTCCAAACTTCCGGATGGTCTCATCTGTAAGTCCTCTTTTCCGAAAGTAATCATAAGCTTTCTTACCGTGTTCACTGTTCTTCATTATATAATGAAAGTACGCTGCTGCATTCTTGTTCATTTCCTTAAGAAGAACATTGTAATGCTCACGTTTTCTGTCCTCTTCGCTTCCCTCCATCTTAGGGACCTGCATACCCACTCTCTCAGCAAGAAGCTGTATGGCCTCCGAAAAGCCTAAGTTCTCATATTCCATGACAAATGTGAACACATTGCCGCCTACTCCACATCCAAAGCAGTGATACAACTGCTTGTCCCTGGACACTCCAAAAGATGGTGTCTTCTCATGATGGAACGGACAGCACGCCTTATACTGGCTTCCCTGCTTTTTAAGACTTACATAGCTTCCTATAACATCAACTATATCATTTCTTGACCGGACCTCCTCGATGAAGTCCTGTGAATAAAACATTACGCCCCTCCCTTCCAGGATTTTGGAACATATATATCTTTAAACTGCTGTGTCGCGTAATTATCTGTCATTCCTGCAATATAATCACACACCACAGTCCTCTGATCTTCTCCTGTCAGTATCAGCTCAACACATTCATTGGTAAGCCTGCTGACATCCTCCATATAGTAATTATACAGAAGCTCCAACATCATGTCGGCTTTCTTCTCCTCGCACTTGGCTATTGGATTTGTATATAGATACTTAAACATATATTGCCTTAAATTTCCAAGTGCTTCACTGATTTCAGGTGAAAGTGATACGATTTCCTTACCACAGCTGTTGTTTATGGCATCATGTATAAGGCAGTTAAGTCTGTCTCTGGTGGTATGTCCCAGAATATCCGTAACATTCTCGGGAAGATCCGACTCCTTTAATATATTCCCTCTTATGGCATCATCAATATCGTGGTTAACATAGGCAATCTTATCTGATATGCGGACGACCTGCCCCTCTAAGGTCTTAGGCATAAGGGAAGTTTTATGATTAAGTATGCCGTCCCTTACCTCCACGGACAGATTCAGTCCCTTTCCCTTATTCTCAAGCTTCTCAACAATCCTTACGCTCTGTTCATTATGGTTAAATGGTCTGCCGCTACATCTGGTGAGGGTTCTCTCACCGGCATGTCCAAATGGTGTATGTCCCAGATCATGCCCCAATGCTATAGCCTCTGTCAAATCCTCATTCAGTTTAAGAGTTCTTGCTATTGTTCTGGCAATCTGTGCCACCTCAAGGGTGTGGGTAAGTCTTGTCCTGTAATGATCATCATCCGGTGTAAGGAAAACCTGAGTCTTATGCTTCAATCTCCTGAAGGACTTACAATGAAGTATCCGGTCCCTGTCTCTCTGATATATGGTTCTTATGTCACATGGCTCCTCATACACGTCACGTCCCTGCGACTGATTGCTGAATGCTGCATACTCTGACAGCATTTCATGTTCTCTCATTTCCTGTTCTTCACGAAATGTCATAATAACCTTTTTTCTCCTTGTTGACCCAATTTACACAGCCATATACGCTCATTGACACTGCTCACACAGACATATATACTATTGGCTCAGCCCATAAAATTATGTCGTGCTGCTCTTTTTATGTTTCATTTGGCACAATGCCGCATATTTTTTGCCTACATTTTTATTATTCTCTGTTTTTTTTCATAATCCTTTTTATTTTTTAAAATATTTTACGAAATTATTTGCGTTTTAATTTTGCTACCTTCCTCGTTACCATAAATAAGTAGAGCAGCAACCATTTTTATTTGCCTGCGGCAAGGGTTGCTGCAACGTAACGATGTCGCAGACATCATTACAATAAGTGGAGCAGCAACCATTTTTATTTGCCTGCAGCAACCATGTCACGGACATCATTACAATAACAAAAACTGCGGCAACACACACCGAAGAGGCTTACGTCCACGATGTATGTTATCCGCAGAAAAATTCATTCAATATTTTATTATTACAAATCCGTTTTAGTCTGTTGTTATAGCTCCGCAATTCTCAAGGTTCTTTACCAGTCCCTTGAAATCGAAATCAGCCCATACGGTTCCCTGAAGGTCATTTACTTCATCAACAGGTATAGTGGCAAGCCACTGACTCTGCAATTTGTCAAACTGATCAGACTCTGTACTCTGTGCCGAATATGATATGAAGTTTGTCTTGAGCTCTTCATCATTGTCATTCACCATGACAATAACGGCATATCCAAGAGTATCCTCTATAGGGCCTGTACACTCACCCGTCTTAAGATTGTTCATTATCTTATTAATCTCATCATCACCATAACCGTCTGTATAGCCTGTATCGTCTCTTGAATAGTCTGTAACACCATACTTATCCGCAACGGTCTCATAGGATGCTCCAGCCTGAATCTCCTTCATGGCTGCCTCAGCATTGCTCTTCACCTCAGCCTTCTTGTTATCTGATACATATACATAGTTGCCATCTGAATCTTTCTTAGGTGAGTCGCCATCTATCTCTACAGTAGGGAACAGCATATAGTAATAATCTGTGAACACGGTGTCCTTATACTGCTTCTCAAGATCAGCCTGGATCTTTGAACCCATTTCATTCTTTATATCATTTTGGAACTTTGAAGCCATAGCCTGCTCCTCAAAAACCCGCTGTATGGTTTCATCTGTGATACCATAGGCATCCAATACCTCCTGGCTTATCTTACCCTTGAATGACTCTATATTTTTATTTATATAATCATTATCGCCATCATCCAACTCAACATTGTTGTTCTTGGCCACATTATAGATTATTTTGTTCTGTCTTAACAATGAAAGAGCATATCCTTTATTGGTCTCTACACTACTGTCATCTTTAAGTGCTGATGATGTAACACCATATGTAAGAGCCTCCTGCATTGCATATAATGCCATCTCATCCATAGTAATGTCATAATCGCCAATGACCAGTGCCTTTGTTTTCTGTGCCTCATCTGCACTGTAATACTTGGTGATCTTCTTGTCACCGGAACCGCATCCCACAAGACCTATTGTCATAGAAGCAACTGCTGCAACTGCAAGAAGCCTCTTTAATCCTCTTTTTATCATCTCTTTATTCCTTCCTGATACATATAATACCAAATCCAAGCTCCGCAAATTATAATATCCGCTAAAAGATATCCACCCAAAGCCTACATTCAGCTTCTTAATTCTAGTTTAATATGGTCTAATCGTCAAGGAATTTCACAGTTTTTTCACTATATAGCCGCAGTCAGGTGTACACCTACGGCAAGGGGTTGCTGCAATAAATAGAGCAGCAACATTCTAATTTGCCTACGGCAAGGGTTGCTGCAACGTAACGATGTCACAGACATCGTTACAATAAATAAAACAGCGGAGAGTAAACTCTCCGCCGTCTTATTTATTATATCCATACAAATCTACATTTATATGTATCTAATATGCAATTACTCCTTTACACCACCAAGTGCAACACCGGCGATGATATACTTTGAAAGTATAAAGTATACGATCAGAAGTGGTAATACTGTAAGAGTAAGTCCTACGTATACATAACCGTAATTTACTCTGATAGCATCTGACTTAAGTCCCTGTACAAACATAGGAAGTGTATACTTCTTAATCTTTGTAATCATCATTGTAGGTGTATACAGGTTGTTCCATGAAGCTATGAATGCGAATATAGCCTGTGTAGCCATAGCCGGCTTCATAAGTGGTAATGCAATTCTGTTGAATGTTGAGAACTCACTTGAACCATCGATTCTGGCAGCCTCAATGATCTCAACTGAAAGTGCACCCTGCATGTACTGCTTCATGAAGTAAACTGTTGAAGGTGCTGCTGCTGCAGGAATAATAAGTGTTAAGTATGATCCGTAAAGACCAATCTGCTTCATGAATGCCATGAAACCAATGATTGAAACCTGTGCAGGAATCATCATGATAGCCATGATGAATGACCAGGCAACATTCTTTGCCTTGAAATTGTAAACTGTAATACCATAAGCAGTTAATGTTGCGCAGTACACCTGAAGAATTGTGGCAGGAACAGTTACAATTAAACTGTTACCCATAGCCTTCCAAAGACCTACACCACCTTTTGTCTCACTTATCATACCCGTAAAGTTCTTAATGAACTCTGTTCCCGGTATAAATGCAAGACCCTGCTGAATTCTCGCAGATGGCAATGTTGCATTAACAATCATTACATAGAATGGGAAGACACTCAGGAAACAAAGGAACACGCAGATAATCGTTCTGAAAATCTTCTTAGCTCTGATCTTAGCTGAATAACTCTCGTCTATGCCTATTGTATTTGTTGCTCTAGACATCTCATACACCTCCTACGCTTTCTTCACTGCATGCTTCTGCTTATCAGGTCTGTCCTTAGTAGCGATAAAGAATATCATACTAATTATCATAGTACAGATAAACAGAATTACTGAAATAGCACCTGCATAACCATAGTCAGGGTTCTGTGAGAATGCTACCTCTCGAATCATCATAGTTACTGTATGGGATACACGTCCCGGCTGACCAACACCATTGTTTACGTTGAACAGCGCTGGAATATCGTACATCTGAAGACCACCGATTGCTGATGTAACCAATGAGAACTGAAGAATTGGCTTAAGCAATGGCAGTGTGATCTTGAAGAACTCCTGTCTGCTGTTAGCTCCGTCAACCATAGCTGCCTCATAAAGTGATGGGCTGATACCAAGAATACCTGCGATAAGAACTATCATAGTATTTCCATACCACATCCAGAACTGCATGAAGCCTATAAGACCGATTGTTCCGGCCTTGCTGTTAAGGAAACTGTAATCACCCAGCCCCGGCAGCTTTCGTACCAGCAGTGTTACAGGTCCCTGATTACCGAACAAACTGTTGAACAGTACGGCGATAGATGAAGCTGTAATGATATTAGGAAGGAACATCATAACCTTGAATGCGCCCTGACCCTTAAGCTTTACAACTGTATCTGTAAACCATGCTGATAAAAGTAATGCTAATAAAATCTGTGGAATAAAGTTAATTATCCAGATAATCAATGTATTCTTAATTGTGTTCATAGGAATTGTATTGAACCAAACGTCCTTACCAGCCAAGAAATCTCTGGTCTTCAACACCTTAAGATAGTTGTCGAATCCACAGAAACCATCGTTTACAAGCTTTGAACCGGTCATCTTGTACTCAACAAAGCTTAAGTAAAATGTGTAAATCAGTGGATACAACTGGAAAATCAAGAATACCAAAAAGAATGGAGCGATGAACATATAGCCATACTTTCCATATTCAACTGTCTTCTTTTTCATGTTTTCACTTCCCCAATTTTCTTAAAATATGTTTTTCACGTATCCTCCGTCAGACATTTTACAAAAACCACCAAATTCTACCCCGATTCAATACTTTTTGTAAAATGCCTAACAGCGATATATCTCAGACTTTTTAAAATTATGCACCGGCCTAGGCCGGTGCATAACCTTAATTTCAGCTTGTGAAGCTGTACTTTATGATATTATATTGATTACTCAACAGTAACATCTGTAAGTGTAGCTGCAACGTCAGCCTTGAGAGCTGCGATTGCTTCATCAACGCTACCATACTCACCTGTGTTGTATGATGTAGAAACTGTTGATAAGCTGGTGTTGATCTGTGAATCATACTTTGTTGACTTGCTCATGTCGATAGTCTTAGCACCCTCATTGAATGTTGTAAGAAGGTTCTGACCATCAAGCTTGTCATTAGCACCTACGCCATCAGCGATAGCCTTTTCAACTGCTGCCTGGTTGTTAGGGCATCCCTCATCACCATTAGCTGCCATGTCATACATAACATCTGTATCACATGTTAATGTGTAGATTAAGAGACCTGCAAGTGATGGGTTTGGACAATCCTTACCATAGAAGAGGTATGAACCACCCCAGTAGTAACCACATGGGCCAGGGCATGCCTGATACTTAACGTCTTCTGTTACGAATACTGTATCACCCATGAACCAAGTTGTACCGAAGAAACAGAATGTTGTGCCGTTTGACATGTTAGCTGTCCACTCTGTTGACCACTGTGATGAATTCTGGCTGTATCCGCCATCATAGATCTTCTTTGAAAGCTCGAGCATTGTCTTAGCTGAATCTGAAACTACAAGCTTGCCATCAACTACCCATGCTGAATCCTTGTTAGCAAGAAGTGGGTACTTAAGCTCGTCTGGTCCTGAAACCATGTACTTGCCTGCTGCCTTAATCTTTTCAGCTACTGCGAAGAAACCATCCCAGTCTGAAACCATTTCCTGAACCTTCTCAGGATCTGATGTTCCGAGAACTTCCTCAGCCATAGCCTTGTTGTAAAGAAGAACACCAGGTGTTGCCTGCCATGTACAAGCCATAAGGTTACCATCAACTGTAGCGAAATCTACTGTGTACTGGTAAGCGTTAGCGTACATATCAGCTGTAATACCAGCCTCTGATACAGGAGCTGTGAAATCCTTGTCAGCGTAGCTGAGCATTACTGACTCATCTGAAGCGAATACTGAAGGATACTCTGTTCCGTCATCAACTGCGTTCTGGATCTTAGCTGGGTACTCTGACTCTGTACCTGATACGTTAAGGTTTACATACTTAACAAGGTCTGAGTACTCTGGGTACTTTGTTCTGAAGTATGTATCAATTCTGTTACCTAACTCATCATTCCATGAGTAAACGTAGATAGCCTTGTCATTGATACCTGATACATCAAAGCCTGTAGCCTCTGAGCCACCTGCTTCTGATGTGTCCTCTGAAGCTGCCTCTGTTGTTGCCTCTGAAGCTGCCTCTGTTGTTGCCTCTGTTGTTGCTGCTGTTGTTGCCCCTTCCTTGCTTCCACATGCTGTAAGTGATAATCCCATAGCAAGTGCTAATGAAAGAGCCAATGCCTTTTTGATTTTTCTCACAAAAAAACCCTCCTTTAAAATATGTGTGCATCCGGTCATCACCGGACTGCCTATAGTCATAGATTATTTTCTCAGTTGTACATCGAAATGTTCAATCTGCTATGACCCACTTATGATATTATTGACAAATACTCCTTGTCAACACAAGATGATTATAGGACATATTATCTAATTTGGCAAGTGTTTATTTATATCTTTTTATCTTTTTTGTACATTTTTGCGTTAATGGGAAGAAAAATATCACCAATAGACCATATTTTTATTTATACTATTTTTCCAGTTTCACTATATTGACACACAATTAATAATATCCCGCTTTATGATACAGGTTTCACAAAACGGGATACTCTCAGACATTCTTACAATTCAATTTCACTTTTTATTCTTATTTTACATTTACGAATTATATTTCTGTTTTTTATGTTTATTTAATATTTCTGCATTTTCTTATTTTATATTTTCCTCTATAAAGCCGGATATCTTCTCTGACACTCCTTTCGGATCATAGGTATAGAGTCTTGCTGGTCCGGACATCTCTTCGCAGGTTATATTGCTGTACTGTGAGTAGAACTCCTTAGCGCCACTGCAATATGCAGCTACATAATCGAACTCTTCGTCCCCGTCCTCCGCCTTGACCTCTTCATAGGTGGTTTTGGCTGTCTCGTCATCATTTATATACGGCTCAAGCAATGGATTGGCCATGAGCATATACATAGGGATATCCTCAGGCATCCCCAGTTCCTTAACCGCTGCCGCATTATCAACGGTGTAATAATTCTCGAAGTACATATCTCTTGTATAGCCACGCTCTGCTATAATGGCATCCCTGGTCTTCATCTGTATATCGGAATATACATCGCCTATATTGTCCGGGAATGAACTCTTGGCAAGTCTCATTCCACCGATCTTGGTGAACTGTATCATGAGATAATCAAAAAATCCCGTATACTCATCTGTGGTGATACTGTCAAACTGCTCTGCATAGTTCATATCCATACCGATTATCGCCTGTACCTCATCTTTATATGTATCTGCCCAGTACACAGCATCAAGTCCGCCGGTGCCCGATGCAACAAGTACATAAGGTCCCTCTATGCCCTTTTCCTGAAGCACCTTTCTGTAGTCATCAACCATGGCATCTATATGCTTATCTGAATCGGCACTCGGAGAAAATCCATATCCACTCTTATCCACATAAACAAGGTGATACCCGCTAAGCTCATCAAATAATGGCTGGAGTGCTATGGAGTCATCACACACCAGTCCGTCATGTATGAATACCAATGTTGTATCTGCCTCTGTGTCACCCCCTTCAAGGACATGTATATTCTTGCCGTCTATGTTCACCATCTCACCGGGAGCGTGCATGTAGACTGCCTCCTTCTTGCATTTGCTTCTGTGATTGATGTAAAGTCCCACAAATACGATCACATTTATAACCAGGATAGCCAGCATAAATATGATGAATATCTTGAAGAACTTGTGGAGAAAGTTTTTTACTTTTTTGCTCATTATTTTTATCCCTTCTGTATTTCTTATGTTTTCTATAATAATATAGATATTTTTTTTAGTAAATGCTTTTGTGACATTTCAGACTTTTTTCATACTTTATTTCTTTTTATATTATTTTTCATATGTTAATATAGGAAACAAAGCAAATGTACTATGAGTAAAGGAGGCTTCAGATGAGCACAGAAGATAAAGAGAAGGACAATCTCAAGAATACAGGCAAGGACCATAGCCAAAGCACCAACAAAGATATATCCGTGGATAATAACAAAAGCACCAATAAAGAGAGCGATAATACCGACAGTAAAAAAAAGGTCAAAGATATAAATGAGTATGAGCCGGTCCGAAAGGGCTCCACAAGACGTGTTGCAGAGGGCTTCAAGGATCCCAACCAGGTTGAGGCAGATGCAGGCAGAGTGACAGAGGATAATCTCGAGCTCCATGGGCTGTCAGGACGCCAGCGCAGAAAAGAGCTGCGCAAACGATTCTATGCCGAAATGGCTGATATGGATACTAAGTCCAAGGTTAAATTCTTCTTCCGGTACAACAAATGGAAGATCATCATCCCTATACTGGTTATCGCCATTGTGATATCCACTGTGGGAACCATAATAAACAACAAGAAGCCGGTCGCCATATCCTACGCCATCATTAATTCGCCGAACTATTACGACATAAACACCGACGTGATTGAAAAGGACTATATGGAATATTATGGTATGTCTACGAAGAAATATCAGATAATATCCACAGGTGGTATAAATTATGACCTTGATACCTACGAGGAGGATTCACAGCAGTACTCCAATTCTGCCGCCTACACCTCATTTCCTACCAACTGCAGAACTAACTACTATGACATAATCATTACTGACAAAAAGGGTCTTGAGTATTGTGCCAAGACATCACTGATATATCCTGTTGACGATATATTCACCGCAGACCTGTCAAATGCCATCAGCAAAGGCTGCAGCGATCTCCTCACGTCAGCCAAGGATTATGAAGACAACGACGAGGTATTTGCCATTGATATAAGCGGTACGGCTTTCGCCAAGTCACTAAATCTTGACTTTGACCAGGCATATATATGCTTCCCGGGTTCTGATACCAGCAATATTGAAAATGTGCGAAAGATGTTAAACTTCATCTTTGATCTCGGACTTTCATTTGAAGAACAGTAAAAGCAAAAGAAAAAAGCGGCGGGCAGAGAAAATTTAACCTTCTCTGCCCGCTGTTTTTGCCTGTTTTCACTGTCAGTCTATATATTTTCTTTCCTGCAGCCTGTCTTCCCTATCTTGGGAGCTCGATAAATCCAACCTTCTTGTATACCTTGCGAAGTGTCTTATTGGCATAGTAGGATGCCTTTGCTGCATTTTCCTTCATCATGCTGTCAAGGTACGTCTTATCTGCAATAAGTCTTGCATACTCGTCCTGTACAGGTTTAAGGGTCGAAGCAACAGCCTCTCCCACTGCCATCTTGAAGTCTCCGTAGCCCCTGCCGTCAAACTCGGCAACTGTCTGCTCAGGAGTATTTCCTGTTACTGCATCATAGATATCAATAAGATTCTTGATGCCCGGCTTATCTTCTGAATATGCTATAAATCCGTCTGAATCTGTAATGGCTCTCTTGAACTTTCTCATGATCGTATCTGTATCATCAAGAAGAAGAATGCTTCCGTTTGGATTCTCATCTGACTTGGACATCTTCTTTGCAGGATCCTGAAGACTCATTATCTTGGCTCCGCTCTTGCCCATGTAAGCTTCCGGTATTGTAAATACGTCACCATAGATACCGTTAAATCTTCCGGCAATATCTCTTGCAATCTCCAGGTGCTGGAGCTGATCCTTACCTACAGGAACCATATCTGCCTGATAGAGAAGGATATCTGCTGCCATAAGTACAGGATATGTAAATAATCCTGTGTTTATGTTATCCGCATGCTTTGCTGACTTGTCCTTGAACTGGGTCATTCTGCTCATCTCTCCCATGTAGGTATAGCAGTTAAGTATCCATGCAAGCTGTGCGTGGGCAGGTACATGGGACTGGAAGAACAGGCAGTTCTTCTCAGGATCAAGTCCTGCTGCTATATAAAGGGCGTAGAGCGTCCTTCCGTTCTTTCTTAGTGTTGCCGGATCCTGTCTTACAGTGATAGAGTGAAGATCCATAACTGCATAAAAGCACTGAACCGACTCATCATCATTTAAGTCCACCCAGTTCTTAAGGGCTCCAAGGTAATTTCCAAGTGTTATAATTCCTGTTGACTGCATTCCTGAAAGCAATACTTTCTTTCCGTCTATCATTTGCTTTACGCCTCCTAATGTATTAATCTTCAACATCCATATTCATGACCTGACGTTTTCTTGCCAGTTCATCATTTGCAAGGTACTCATCGTAGGTTGTCTGCTTATCGATAAGTCCTGTATTTGTAAGCTCTATGATTCTGTTTGCTGTGGTCTGTACAAACTGATGATCCTGGGATGAGAACAGCACAACGCCCGGGAACTTGATAAGTCCGTTATTAAGGGCTGTGATGGACTCCATGTCCAGGTGGTTCGTAGGCTCATCAAGGATGAGACAATTGCTTCCCATGATCATGAGCTTTGAAAGAAGACATCTTACCTTCTCTCCTCCTGAGAGAACCTTAACCTTCTTGACTCCGTCTTCACCGGCGAATAACATTCTTCCAAGGAAGCCTCGTACATATGTGGCATCCTTCTCCTCTGAATACTGTGTGAGCCAGTCAACGATGATAAGATCATTGTCAAATTCCTTTGTGTTGTCCTTAGGAAAATAACCCTGGGATGTGGTAACGCCCCACTTGTAGCTTCCGCTGTCAGGTTCTTCCTCTCCCGCAAGGATCTTAAATAACATTGTTGTTGCCTTTGTGTTAGGTCCTACAAAGGCAATCTTGTCATCATGTCCCACTGTAAATGATATATCGTCAAGAAGCTTCTCTCCGTCCACCGTCTTTGAAATATGGGATACGGTAAGAACTTCATTTCCAATCTCTCTCTTAGGTCTGAAATCAATGTATGGGTACTTTCTGCTTGATGGCTTGATCTCGTCAAGCTCGATCTTCTCAAGTGCTCTCTTTCTTGAAGTAGCCTGCTTGGACTTTGAAGCATTTGCCGAGAATCTCTGAATGAACTCCTGGAGCTCTTTGATCTTCTCTTCCTTCTTCTTGTTGGCTTCCTTCATCTGCTTGATCATCAACTGGCTTGATTCATACCAGAAATCGTAGTTACCTGCATAGAGCTGGATCTTTGAATAATCTATATCAGCAATGTGTGTACATACTTTATTTAAGAAGTATCTGTCATGGGATACTACTATTACAGTGTTCTGGAAGTTGATGAGGAACTCCTCAAGCCATGCGATGGCGTCCATATCCAGGTGGTTTGTAGGCTCATCAAGAAGAAGTACGTCCGGATTGCCGAAGAGTGCCTGAGCAAGAAGTGTCTTGACCTTAAGTCCGCCGTCCAGATCCTTCATAAGCATATAGTGGTATTCTGTGTCAACTCCGAGACCATTAAGAAGTGTCTCTGCGTCCGACTCAGCTTCCCAACCATTTAACTCTGCGAATTCCGACTCAAGCTCTGCTGCCCTGATACCATCCTCATCTGTGAAGTCTTCCTTCATGTAGATGGCATCCTTTTCCTTCATAATGTCATACAGTCTCTTATTTCCCATGATGACTGTATCCAATACTGAGTATTCATCATACTTGAAGTGATCCTGCTGGAGCACCGAAAGTCTCTCACCCTCGTTCATGGTCACATCGCCCTTTGACGGCTCTATCTCACCCGAAAGGATCTTTAAGAATGTAGACTTTCCCGCGCCGTTTGCACCGATAAGACCATAACAGTTACCTTCGGTGAACTTTATATTTACATCTTCAAATAATGCTTTTTTTCCAAATCTTAATGTTACGTTATTTGCACTTATCATATAAATATATACCTTTCCCATTTTCTAAGCTAAAAGTATAACAATCCACTGAGTTCATGTCAATGAATTAATGGGATGTGAATACAATTTTAAAAAATGTCCACACTAATGACTGTAACTACAAATATGGAACAGGACTGATGTCCAAACCGGGAGGAAATCAAAATGAGAAGTTCAAATGAAACTTACAGAGAAGTTGCCGAAAGGTGCAGTTCTTACGATGTTAAAGATTGTCCTGACTGCTACAGCAACTCAGCAAATGAGGTAAGCTGCCTTAACTGCTCACATTTCTGCAACGAGCACTGTACACTTGATCTCTACGACAGGATTGCAAAAAACCTTTAACACCTGTATGGAGCATGGGAAGCCTGGGCATAATCCTTGTGACTGAGCCGTAAGGTTTCCAACCGGGAGTACCTTTTTCGGCACCGACACATCTGGTGCCGGAGAAGGTGCTCCTTTTATTTATTGTAATGATGTCTGTGACATCGTTACGTCGCAGCAACCCCATTGCCGCAGGAAGCACCAAGTGTCGAAGACACATTTATAATGGTGCTGACGAAATGCCGCCGAGAGATTGTGCCCATGCGTTGAAAACGCATATTGGAATGGCACAATCGACTTGCCGCCGAGTGTAAACGAGGGGGCGTTACCCATAATATGAGGTGGCGATACCAAACAGGCAATTTCCAATGGTTGCTGCTCTATTTATGGCAACGAGAAGCCAGCGTGTTTTTTTGTTGTATTGTTAAATTTATGGAGGTAATTTATGTCAGATATGTTTTGTTTTCAGTGCCAGCAGACAGCGGCAGGCTGTGCCTGTGTAAATACAGGTGTCTGTGGCAAGGTCCCTTCTACATCAAACCTGCAGGACAAGCTTGTGAAGGAGCTCATGGTGCTTGCCATATTATGCAAGAAGAACAACAGGCACTCAAGATCTGTGGACAGGCTCATAGTTGACGGGCTGTTCACAACCCTCACAAATGTTAATTTTGACGACAACGCCATAGAGGAATTTATCAGAAGGATAAAGAGAGTAAAGTCAGGTGTCAGCAGTGAACACATAGATATCATTGATCTGTGGGAGGGTGATACGGATATTGTGTCTCTCCGCTCAACACTGTTGTTTGGTCTTAAGGGTATGGCAGCCTATGCCCATCATGCCATGAACCTGGGCTATGAGGACAACCAGGTACTTAAGTGGTTCTACAAGGGACTTGAAGAGATAAATAAGGAACATACGGTAACGGAGTGGATCGACCTTATCATGGAATTTGGCCGTGTAAATTTCAAATGTATGGAGCTTCTTGACACTGCAAATACTGAGACCTTCGGTATCCCATCTCCAAAACGTGTAAATACGGATATCAAAAAGGGACCTTTCATCGTGGTATCCGGTCATGATCTTGGCGATCTGAGCAGGCTTCTTGAGCAGACTGAGGGCACCGGGGTAAATGTGTACACTCACTGCGAAATGCTCCCTGCCCACGGTTATCCTGAATTAAATAAGTATCCGCACCTGGCAGGCAACTTCGGTACGGCATGGCAGAGCCAGCAGCAGGAATTTGAAAATATACCCGCCCCTGTACTCTTCACCACCAACTGTCTCATGCCGCCCCGTCCAAACTACGCAGACAGGATCTACACCACCTCTGTGGTGGGCTACGAGGGACTCACCCAAATCGGCAATGCCGGAAGCAGAGACGGAGCTGTTCACCGAAAGGATTTTTCTGCAATAATCGCCCATGCCAAGAAGCTTGGCGGCTATGACAGGGATCACAGCATGAGCGGCATAAACGGAGGTCACATCTTAACCACCGGATTCGCTCATGACGCTGTGCTGTCACAGGCTGACAAGATAGTAGCCGCCATCAAGGCAGGCAAAATAAAGCACATCTTCCTTGTAGGCGGCTGTGACGGTGCCCATCCGGGACGTAATTATTACACAGATTTCGTAAAGCAGACTCCTATGGATAGTCTGGTGCTGACTCTCGCCTGCGGCAAATATCGTTTCAACGACCTGGATCTTGGTGATATTGACGGTATCCCCCGTATCCTTGATATGGGACAGTGCAACGATTCCTACAGTGCCATCAAGGTTGCCTTGGCTCTTGCGGAGGCATTTGGATGTTCCATCAATGATCTGCCTCTGACCCTCGTGCTTTCATGGTATGAGCAGAAGGCTGTGTGCATACTTCTCACTCTTCTGTCTCTCGGAGTAAAGAATATGTACCTCGGTCCTACCCTGCCGGCATTCATGTCTGAGACAGTGGTGAAATATCTGGTGGAGAACTACAAGCTTAATCCTATCACATCACCCGAAAAGGACCTGGAGGCTATTCTTTCTTAAACTTACGGGGCAGATCATCCTCTACCCAAGGATTTCAACCTTACGTTTTTGTATTTTCTTTAAAAGCACATGCCCTACCAGGCATGCCACGATTTCGGTTATTGGGAATGACCACCAGATCAGCGAAACTCCCATTTGCCCCTTCCTTACAAACGATGAGAATATTGCCGCCAAAGGCAATATGAGCACTAACTGTCTTATAAGGGAAATAACCAGGGACTCGATTCCACCGTCCAGTGCCTGGTAGATTCCCTGATAAGCTACATTTGCCCCTGCAAATATAAAGCTTATGGAAATAATCCTCATTGCCCCTACGAAATATTCCCTTGAGGCTCCGGCATTAAATAATGTTGCAAATGCTCCCGGAAAGATTTCTGTAATGATCGTCCCCAGGATCATCAATGCGGTCGTGTACATAAGACCATATTTTATCCCATCCCTGATCCTGTTTCTATCCTTCATTCCATAGGCGAAGGCTATGATCGGAGTAATGGCGTCCCTGAGTCCAAAGGCAAGGAACAATACGAACTGCTGTACTTTATAGAACAGACCGTAGGCAGTCTGGGCGGCTGCATTAAATTTCAGGATCAGGTTCATGGCATATACCATAACAGACATAAGTGCCTGTGCCAGTATCGCCGGAAGTCCGATGGAATATATCTCTCTGACGATCCTTCCATCAGGCTTCATGTATCTAAAACCATGTTCAAATTCTCTGTTTAATTTTATATGGAACACAAGCAATAATATGCAGGAGGCGATCTGACCGATAACAGTGGCATAAGCCGCTCCTGCTACGCCCATCTCCGGTACAGGACCTATGCCATAAATCATGATAGGGTCAAGGATTATATTTATCACTGCTCCCGTAACCTGTCCAATAGTGGAATAGATGGATCGGCCTGTGGTCTGCAGCAGCTTCTCAAACAGCGAGAAGAAAACTATTCCAAAGGAAAGCACACAGCATATCCTGAGATAGTCTGTTCCCATGGTGATAACCTCCGGATCCGTTGTCTGGGAGGAAATGTATGCTTTCACGCCTGCAATTCCAAACAGTAGACACACCGCATAGATGACCGCCCCAAGAAACAGACTGTTTTCTGCCACCTTTGCCGCCTTCTTTGTGTCTCCCTGTCCAAGTGTTCTTGCCAGAAGGGAATTTGTTCCAACGCCGGTTCCTATCCCCAGTGCCACCATCAGCATTTGCACCGGAAATACCAATGTAAGTGCGTTAAGTGCCGCTTCGCTTCCCACCTTCATGTTCCCCACGAAGGCACTGTCCACAATATTGTAAACAGCCTGCAATGCCATGGATAAGATCATGGGGATTCCCATATTTACCATGAGCTTATTCACCGGCATGTCTTTCATCTTGTTACTCTCTGCCATTTTGATATGATCCTCCTTACTTGCAGGCATGTTGCGCTTGACTCGTTGCCATAACAGCAATAAAACGTGCTTCGCAAGTTTTATCCGCTGATTAGCAGTCGTCAAATGCAATCATGCAAGCATGTTGCGCTTGACTCGTTGCCATAACAAAAAAGTGTGCACCTATCCCATAAGTTGGACTTACGCTGATAAGCTACACACTTTCCACAACATGCTATATTTAAAAAACGAGCAGCCAAACTGGATTTACGCTAGTCTGCTACTCGTTCAGGAGTTATTATATTTTCCATTTTCAAAAATGTCAAACGAAAATCTTCTTTATTTTGTTATGAAAATCTTTTTTATTTTATTTTGAAGTAAACAGACAAAGCTTTTTAATTTGAAGCCCGCAGGCAAAAAAACTTTTTACTTTGGTGCTTTTCATGGGGCACAATGTCTTACAGCTATTGACAACAACTACAGCTTTAAGTAAAATTCCAATTATATTATCATATTGAGAAAAATATCATGTGATAAGGATCAATTTACTATTTTTATTTTAAAGGAGAAATCAATACATGGACCCCAATGGTATAATGCAACTGATTATACTCGTCATTCTTATCCTTCTGTCAGCTTTCTTTTCATCGGCAGAAACAGCACTTACTACAGTAAACAAATACGCCCTGCGTTCTATGGCAGACTCCGGCAACAAACGTGCCGCAAGAGTCCTTAAAGTTACTGAAAACAGTGCGAAGCTGATCAGCACCATCTTGATAGGAAACAACATCGTAAACATTTCAGCATCATCCCTTGCAACAACCCTTACAACAAGAGTATTCGGAAGTGCCGCCGTAGGTATTTCAACAGGTATACTGACTCTGCTTATTCTTATATTTGGCGAGATCACACCGAAGACCGTAGCCCAGTTATACAGCGTCAAGATATCTCTTTTGTATGTTGACATCATCAAGTTCCTGATGTTCGTGCTTACGCCTGTAATATGGATCGTAAATAAGCTTGCGGACGCAATATTCTTTATCCTGCGAATTGACAAGAACAATACCGGTGCCAAGATCACCGAGGATGAGCTTCGTACCGTAGTAAATGTCAGTGAGGAGGAAGGTGTAATCGAGGATGAGGAGAAGGAAATGATCACAAATGTGGTTGATTTCGGCGACTCCAGAGTCAGGGATGTTATGATTCCCCGTGTTGACATGACTGTTGTGGATGTGGATGCAGATTACGACAGTGTGCTGAATATCTACATGAAAGTGCCTTACACCCGAATACCTGTGTACGAGGGGTCAAAGGATCACATAATCGGTCTCCTTCACATAAAGGATCTGTTCTTCTACAGAGCCACCCACAAGGATGATGATTTTAAGATCAGAAGTATCATGAGAGAGCCTCTGTATGTGTTTGAATTCCAGAAGACAAACGACCTCCTTAGCACCATGAAGTCTACTTCCAATTCGGCAGCCATCGCCTTAAATGAGTATGGACTGTGTGCCGGCCTTGTCACCACCGAGGATCTTGTGGAGGAGATCATCGGCGACATAAAGGACGAGTACGATTCTGCCGAGCACAATAATATAGTAAAGCTTGACGATACCCATTACAGTGTAAATGGTTCTATAAATCTTGATGACCTTAACGACGCTCTGGGACTTGATATCCGGTCTGAGGACTATGACTCCCTGGGCGGATATATAATCGAACTTCTGGATCATCTGCCGAAGCAGGGAGACACCGTCACAGACGGCGTTATCTTCTGCAAGGTTACCCAGATGGTGAAGAACCGTGTACTCAGGGTTCTTGTGGAGATACTGCCAAAGGCCGAGGAAAATGAAGAAACTAAATAATTTTCATTTTCAGGACAACAAATATAAATTGTTTATGAAATCTGGGGATATATCCAAAAATCTCTTGTGGCAGAGAAATAAATCCTATATAATTATAAGGATGTAGTGTTGTGTGATTTTCATGATTTGGAGATCATTTTTAAGGAAACGGAAGATATAAATGGAAAATAATATAAGCAGTATTCGAGATCTGATCGAAATGACAAGTTCCCTGAACTTCATCGATCCGGCAGATGTGCCATCCATTGAATTATACATGGATCAGGTCACTACCTTCTTAGAGGAAAAACTAAATAACAACAAGAGAAACGAAGAAGAAAAGACCATGACCAAGACCATGATCAACAACTATACGAAGAATGACCTTCTTCCGCCTCCTAACAAGAAAAGATATACCAAGGAGCACCTTATTCTTCTCATTTATATTTATTATCTGAAGAACCTGCTCAGCATAAATGATATACAGACGTTGTTAAAGCCTATGATCGAGGATTATTTCGGAAGTAATGATCCGTCAAAGAGCATAGATCAGATATATGCCAAGATCTTCAATCACCAGAAGGATCACTACAAGGACATCCAGAAGAGTATCATGAACACCTTCAACAGAGCTTCTGAAATGTATGATCCACAGAATGAGGGTTATCTCCACGACATGAGCCTTATTGCTCTCCTGTCGGCGGATGTATACGTTAAGAAAAAGTATATCGAGCATTTGATCGATAATATGCGTACCATCCAGGAAAAGGAAGCAAAGGCAAAGGAGAAAGAAGTTAAAGCCAAGGAAAAAGAGGCTGCCATGAAAGCAAAGGATGCTGCAATTAAAGCTAAAGCTTCAAACGAAGCAAGAGCTAAAGCAGCCCAGAAAGCCAAGAGCCAGCCAAACGCCAAGGGCAAAGCCGGGGCTACCGCGAAGACCGGAACTAACGCAAAATCCGGTGCCGATCAGAAGGCAGCTCAAAAGGTGAAGCCAAATCAAACAGGAAATCGAAGCCAAATTAAATAAGCTTGAAAAAAGCAGAAATGAAATCATATGTGTGATAACATTTCTGCTTTTTATTTTTGCGAAACATCTTATCCTCGACTCTTTATCAACTTCCAAGCTGTAGCCAAATTTAAAATCTTCTGTCCATATAACAGCATAATCTTTTACTTTTAAACGTTTTATGGAAAATAATATTTTAAGAGCATAAGAACTACCCCGTCATAATTTTTCTCTTCAAGGAGATCAGCCTGAGTATCCCATCCAACATCCGCTACGCTTTCAGCAGCCTGGGATACATTTTCTTCTAAGGCTTTATTTACATTTGCCTCGTAGTTCTTCTGATATTCCTCTATATTATGTTGATCATCAAGTTTCACCCGGTCACTGAGCTCAGGCTGCTTATTAAGGAATTCCAATGTTCCTTCCGGATCCTTGTTGTACATTTCATTTGCAGCAGTGTAACATTCATCAGTCACATAGCTAAGTATGTACCTGTAGGAGCTATATGCCAGCAGCCCGGAGTCACTGTTCGTGCCTGCAAGAAAGCCTATGAAGTTCGCGTCCCTCTCGGTATAAAAGCCCTTGTGGTGTGCCATTTCGTGGGCAACCAGCGGTCCATAATCCATGTAGGTTGTATATTTGTTGACGGTGACCTCCATGGTGTATGGGTATGTGTACCCACCTATCCCCATAAAGTCCAGGATGTCAGAGCAGTAAGCGAGCTTAACCTTCGGATAATATCCATCAAGTATCGGATAAATATCCGAAAGCCCCTCCATGGCTTTCACCACTTCCTCATACATATCCTCATCCTGCTTTATATAACCATTTTCATCCCTGTCCACCTGCTCCGCCAGAGAATTTATGTTATTTACCAATATAGCTCTGAGGGAGAATAGATCCTCAGTGGTGTACTCTCTTTCGTCTGATGTATCTACACCATTGTCACCACTCACATTTTCATTAGCTTTGGTGCGCTCTCCCGCAGTTGCTTCCGGGGATATATTATCATTTGCTCCGGCATTATTTTCTGCAGTTGCTTCCACGTTCATATCAGCCACTACCTGTGCACCGCTTCCGCGAAAAGGGATGAACCAATTAAGGGTGTATATCAAGGCAGTTACTACGAGCGTTGCCAAGATCACCTTCATATACACTGCTACACAGTGCCTGAACTTCTTATAAAAAAGCCCTATGCTTTTCTTGTTATATACTGCCGCAAGCCTTCTCACTAACAAAACAATTAGAAGAGCCAGTAATGCTACGATCATGATCACAGCCATGATCATCACCAGATACATCATTATCTCTCCCAGATTAAACGGAAGTATACCTGTAACCCGGCTTATTACATTCGCTATATGGTGATAAATATGTTTTGTATAAAAATCGCAGAAACTTCGGCTGAACGCCACTAGATTTATGATCAAAGTGATGGTTATTATCATCAGAATTGTTTTCGTGTACAAACTCAAGGATTTTAATTTGCTTTTTATCAAATATGATCTTCCCTTCGCTTTTGTGTGTTTTGATGTCAGGGCACGCCGGAACATTCCCGGCTGTCATGCCCTGCTCAAATCAGTTATTATTATTTCTTTTGTCAGAGCTTCTTTTCTTATCTCTTCTTTTGTTATGCTTTTTTAATCTTCCGGTTTCTTGAAGCTCTTCATTCTTCCGAATACCAGCTCATAACCGTCTTTTCCATAATTTAAGGATCTGTTTACTCTGCTTATGGTAGCTGTGGAGGCACCGGTTTTTTCTGCCACCTCAAGATATGTATTATTTTCTTTTAACATCTTGGCAACAGCAAATCTCTGGGCGATTGAAAGCAATTCATTTATTGTACATACGTCCTCAAAAAATGAAAAACATTCATCCTCGTTTTCAAGTGTTAATATTGCTTCAAATAAGTCTTTTACTGCTTCTGTATGCACTGTCTTTCCCATTTCTTACCACTCCCATTATATTTTATTAAGCTTTCGCTTTTTACTGTTATACTTCTGTTATGCTTTACTCTTGCATAGTGTTAAAGCACTTTTTTATAATACCCCATCAATTGATTTTTTGCAATACGGAAGTGTCTAAAAAGAGTGATGGGCAGCTAACATATTATCGATATCAAAATCTCAAAAAGAGTAAATATAAAAAGTCCGGACAACGTATCTCTAATTTCAGATACATCGCCGGACTCTTTTTTATTTTTGTCTGTTACTTTTATTTATTTCGTTTATCACATTTTCAGCCTAATGTTACAGAGTTGCCATTCCATAGCTTACCGCTACAGACTCGTCTGCTCTCTACAGCTTGCAGCCTTTCTTGATCCAGACAGCTACACCCTGACGGTTTACATAGAACTCGCCGCAGCCTTCGTCGTCGATCTTGATGTCGTACTTGGCATTTCCCATTACATCTGCGAAATGGCAGCCTGCATACTGTCTGCCTACATACATTCTCTTGGTTCCGCCTACGCCGTCACTCATAATGACTGCAAGACCTGAATCTGGATGTTCTGCGTCGCCCTCTCTTGTGAATCCAACCACATCCGGATGATCAAAGTAGTCGTGCTGCACGCCATATGCATACTTCTTACGAAGCTTCAGGAGCTTGTTAAGGATAGTCTTCTTGGACTTCACCTTCACCGCAGCAATTCCCTGATAATCTCCCATAAAGAGACATGGATAGCCCTGCTCACGAAGAAGGATTATTGCATAAGCAAGCGGCTTGAACCACTCTCTTACATCCGACTCCAGTATTCCTCCCGGCTGTGACTCGTGATTATCTACAAATGTAACTGCCTTGGTAGGATTGCTCATCATAAGTGATCCGTCAAGAAGTCTGCTGAGATCGTAGTCTCCCTCATCATAAGAGCAATCATGGAAATTAAAATGTAACGGAACATCAAACATTGCCGCCTTGCCTTCTGTAGAGTCAATGTAGCCGTTAAGATAATCCTTGTTCCAATGCCAGAAATCTCCCACAACAAATATATTCTTAGGCTCATCAGCACCGCCATTATCTGTGGAGCTTCCATCCACAGCGCCGTCACTTCCATCAGCCGCCTTAACATCCTGTTCTGCTTCTATATCTACCTTGCTCTTTTCTGCGTGAGCTGCTGCCAGTGAGAAGTCCTTTATAAACCAGCCAGGCACATATTCTGCCTCCTGGAAACGGAAACCGTCCACTCCTGTCATGGTCTCATACCATGCAGCCCAGTTCATGAGCTCGTCATATACTTCCTGGTTATACAGGTCAAGCTCCGAGCCTATTATGTAGTCATACTTTGAGAATTCCTTAGCCGCCTTCTCAGGATCCATTCCGGCAAGCTCGATCACACGCTGTCTGAACTCATCCTGCTTCCAGTCGATCTTCTCGAAATGCTGCCAGTTCCATTTGAACTTAGAGTATTTGCTCTTTCTTCCCGGAAATGTGAACTTCGAAAGTGCTCCCACTGTTCTCTTGTTGCCTATCATCTGTGGTCCCGGTCTGCCATTGAAATCATTTGCAGATACTGCTTCTATCTTATCTGCTCCAAGCTTCTGGCGGACTGCCACATCCGCATAAACATCTATTCCTGCTGCCTTCATTGCCTTAATGGCTGCAAGATATTCTTCCTTTGTTCCGTACTTTGTTGCAACTGACCCCTTCTGATTGAATTCACCCAGATCATACAGGTCATATGTTGCATAACCCACGTCATCCTTTCCTCTTGCTGCCTTGGTGGCAGGCGGAAACCACACAGCGGTAGCTCCCATCTTCTTAAGGACAGGGGCATCCTTAACTGCCTGTGTCCATAATGTCTGGTCTGCAGGTGTGTTTGCATTAAAATACTGAACTAAAAGACCATTATCCCCCATAAAAATACCTCCACAATTCTAACATCAGCCCATTTGAAATATATCTTCGCAACTTGAATGCTTGCTATGGCAAAGGGCCGCCCTCTTCTTCTCCACGTGTCAACTGACACTGCCTGTATTAAAGCTTCTTTATTCTCTCGATTGCCTCAACTGTGCTCTCATAGGTTCCGAATGCTGTAAGTCTGAAGTAGCCCTCTCCGCTTGGTCCAAAGCCTGAACCCGGTGTGCCTACAACATTTGCCTTATCAAGAAGATAGTCGAAGAACTCCCAGCTTGTCATGCCCTCCGGAGTCTTAAGCCAGATATACGGAGCATTCACACCGCCTGATACTGTATAGCCTGCTGCCTTAAGGCCCTCTGAAATAACCTTGGCGTTATTCATATAATATGCTATCTGTTCTCTGGTCTGAGCCTTTCCTGCTTCTGAATATACTGCTTCTCCTGCTCTCTGAACGATATAAGGAGCTCCGTTGAACTTAGTTCCGTGTCTTCTTGCCCAAAGTGCATTGAGGCTTGTGCCCTCTGCGTCCTTAAGCTCCTTAGGAACTATAACGTATCCGAGACGTGTACCTGTAAAGCCCGCATTCTTTGAGAAGCTCTTAAGCTCTATGGCGCAGGTCTTGGCACCGTCACACTCATATATACTATGTGGAACATCATCCTCACTTATGTAGGCTTCATATGCTGCATCATAAATGATGACTGCCCCAACCTTATTTGCATAATCAACAAATTCCTGAAGTTTTTCCTTCTTCACGGTTGCACCTGTAGGATTATTAGGGAAACAGAGATAGATGATATCCGGTGTCTCCTTTGGAAGCTCAGGTGCAAATTTATTCGCTGCGCTGCATGGCATGTAGATTACATCACTCCACAGGCCTGTGGCGCTGTCGTATGTACCTGTTCTACCTGCCATTACGTTAGAGTCAACATATACCGGATATACAGGATCGCACACTGCGATCTTGCTGTCCGCTGCGAATATCTCCTGGATATTGGCTGAGTCACTCTTGGCTCCGTCACTTACAAATACTTCATCTGTGGCAATATCTACGCCTCTTGCCTTGTAGTCATTCTCTACTATTGCGCTCCTTAAGAAATCATATCCAAGGTCCGGAGCATATCCCCTGAATGTCTCTGCTACCGCCATCTCATCAACTGCCTTGTGAAGGGCTTCAATGATAGCCGGTGCCAGTGGCTGTGTTACATCACCAATGCTAAGTCTGATTATATTACAATCCGGATGTGCTGCTACATACTCTCTCTGCTTTCTGGCAACAGTAGAAAAGAGATAGCTGCCAGGTAATTTTAAATAATTGTCATTTGCCTTAAACATTTTTTATTTTTCCTCCTAGTAATGGTCCGACCTCACACATGCCAATGTGTGGCATCAGCCTATTTAGTCAGCAACGAAAAACTACTCAAATGTTACTGTCATTCAAAATCATATACGACATCTCAACGATGTTTATACCACTGTCCATACTTTTCTTCTGTATGTAACGGTGCGCACCCTGCTCATCGAAATTGTGTTCACTCATCAATCTAAGCTTTGCAGCCTTTATGATCTTTTTTTCTTCTTCGGTACGTTCCTTTGGTCTTGCCTTACGTTTCTTTCTCTCCCACAATATGTTATCGATGGTGAGATTAACTGTGCTTACAAAGTCCTGGGTCTTTAAAGGCATGGTGAGACACACCACTTCATTATTGCGGCACTGCTCGTAATTCTCCTTGGAGGCAAGCACGATCATGTCAAACCAGGCGGGTATACAGGCGTTCAGATCCGAGAACAACATGTCCGGATATCTGAACCCGCATACTATAAGACCGTCATCACAGGCGTCGGCAGCCTGAGCTGCCTGTGCACCTGTTGTACATACCTTAGTTACATTAATACCATTGCGTATGAGAAGGTTTTTAATACTTTTTGCTTCTTCGATTTTCCCGAATAGAACTATTACATTAACCACCTTATCAACCTCACTGTTTAATTAAACTGCAATTATACGGGGTGATACTGTTGATCAGACTTTATACAGATAGTTATCAATCTCCCAGGCAGTAACCTGCTTGGTGTACTCATCCCATTCATTCATCTTAGCTGTTGTATATCTGTCAAATACATGATCTCCAAGAGCTTCTCTCATGAAGTCACTCTCCTGCATTGCAAGAACCGCCTCTCTTAAGTTGGCAGGAAGGCTGTGGATATGTCTCGCCTTCTTCTCCTCATGGGTAAGCTCAAAGATATTTGTATCTACACTTGGTGGAACCTGAAGCTTCCTCTTTATTCCGTCAAGTCCGGCTCTTAAGCATACTGCCATTGCAAGATATGGATTAGCCGTTGGATCAGGACAACGAAGCTCAACTCTTGTTCCTGCGCCTCTTGCGCTAGGTATTCTGATAAGCGGACTTCTGTTCTTTGCTGACCATGCGATGTAGATAGGTGCTTCATAGCCGGGAACAAGTCTCTTGTATGAATTTACAAGCGGATTTGTTATGGCTGTCATCTCCTTCATATGCTCCATAATACCTGCGATGAAGTAGTATGCCGTCTCACTTAATCCCAATGGATCACTTTCATCTGCAAATACATTCTTGCCGTCCTTTGAAAGTGACATGTTCATATGCATACCTGAACCACATACACCAAACTTTGGCTTTGGCATGAATGTTGCACATAATCCGTGTCTCTTGGCAATAGTCTTAACTACCAGCTTAAAGGTCTCGATGTTATCTGCTGTAGGTAATGCCTTGCCATACTTAAAATCTATCTCATGCTGTGCAGGTGCACACTCATGATGTGAAGCCTCGATCTCGAAGCCCATCTGCTCAAGGGTAAGAACCATATCTCTTCTTGCATTCTCACCGAAGTCAAGAGGTCCCAGGTCGAAGTAGCCTGCTCTCTCATATGAATTTGTTGTTGGCAGACCATTTTCATCAGTCTGGAAAAGGAAAAATTCACACTCAGGTCCTACGTTCATCTCGTAGCCCATATCTGCAGCTTCCTTAAGTGCTCTCTTAAGTACATATCTAGGATCGCCTGCAAATGGCTTGTTATCCGGTGTATAAACGTCGCAAATAAGTCTTGCAACCTTGCCCTGCTGTGGTCTCCATGGGAATGTCTCGTATGTATCGTAATCAGGATACAGATACATATCTGACTCTTCAATTCTTGCAAATCCTTCGATAGATGAACCGTCGAACATTATCTTGTTATCAAGTGCCTTTTCGATCTGACTTGCTGTTATAGCAACATTTTTAAGATCTCCGAAGATATCTGTGAACTGAAGTCTGATGAACTCTACATCATCTTCCTTAACCATACGCAAAATATCTTCCTTTGTGTATTTTCCCATTGTCTAATACTCCTTTTCTACGCTTTTATATGTGACGGTCGATGGTGAAATGTCAGGATCATGGATCCCTGCACCCTAAATCGACACACTAGCACACACTAACAATAATATCACACACATATTTAAGGGTCAACAAAAGTATTGACTCAGCTTCCATAAATCTTATGAATTAACCGAATTGGACAGAAGTGTAAAATCACCCGGCAGACATCATTACATAGCATCGATAAAACACGCTTTGCAAGTTTTATCCGCTGATTAGCAGTCGTCAAATGCAATCATGCAAGCATGTTGCACGTGACTCGCTGCCATAACAAAAAAACCCACATGTCATAAAACATGTGGGTCTCTTCAAGCTTAACGCTTGTATCACACTATATAAATAATCCCAGATATGATCTGCTGATTAATCTACTACGTATGGTAATACAGCAATCTGTCTTGCTCTCTTAACTGCTACTGTTAAAGCTCTCTGGTGCTTAGCGCATGTACCGGTAATTCTTCTAGGAAGGATCTTACCTCTCTCTGAGATATATCTCTTTAACTTGTTAGCATCTTTGTAATCTATAGTAGCTGACTTGTCTGCACAGAAAACGCAAACTTTCTTTCTTCTACGGATATTTCTTCTCTTTAATGGAGCGTCCGCTCTATCTGTCTTGTTATAAGCCATTGTATTTACCTCCTGTATTATTCATACCAGCCCCGGGGACCGGTATCATGTTTACTTGAATGGTAAATCGTCCTCGATTCCTTCAGGAATACTCATAAATCCGTCATTAACCGGACCTGCACTTGCAGGCTCTGGTCTGCCCATTGGCTGATAGCCACCGTCATTACCTGACGCATTCTTGCTCTCGGCAAATTCCTGATCTTCTACTACAACGTCTGTTGTGTAGACCTTATTACCATCCTTGTTTGTATAGCTGCCTGTCTGGATCCTACCTGTTGCAACAATCTTTGTACCCTGCTTAAGGTACTTCTCAGCAAATTCTGCTGAACGGCCGAATGCTACGCAACTGATAAAATCTGCGCTCTGATCATTGTTTCTGTTGAATCTTCTATCTACAGCAAGTGTATATCTTGCGATAGCCATCTGGTTATCACCCTGCTGAGAATATCTGATCTCAGGGTCTCTTGTTAAACGACCCATCAAAATTACTTTATTCATATGGAAATCCTCCTATTACTCTGCGTCAAGTCTAACACAAAGATATCTAAGAACGTCTTCCATAATACGAACATTTGCCTCGATCTGTGCAGGAGCATCTGCAGCAGCATCAAACTGAATGAAGTAATAATAAGCTTCGCCCATCTTCTGAATTTCGTAAGCAAGCTTCTTAAGTCCGCACTCTTCAACATTTGTAATTGAACCGCCAAACTTCTCAACGTAAGCCTTAACCTTATCAACTACTGCTGTTCTAGCTTCCTCTTCAATTTTTGCATTAACAACTAAAGTTAATTCGTACTTATTCATCTTATCTTGCACCTCCTTATGGTCTCTGGCCCACAATACTGTTTGTGAGCAAGGAAATATGATTAACACATCACAAGTCCACATCTTATCATAGTAAAATCAACAATTCAAGCTATTTTTGTGTTTTTTTATAAAAGATATGGAATTTATGCCTTCTCTATAAAGCCCTTAAAGCTTTTCTCCACTGTAGTCCGGGGGATCATCACCTGATGATTGCACCCTGTACACCTGAGGCGGAAGTCCATTCCCACTCTCAGAATCTCCCATGAATTGTTACCACAGGGATGGGGCTTCTTCATTTTTATAATCTGTCCCACTTCAAAGTTCATGTCTGGCCCTTTCTCTCATCATCCCAGCAGTTCATCCACCATCTCTGCTGTAAATGTTACCGACTTCACATGGTTGACCTCTATCTGATACAGAGCATTTGCAACTATATGCTCCGCTGACTGCTCAAGATTTCTGATACCTGAGGTACCTGAATACTTGCTGACTGCCAGCCGAACCGCCTCATCTGTGATGATACACTCATCCTCCCGGAGTCCGATCCGCCTGAGAACCTTCTTTAATACATACCTATTAAATATTACCTTCTTCTCCTCGTCGGTGTAATCCGGTATATCGATAACTGCAAATCTTGAAAGAATAGGTGCGCTGATCTTAGACTTATCATTTGCAGTGGCTATAGGATACACGCCAAATGTCGGAATCATACACTCCATGTAGTTATCTGTAAATCCAAGATTGTCAAGAAGGGTCAGTAGCACGTCTGCCGGATTGCCGTTTCCCTTGCCTGAGTTAGCCTTGTCAAGCTCGTTTATGATAAATACCAGGTTGGACTCTCCTGCCTGGGAAAATGCCTCCATTATAATACCCGGCTTGGCATTGGAGTAAATTCTTGAGCTTCCTGTAAGCTGCTCCGGATCATTTATGGAGCTCATGTCAAGGGTTGTCCATGGCAGTTTAAGAATCCTTGCAACTGCATAAGCAATCTGGGATTTTCCTGTTCCCGCCGGTCCCGCCAGCAGTATTCCGTATGCCGGAAGGGTGTGGGTCCTGTTTATCTGGATGATGGTTTCTATGATCCTCTGCTTGACCTTCTCCATGCCGTATAATTCTTCGTCAAGTATCCTTCTGGCTTCATCCGGGTCGATTGCCTCAAAATAATTATGTCTCCATTTGATATTCATCATTATGGAAAGGGCACGCTGGGCATGGCGTCTCTCCTCCGGTGACACCTCTCCGGACTTGGCAACAGCCAGGTTTCTTCTTGCCCAGAGTCTGATGTTGTCAGGCAGTGTCCTGCCGGCACAGTTCATGAAATCCACAATGCTCTGGAGGCTTGTAAGCTTCATGTCATCGCCATCTTCTTCTGAATCATCATCCTCATCCAGTTCTCCCTCCACAGGTGCATTACTGGAGAGAAGTCTTTCTATCATAAACTGAAGGAAGCCATCCTCTGCAGAAAGCTTTGATCTACCATTTCCAAATGCCATCTCACGAATCTTATAGACTCTGTAACCACCCTCGCGATTTTCTCCTGACAGGCGGACATTTATGTGATTTTCACCTAACCATTTAAGAAGCGCTGTAAATCTTGAATCGATCTTCAGGATATCTACACAGGTCACCTCTTTGTCTTCTTTTATCTCAAATGTAGTTCTCTTAATGGGATTTGTGAACATACCTGACAGATGGTGCTTAAGTGCCCCTGCCTTGTTGTCAAGTATCATTATAGGCTTGTCTGCGGTAGCCTCCGGCTCATCCGACGCAAATGTCTCATATGTACAGATCGCCTTGTTCTCCTCGCCCGGTGTGTTGTTAAAATCAAATACTGCCATTCCTATATCCTCTCTAATATGTATAACGCATCATACTGCCCTTATCTGTGCCAGGCAGTATCAGAGCAGCATTTTTTGATGCTGCTCCGTGTCTTATTTTATTTATTATATCTTTATATGGGAAAGGGTGCAATAATTAGTTTAGTACCTCGCCTTTAAAATACTGTTTCTTTCTTTAGCATTCTTCTTTATGCCAGCCATGGTGGCATTAATGCCGTTTATATCCCCTGATGCAATATCGTCTTCCAAAACATTTTCTTGTAAAAACTCACATACCGATTGACTAACGGTGGCGGGGGGCAAAATCCTTATGGTTCCATTTGCCAAATCTTTACGGTTGCATTTGTCAAATCTTTACGGTTGCATTTGTCAAATCTTTACGGTTGCATTTGCCAAATCTTTACGGTTGCATTTGCCAAATCTTTACGGTTGCATTTGTCAAATCTTTACGATTGGTATATAATTTGTACATGAGGTGATAATAAAAATATGATTAAAAAAGAGTATAAACCAAGAGTAATTGATAATACCATAGAAGAATATTTAAAGAGCTTCGGTGCCGTATGTATAGAAGGTCCAAAGTGGTGTGGAAAAACCTGGACTTCCTCGTTCCATAGCAACAGCGAAATCTATATAGGTGACCCAACAGGAAATTTTCAGAACAGGGTTCTTGCACAAATGTCTCCCGATCTAGTCTTAAATGGTGAAACTCCAAGATTAATTGATGAATGGCAGGAGGTACCACCACTGTGGGACGCTGTAAGATACAGAGTCGATCAATCAGGAGAAAAAGGACAATTCATTCTCACCGGATCATCTACACCAAATCACAAGGGAATACTTCACAGTGGTGCCGGACGAATTGCCAGAATAAAAATGCATCCAATGTCATTATATGAATCAGGTGATTCAACTGGCGTCGTGTCGTTGAAAGAATTATGTAATAACACATTAATTCCAGCTATGACCGGCGAGGTCAATCTGACGACTTTAATACAATATATAATGAGGGGAGGCTGGCCAGGCAACATAGACACTCCTATAGCCCAGGCAACTCTGCTCCCCCTCCAGTATATTGATGCCATAATAGAAGACGATGTGTTCAGAATAGATGGTGTCAAGCGAAATAAAGATAAAATGAAACTATTACTTCGTTCACTGGCAAGAAACGAAACAACCACTGCTACAAATCTTTCCCTAGCAAAAGACGTCAGGGAAAATGACGACTCAGAAATCGACAAAGGAACTATAGCAGACTATCTGGATATATTTAAAAGACTGTTTATAATAGACAATCAGAAGCCTTTCTCTACCAATATAAGGTCATCTGTACGGGTAAAGCAGTCCGAAAAAAGACATTTCTGTGATCCATCCCTTGCATGTGCATTATTAAATGCGTCACCGGAAATGTTAATAAATGACCTGCAGACACTGGGCTTTTTGTTCGAGGCTCTTTGTGAAAGAGATCTAAAGATATACGCAGAATCTTTTGGTGCATCCCTATATCATTATCAGGACTATGACAACAAAGAAATTGATGCGGTCATAGAACTAAAAAATGGTGAATGGTGTGCTTTTGAGATTAAATTAGGTGCAAATCAAATTGATGATGCAGCAAAGAACTTATTAGAAATAGACAAGAAAATAAGAAATGATCCCAAGGGAAAGCCCCCTAAAATATTATGTGTAATCTGTGGTCTTTCAAATGCCGCATACAAACGCCCTGATGGTGTGTACGTCGTTCCGATTACGGCACTTAAAAACTAATAAAAAAGTCTCCGGAGCTTGCAGTTTTCCATAGGTACTGCTGCCTGCTCAGGAGACTTTTTTATAGTCTGTCCAGGACACACATATCAGTGTTTATTTGTTAATGTGTCTGCAGTGTCTGAATCCGTGCATTCAGCCTGTCTGCATCCTTCTCGTCATGTGTGACCGCGATCAGTGTTCTGCCATTCAGATTTGCATTTATATAGGCTGCCGTCTGATTTTTTAATTCATCATCAAGACTGGCAAATGGTTCATCAAGGATCAGCACCTGCCCTGGTGACATCACTGCCCTGACGATAGCCGTACGTCGTTTCATACCACCCGACAGCTCTTTTACATCTGTGAACAAACTTTCTTCCATGCCAACCTGCTCAAGATTTTTCCGTATATCTTCCAGCCCTGACCTGCTGTGTCTTTTCAACCCCAGTGCTATATTATAGGCTGCCGAGTACCCGTTACACAGCCGATCTTCCTGGAAGACCATGGATATGTCCACATGTTCATGACCTGATTCTTTATATATTGCTTTCTTCTTTAAACAATCATTATCATTGCACCTCTTCGCTTCAAAAGAAATGCTGCCACTGTCAGGCACAAGCCTGCCTGTGATCAGATTAAGCAGCGTTGTCTTACCTGTTCCAGATGGTGCCATAATGCACACCCTGTCCCCGGCAGCAATATGCATACTCAATTTATTTATAAGCTCTGCAGAGCTGCCTGCTTTTTTATTGCAAGACCTGTATTCCTCATTATTTTTATTAACCGGTCTGCTTTCTTTGTCATTTTTCCTGACAGGCTTTCTTTCTTTTGGGTTTTCATAGGAGAAGCAGACATTGTCAAGATCTATAGAAGCACCATTCCTACAATACTTATCTGCCTCTCTGGCCAGCTGCTTTCCTATGGCTTTCATCTGCAGGCCATCAAACATGCACCGTATCAGCGTCATGATCACCTGCTCCACCACCACGCTTAAGGCTATGATAACCAATGTCCATGCGAATAGCTCCGGCGTCTCAAGATACACCTTGGCGTTATAAAGCATTTTTCCCACAGAGCCTCCGGGAGTACCGATAACCTCCGCCGCGATCCCCGCCTTAAATGCCATGCCCGTAGCCAGGGCAAATGCAGCTATGATATATGTCTTAAGCTCCGGAAGATACACATACAACAGGCGGCGTAATCCATTTATCCCGAATACCCTCGCCATGTCCTTCATTTTCAGATCGAGATTTTTTATGCCTGCAAGAATATTTGTATATATGACCGGTGTGACCACCAAAAATACTATGAATACCGACAGTCTTCTGCTGGACAGCCACACCAGACAAAGGATAACAATGGAAGCCACCGGTGTTGCCTTCATAGCTGAGAAATACGGCCAGAAAAGCACCTCCATGAAATGCCATCTGCCTGCCAAAAGTGCACAGGCTGTTCCCACTGCCGCGCCTATGAGTAATCCAAACAGGATACGTCCCATGGAATATGCCACCGCACTGTAGAACTCCTGACTCTTCACCAGAACCCCCAGGGTCTTCGCCACATCAACAGGCGTTGCCAGCAGCAGCTTCTGGTCAAGCTTCATCGCCAGCAACTGCCAAAGAAGGATAGCAACAATTATTGCTGCTATCCTCTCTGTACAAACCTTCCACATAGATGTCTCTTTATTGAATTTTGATTTTTTTACATTTTCTTTATTCATTCTGTATCAACCAATCATAGTGAAAATTTGCAATCTGGGAAGCCCCATGTGGGACAACTGTCAGTCAAAAAATGTCCTATCTTGAATAGTAGAAATCGTCTCCCGGCATAGCTCCGCCTATGCTCTTAGGCTCTGCCTCGTTCAATATGCCAAGGTAGCTTGAGAGGATCGACTTCATTTCTTCACCCTCGATAAATGTAATGTTGCACTTTGGAATTGCCTGCTTGGCAATAGGTGCCTTAACAATATCAAGCTGCTCTATAAGTGCTGCTGCCTCGTCAACATTTGTATTTACATAGTCAACTGACTCTGCGTAGGCGTTCATAAATGCCGAAACTGCCTCCGGATGTTCATTTACAAATTCTGTTCTGGCAATAACCACACCTGTGACCATACCGCCGTCCGGTGTAAGATTCTTCCATTCTTCATTGAAATCGATAGGCACATTCAGGTTGTCAACCTTTGTTGCCGCAACAGTGACAAATGGCTGTGGCAGCATTGCTATAACCTCATCATCTGTAGATGTCATGACCGAGAGCACCTCTGTTGCCTCTGACTTCCACTCTATAGTAACATCATTGTCAGGATCTATACCGTTATTTTTCAGGATAAATCTGAGAGAATATTCCGGTGTTGCCCCCTGTCCGGTGGCGTAGATTGTCTTACCCTTAAGGTCTGCCACGGACTGAACTGAGTCTCCGGTATCAACAATGGAGATAACTCCAAGGGTATTGATGGCAAGTACTGTTACCTGTCCCTCTGTCTTGTTGTAGAGAACACTGGCAAGATTTGCAGGGATCGCTGCCACATCCACATTTCCCTGGATGATCTCAGGTGTGATCTCATCTGCCGCAGTGCTTATTGAGTACTCGATATTCACGCCGGCATTCCCTGCGTCCGAGTCTGTAAGGAGCTTTGAAAGTCCCATGGCTGTAGGTCCCTTTAATGCAGCAACACGGATGGTTACATCATCATTTGCCGCGTTGTCGTTCTCCTCTGTGGCTACTTCCTCACTTACAGTGTCAGCCTCATTGGTATCCGCCTCGCTCTGGGTGTCCTCTGTAACTGTGGTCACCTCTGATGTTACCTCTGTAGTTGCAGTTTCTTTGCTTCCGCAGCCTGCAAGTGTCATAACTGACATTGCAACTGCAAGTGCTACTCCTAATATTTTCTTTTTCATTTCTGTCTCCTTTCTGTTTCATGGCACAAACCACCAAGTGATATTGTGCTATGTTTTACTACACAGCCCGCTGAGTAATATTGTGCTATGTTTTACTACACAGTCACAAAGTAATGGCGTGCTATATTTTTATATGTCATCAGGCACTTCTCTTTCGGTGCTAATATACACACTGCCTGAGTCCTTCCATGTCAAGTATCAGGATCTCGCCGCTCCTGTCCTCGATCAGCTTCTTATCCTGGAACTCCGTGAGGGTTCTGAACAGGCTGGCTCTGCTGACATTTAAAAACTTTGCGAATTGCTCTTTGGACACTTCAAGCACCACCCGCCCGTCCACTGCATTGTGGAGCAGATAAAAGGCAAGCTTGCTGTTGCAGCCTGACATTCCCATAAGCTCGATCTTGTATGCAAGGTACATGATCTTCTTGTTACACAGGGTCAGATAACGCTCAAGCAATCTCGCATCCCTGCTTAACAATTTCCTGAAATCTGCCTTTGACATGAATGCCACCCGACACTTTACCTTGCAGATTAGCTTTGTGGGCATTGGTGTAGGACAATACACATTGCATATCCCGAAGATATTCCCCTCATGCTGGGTTGACACATTTACACTTCCCGTACAGGCTTCCTCGTGCCGGGACAGGGCGTACACATCTGCCTCGCCGCTTCCTATGACTCCTATGCAATAGGTTTTCTCCTGCAGTTCAGATATCTCATCCCGACGCTTAAACTCCTTCACGAACAGGTCGATACCTGACAGATCTACCTCTGCAAATAACGGGTTCAACCGCAGGATTTCCTCTGCGGAAGCCGAGTTTTTTATTTTTCTGTTATCTCCCGAAACGCTCTCCGTCATAATGTATCATCCCCATCGTTCTTATCATTTCTACCATTACAAGCAATTAAACTCATTACACATATATTCTCTTATCATCATTGTTCAACCATATATGAAGGAGTAATTATGATCATGAATTAACCAGCCAAGCATAAACTTATCCGGCATGTCCGGGCATAAGCAGGTGACTTATATTCGTCCAGCCTCAATACGCAAAAAACAGTATCATATGATACTGTTTTTTGCAAGTACTCTATTTGATTTTTTATCTCATTACCATAACATATCTTTGAATTTCAGCCATTACTGCTTGATCCTAAGCTCCGGCATGGATGACGCAGCCTTGGTATTTGCAGGGATAGATTTAATGACAAATGTATTACCTGCGACTACTGAATTTTCTCCGATAACAGTCTCGCCACCTAAGACTGTGGTATTTGCATATATTACCACGTTGTCCTCAATGGTTGGGTGACGCTTGACACCTGCAAGCTCCTGTCCCTTTCTTGTGGAAAGTGCACCAAGGGTAACGCCCTGGTAGATCTTCACGTTATTTCCAATGTTGGTTGTCTCTCCAACTACAATACCGGTTCCGTGATCTATGAAGAATGAAGAACCTATGGTTGCTCCCGGATTTATATCTATTCCTGTCTGACCATGGGCATACTCGGACATCATTCTCGGAATGAACGGAATGTTCATATCATAGAGCACATGAGCGTAACGATATACAAATATCGCATAGAGTCCCGGATAGGAAAGTATTATCTCCTCTTTGCTCTTGGCAGCCGGATCTCCGTTAAAGCCTGCCTCTACGTCTAACAGCAGAAGTGACTGAACCTTAGGGATCTCTTCAATAAACTTAAGGGTCTTCTCCTCTGCCTCAAGTCGTACCTTCTCGTACTCTCCCTGCTCTCTGCCGTAGTTAAGGGCTGTCTTTATCTGGTGATATAACTTGTCATATACCAGTGCCAGCTCGTGTCCTGCGAAATTCTTCTTCTCCACATATCCCAGGTTCTCCGCACCGAAAAATCCCGGAAATGTAATCCTTCTCAGATCATCTATAATAGTGATCACAATGTCACGGTTCGGCAGCTTACGTCCAAGATCCACATCGAAGATCTTCTGCTCCTTGTAAAGTCCGCTGAGCTTCTTTGAAGTCTCCTTGATCACCGTCTTAATATTATTATCCATGTTTATGCCTCCAACTCTTGCTGCTATTATATATAGTATTCATCAATCTTCTCTTTTTGCCATTCCACCAGTGTAGCCAGTGTAAGATTATCCACCACATTGTTGATGGCATCACCGATCATGCCCCATATCCTCTGGGTTACGTGAAATGATGGCTTTTCTATACTTTCAAGGTCAGCATTCACCGCCGAACTTGTAGGTGCAAGGTTGCCCTCTGTAACTCTCAAGACCATTCCCACGGTACACGCCTCAGGCTTAAGTGCCAGAAGATATCCTCCCTGGGCACCACGGAAGCTTTTTATAAGCCCGGCCTTAGCAAGCATATTCATAATCTGCTCAGAATACTTCTCCGAGATTCCCTGTCTTCTTGCAATATCCTTAAGACTTACCGGGATACCTGTATTATTACATGCAAGATCCAGCATAAGCTGTATGGCATAATCTCCTTTTGTAGATATCTTCATTACAGTTCCTCACCATTTGTCTCGATAACATGCTTATACCAGAAATAAGAGTCCTTCTTTATTCTGTTTAAGGTTCCTGAGTTCTCATCCTCTTCCCTGTCCACATACACAAATCCATATCTCTTCTGGTATCCGTTGAGCCAGCTTAACAGGTCAGTATATGACCATGTACAATATGCCAGAACTCTGCATCCGTCATCAATGGCATCTTTCAGTGCCTCTATGTGCTTCTTAAGATATTCTATACGATATGGGTCATGGATCTGACCATCCTCAAGCTTGTCAAATGCACCGAGACCATTCTCTGAGATCACTATCGGAAGGTCATATCTTGATGTGATCTCACGACAGCATATTCTTATTCCCATTGGATCAATGGTCCAATCCCAATCAGTTGTTGAAAGGAACTCATTCTGTGGGTTCTTGTAAAGTCCCGGAACTCCGGACACCTTGGCAGTCCCCTTCTTTCCTGTGGTGTTCATCTCCATGCTCATGCCTACACCATCAATAGGATTGTGCTCTACCACGCAGCTCTGATAGTAGTTGACTCCCATGAAGTCCACCTTAGCGGCAGCCTCCTTAAGCACCTGCTTGTCTCCTGGAGCAAATTCCGGTGCAACGCCCTTACTCTCAAGATATTTGATAGCAGCTCTTGGATATCTGCCAAGAGCATATATATCCATCCAGTAGAAATTCTTCAGATCATTGTAGTCCTCCAGTGCCATGGCATTTTCAGGGTGTCTGTCATATGCATAGCCAGGAGTATAAGCGAAGCTTGAGCCGACCTTTGCGTCAGGGTACAATGCCTTAAGGGCAAGCACCGACTTGGCAAACGCTATATTTGCATGGTGGTTTACCTGATAGAACAGCTTCTCCTCATTCTTCTTTCCAGGTGGATGCATACCGTTCATCCAGCCAAATGTAGTGAACACATTCTGCTCATTCATGATGATCCAGTACTTAACCCTGTCACCAAGCTTCTTGAACAGAACCGTTGCATAGTTCACAAAATCATCTATGATCCTGCGATCCTCAAATCCATGATACTGATCCTCAAGTGCCTGTGGCATATCCCAGTGGTATACTGTTACCATCGGCTCAATGCCGTACTTGAGAAGTTCATTTACAAGGTCATCATAAAACTGAAGTCCCTTTTCGTTTACAGGACCGTTTCCGTCAGGAATAACTCTTGACCATGCTATGGAAAATCTGTAGGTCTTAAGGCCCATCTCTGCCATAAGCTTCACGTCTTCCTTATATCTGTGATAATGATCAACTGCCTTATCTCCTGTTGTCGCCTTAAAAGTCTTGCCCGGTATCCTTACGAACTTATCCCAGTTTGAAGGTCCCTTACCGTCAACATCCCAGGCACCCTCTACCTGATATGCTGCCGAAGCTGATCCCCAGAGAAAATTCTTTGGAAATCCCTGTGTCTTTTCAAAATACATAGCCTTCCTCCATTCTTATAATTTAACATTCTTATAATTTAACATTCTTAATAAATTGTCATTTTTGATAATCACACTGCAAGTTATATATATGTCTACACATGTATCTGATCCAGTACGGATCCGATCTTGTCAGTTATAAGCAGATCGGCTTCTCTGTCAGACTGTGTTGGGGACATATTTATGACCACCAGATGTCTGCCACGGAAATATCTTATTAAGCCTGCCGCCGGATATACCACCAGAGAAGTCCCCCCTATTATAAGGGTATCTGCCTCTGATATATAATGTATGGCATCCTCTATATCCTGATTGTTAAGTCCTTCTTCATACAGAACAACATCAGGCTTTATGGTTCCGCCACAGGAGCACTTAGGAACTCCCGGAGCGTCGATCACATACCGGAGGTCATAGAACTTATGGCAGCGTTCACAATAATTTCTGTGTACCGAACCATGAAGCTCAATAACCCTTCTGCTTCCTGCCATCTGATGAAGCCCATCTATATTCTGTGTTATTACAGCCTTGAGCTTTCCTGCCGCCTCAAGCTCCGCAAGCTTCATGTGTGCCTTGTTGGGTTTTGCCTCAGGAAACAGCATTTTATCCTTATAAAACCTGTAGAATTCTTCCGGATTCCTGCGATAAAAGCTGTGGCTGATTATAGTCTCCGGCGGATATTTATATTTCTGGTTGTACAATCCGTCCACACTTCTGAAATCCGGTATTCCGCTTTCTGTAGAGACTCCGGCGCCTCCAAAGAACACAATATTGTCGGACTCATCTACGATACTCTGTAATTTATTTATCTCTTCCATACCCATGTCCTGAACACCTCCATATGAAACACACATATTTTTATATGCACAAGACCCATCCTGAAAATATCATCCGGGATGGGTCTCTATGTACAATTCCAAATATTTTATGGTATATCTGTTACAGTTATAAGTACCTTACATACTGATTTTACTGTATATTTCTCTCCATCCGAAACGGTAAGCTCCACTGTATTCTCGCCCATTGAGAGACTGTCAGCATCTATTTTTATCTTAAGGTCACTGCCCTTAACCTTGCTTATGTCGTCTCCAAGACCTACTATCTCAACAACATTCCCGTCAGGGAAGGAAATCTCATAATTCTTGTCCTCATTCTTGTTAAGGATAGTAATATCACCGGCATTCAGCGAAATGCTTCTGGTTATGTTATGTTCAATAAGTACTCTTACGTTTATCATGTTGTTGCTCTTGTCTGCCAGTACAACATTATCCGGCAGGTAAGGAGTTATATCAATATTTGTCTCGTAATTCTCTGTAGCTCCGGAAATGTCTACATCCGATATAACTATCTCATCTAACGCCTCAAGTTCATCATTAGGTGCACCCACCACAACCGTCTCAGGACCATATTCAATGCTACCTATAAGATATCCCTCTCCCGGAGTACCTGTAGTGGAAACCCTCACCGGAACAGCTTTAGTCTTGTAGATTGGTATCTTCACCGCAATGGTATCATTGTCACAGGTAATCTTACTATCTGCAACCGCCTGTCCGTCCTTATCATAAAATACAAGCTTGCCGGTTGTATTGACCTCCCTTGTGCTTCCGCTTACATCTACAACCACCTGGGCTGTTGCTATACTGTCCACAACACTGACCGCCCCTGTAATATTCACAAGGTTTGGAGTTGTCACCGGTTCACCTGCGGTATATCCCGACTCAGCTTCACCCTCAACCTTAACAGTTACAGGTACAGAGGATGTCTCCTCCTTCTCAAGTTCCACTGTAACCACACTGTCCGTCATGGAAACAGATACTGATGATGCTATATTCTTATTAACCGCCTCCACCTTGATAGGTACCGAGTTTGTGATAGAAAGCTGTGAAAGATCTGCAGATGCCTTGAAATCATCGGCATTAAGCTCCGCAATCACCGAACGTCTTCCTTTAACTATTATATTCACGGTATCACCGGATTTAACATAATAAAGCTGTCCCTGACTTGTGATGGCATCCTCATTCAGCATCTGTACCGGAATCCCCGATATCTGCTTGGACACCACATAGTCGTCAAGATTAAGTACAATGACCCACACGATAAAGGCGAAGACCACAGCTAACAGCTTCAACCCTATATTGGAGAAAAGTTTGTCCTTCATCTGTGACTACCTCCTTTTCCGCCCTTGTGCTTTCTTATCTTTATAACCTTCTTATCTTCTTTGGTACGTTTGCCTTCCTCGCGATGCAGGGTAAACAGGAACTTTCTCAGAGCTTCGGCATCGAGATTTCTGTATATCTGACCATCCTTAGCCACTGCAATAGAGCCTGTCTCCTCAGATACAATAACGGTTATGCTGTCAGACATTTCACTGACACCGATACCTGCTCTGTGTCTTGTGCCAAGTTCCTTGTTGATGTCGTTATTTGCCGAGAGGGGAAGATAGCAGGTTGCAGCCTCAACCCTGTTATTTCTGATTATGACGGCACCATCATGAAGAGGCGTATTATGCTCAAATATATTCACCAGAAGCTGGTTGGTAACTATGGCGTCAACACTGATACCTGTATCAACAAAATCCTGGAGAGATATCTCATTCTCGATAACAATAAGTGCACCTGTCCTGGTAGCGGAAAGAGCCGTGGCGGTCTTAACTATCTCATAGATAGTCTTGTCGGTAAGTCCGTGCGGGTTTTCCGTATCCCTTATACTCAGATAACTGGACAGCTTCTTCTTACCTAATTCCTCAAGTCCCCTTCTGAACTCCGGCTGGAACAATATGATAATGGCAATAATACCTACACTGAAGGCGTTCTTCAATATATACAGTATGGTATTAAGCCGCAGAACCGCTGCAAATACCATGAACAACAGAATGATGACGACACCCTTAAGTAATGTCCACGCTCTGCTATTCATGAACCACTGCATAACCTTGTATATGGCAAGGCTCAATATTGCTATCTCAATAATGTCTCTTATGCCGGGCACTGCTATATAAAATTTTTCAAAATAGCTTCTGAAATAAGCGAAAATATTCTCCATATCCAACCCCAACAATCTATAGGCTTAATACTCAAACGCCACCCGCTTAGGAACTGTCATGCAGTTTTTAATGGGTGGCGTGATGGTACTAAATCCTAATAATCTTATTTTTTAGTATCTGTATTTGAAAATGCGCTGTCTGTCTGCCCAACAAATGCACTGTCAGCTTGTGGTCTCGGGCGTCTGTTCTGTGCCTGCTGACGCTGTGGCACATTACCTGCAGGTCTTCCATTCTGGTTCTGTCCCGCCTGTCTGTTATGTGGAGCCGCATTTCTGTTCTGTGCATTATGTGATGCACCTGCTGATGGCCTTCCACTCTGTGATGCACCTGCTGATGGCCTTCCATTCTGTGGTCTGCCGGCTGCCCCTCTGTTCTGTGGCTGTCTTCCTGCATTTACAGAATTTCTTGCAGGCTGTCTGTTCTGCTCCTGACCTGCCTGTGGTCTTGGACGTCTGTTCTGTGAAGGAGCCTGTCTTCTTGCAGGGCTCTCATCCTCTGTAAGATACTCATCAAGTTCCTCATCATTATATGATGTAACAGTTCTAAGGTTCTGTGGCTTCTTTCTGTCAAGGAACTTAGGAACTGCCTTAACATAATAATAATACTCATCATCCTCAAACTGTGTCTTCTCAACCTTTGAATAGTCAACAACCGTCTTCCAGAACTGCACAACTGCCGCTACAATAACAGAAACAAGACTTCCTATCACTACTGATGTAAGTGACATATCTGCACCTGTTGTAACATTTCCCACTAAAAACAGTATTATCTCAAATACGCCACCAATAGCAATGGCAACATACCATGAATAATCAAATGACAACTTATAGATTATAGCTACAATAAGTACTATTACAGCGAACACCACCACTGTAAGCACAAGCTCTTTATTTCCCTTTAATGCTTCAAATATAAACTTGTAGCTGGCTGCGATCTCTGCTCCGCCTGCCGATGCAAGGGCATCCACATAATCTCCTGCTGCAATCATAAAATAATAAATTATGCATCCTATACCTACGCTGAACATTGCTGCCGGTCCAACCAGCATACCTGCCAGTATAGGCAGAAGGAACTGCAGCTTAACCAGGAAAAACACCGGTGCAAATAATACAATCCATATTGTCTTAGGGAAAAATCTTATATATGCACAATAAAGCACCAAAAACAGCAGGAGGAATACAGCACCGATCTCAACATTCGCCGAGAACAACTGTCCTGTAAGAAGAAGTGCGCCAAGCCCCAATCCGATACCATCTGACGTAACAGCACTGATAACAGCCATGAGCACTGCAACCTTAGTACTTCCAAACGCCGTACTGTATCCGGTCATACTGTTTAATGTCATATACATAATAAGATATAATATAAATCTTACTACAGGCGTTATGATCATGTCATACTTGCTGCAGAATTCTTTCACTGACTGACGAAACTTTAATATTTCCTTCATAACTATCTCTTCCTCCCGGAGTTCTTAATGGTATGCCCATCTTCATCATAGAAGTCTATGAGCGCCTTTAGATTCTGATTATACCTGATCAGTCCCGGCTTCGCCTTACTGTAGCGGTATGTGTAAACCAGCCACGCAATAATAAAATACACAACGCAGACTGCCACATACGCTAACAGCACATTTCTTGCCAGCTTGCCGTAATCATATGTAGTAAGGTTCTCTATAACCTTTGCAAGGTTATAATACACATACATAGCTGCAACTCCCCAGAAGAGAATCGTAGTCGATACCAATGTCTTGAGGCAGTTCAGTCTCACATAATCGCTCTGAAAAAACCTCGCTTTATTCAAATCTTCTTTTCCTGTGGATTCCTCGTAAGTACTGAGCTTAGTCATAAGAATCACTTTTTCTTCATTGATCATTTTGTTTCCTCGCCTTATAGTGCCCAATAACAGCTCTAAACATTATATCAAAGTGTCATGAATTAAGCAATAAAGTAATTATGAATTTATTGTGGTGTCTTCCTTAAGATATTCCTTGCATATTCCTTGAACATCCCTTGAAACTCTTCACGAAATAATTCTTGATAAATTCATCTTGAAAAATTCACTATGAATTAGCCTGGGCTTTAAGCTCCTCTAGCATCTGCGGAAGTCTGGTGTCCATCTCGTCATCCTTAAACTGGCAGGTGCCGACCTTCCTGTGTCCGCCACCGCCGTACTTAAGCATAAGACTTCCAACATCCATGGTGGCTGTGCGGTTCAGTATACTGTAACCGACTGCTGCCGAACATCCCTGTCCACCTTTTCCGCTTACTATCCAGGCTGACACGTTCTGTTCAGGGTACATGCTGTATATCATGAAACGGTTTCCTGTGTAGATCGGGTCAACACCTCTCAAATCACTTATGATAAGATTTCCGTCAACGATGGTGTGTGACTTGACCATTTCCTTAAACTTCTCTGTCTGCTCATTGTAGAGTACTATTCTTTCCTGAATATCAGGCATTGCAAGAATTTCGTCTGTAGTCATTGTCCTGCAGGCGTCTATAAGCCTCTCCATGAGCTGATAATTTGATATAGTGAAATTTCTGAATCTTCCGAGACCTGTCCTTGGATCCATAAGGAAGCCTATAAGTATCCACCCCTTAGGATTCTGTACTTCATCTATTGTAAGGTTTCCTGAGTCCACCTTATCTACAGCCTCCATCATATCATCAAACTGAGGAAATCTTTCCTTTCCTCCATAATATTCATATATTATCCTTGCACAGGATGGTGTTATACGGCTCTCACCCTTGTACCTGCCTTCAAGTGCAAGTCTCTCGTGCTCACTTGAGTGGTGGTCGAACCACAATCCGCAGCCCTCTACAAACGGAACATTTGCAAGACAGTCATCCTCTGTGATGTCAATAAGTCCATCCTGGAGATCCTTTGGATGTGCAAATTTCCAATGGTCTATTATACCCGCCTCCTTAAGAAGCGCACCACATGCAAGTCCGTCAAAATCCGATCTGGTAACTAATCTCATAAAGTACTCCTCCCTATTTCAAAAACCTTCTCTTTTGATTATATAAAATGCTCCTGGGCTTTTCAAGTAATTGTTGGTGCATGCCACATATGGCAGAGCCCTGCTTACTCTAATCCAGCTTCACCACAAGCTTAAGTGGATTGTGGTCTGTGTTCTTAAAGCCCTCATTCAACGTCTCCAGGGACTCTACAGTCACATTATCCGATACAATAAAGCCATCAATTACATAGTACTGGAAATCCGAACCCTCATATGTGTCTAAAGGCTGATCAAGAGATCTGCAGGTAGGATTTGCCGGGTCTGTCAGACAGGAGAGATGCTCTCCAAATGCCTCTGTATCAATAAGTCCCGGTGCCCACAGGTCATCCCGCTGTAATGGATAGTCAGATATATCTACATTGGAAAACGCCTGATTGAAATCCCCACCGGCAATAACGTAATTCCCGGCCTCCTGCTCCTTCTTAAGAAGCTCTGCGAGCATCTTTGTCTGGGCCTCCTTGCCCTCGCCCGAGTCATATGCCTCAAGATGAACATTCACTATCACAAGCTCCTTGTCACTTCCTGCCACAGGTATCCTGGAAACCAGAAGACACCGTTTAAGATTGCACAATCTCACCGGGTATGAAAACGGACACGGCAGCTTTATCCTCACTGCACTGTCCACCGAATATGCTGAAAGGGTCATTATTCCCGACGCCACCTTCCCTATAGGTGGCAGAGGATACGGCACCATAAGAGTCTTATAATTATATGCAAATGATGTGTAATACCCTGCAAATGCTTCCTCGTAGCTTTCTCTCTCATTTATCCCATAACTTCTTGTTGAATTCTCATCAACCTCCTGGAGCATGATAATGTCAGGATCTATGTCCTTTATGGTGTCTGTTATCCCTGTAACATTGGCAAGTACACGATCCTTGTCAGCGGTCTTCACCATCTCGCCGCCATCCATGAAGAAATCCGCATTGTCACCTAAGGCTCCGTAGCCGGTATTCCATGTCAGGACTATAAGTGAGTCTCCCTGATGCATTTCATTTGTCCCGTTGTTATCTTCCGATGAGGCCTCATTATCTGCAGATGTATTTGGATTACCGCTTGTCTGCCCTGATCCGCCTCTCACTTCAAGAGTCTCAACATCCTCCGGACGATACTCGGTTACGGTGAGTACTCCTACAAATATCAGTACAAGTACCACTATCACAGCAAGCACTATCAAGATTATTTTCATAGCTTTTTTCACAAGATATATCTCCTATCTTTGTTTTGATTTTTTTGCTGTATCTCTCCAAACCAGAGAGAGGTTTTTCTGCCGGCCTGATTTTATTTTCTACGTAAGAACCGGTTCCTATCATTTTAGTGTTTCAAGCTTTCAATATCTCTGACAGATTTTTCTGGATTCCATAAGCAACATCAGGCTTATTCATTGAATATACATGGACATGCTTCACTCCGTTTGCCATAAGATCTATGATCTGGTCTGTGGCGTATGCTATTCCTGCCTGACGCATTGCCGCTTCGGTGTCACCAAAGGCGTCCACAATGCTCTTAAATCTCTCAGGCACGTTACAGCCTGAAAGCTTAACCGCATTCTTAACCTGGACACGCTTTGTAATAGGCATGATACCCGGAATTACAGGAACCATAACTCCTGCTGTCCTGAGTCTGTACATGAAGTTAAAGAAAATAGTATTATCAAAAAACATCTGGGTTGTGAGATATTCACAGCCCGCCTCAACCTTTTTCTTAAGTCCCTCTATGTCAGCCTTCTTGTTTGCCGAATCCGGATGAACCTCCGGATAGCAGGCTCCGCCTACGCAGAAATCATCTGTCTCCTTTATTAACCTAACCAGTTCCGAGGCATGCACAAAATCTGTAAACACCTCTCCCTCATAATTCTTTGGAACGTCACCGCGAAGTGCAAGTACGTTCTCAATGCCTGCGTCCTTCATCTCTGTCAGTGCTTTTCTTATGGATTCTTTGTCTGCACATACGCAGGTAAGATGTGCGATGGTCGGCACATTGTACTTCTCCTGTATTTCCTTTGCAAGTCTTATGGTATGTCCCTTTGTGCTTCCTCCTGCGCCATAGGTCACACTCATATAATCCGGCTTGTAAGCTGCAATACTGCAGGCTGCCGCTTCTACATCTACAAAGTCTGTATCCTTCTTAGGTGGGAACACCTCGAATGAAAGAGTTGGTCTGTCCTGATTTATTATGTCTATTATCTTCATGTAATGCCTTCCTGTTTTCCTTTGATTTTGTATTGTCACTATAAGATTTTATAAGATATGTGTTAGTAAATAGTGTAACCGTGCCTTTTATTATATACCCTGTGGGGATTATTTACAATTATCTGATACGGCTGAGTGTTTATATTTTGTTTATTTTGATGGATTATCAGTTGTTTGTTTTGAGGTTTTGTTAGGAGTGACTAACCATGTGATTTTTAAAAATCGTGTGGCACATATGTAATGCACCACACGATCCTGTAATCTTATGCCTTACCTACCTTATACTGCATACGTCCATTCTTAACATACCACAGTGAGCCTTTATACTTAACATTACCTGTGTACTTGAAATCAGCCTTTCCGTTATTCACATAATACCAGCTGCCTCCATATTTGACGAGGGTCTGAGCCTTGTCAATCTTGCCGCCCTTGATATAGTACCATGTGCTTCCGTATTTGCACAGAGTCTCTGCTGTCTTATCCCATTTGCCGTTTTGTACGAAATACCAGGCATTGTTGTACTTGCAGAGGGTTCTGGTCTTGTTTATCTTGCCGTCCTTTATGTAGTACCATGAGCCATTGTATTTGCACAGGGTCTCTGATGTTTTATCTACCTTACCATTCTGCACGAAATAGTATACGCCGTTATATCTGCAAAGGGTTCTGGCATCATAATCCACATGTCCCTCATTTATGTAATAGTAACTATTGTTGTATTTTACCAGGATATCTGAGGCATTGAAATCAACCATGCCCTTCACAACATACCACCAGGTGCCATCGAATTTGACAAGTGTTGTGGCTGTCATGTCCCTTTTGCCGTACTTTGTGTAATACCACTTATTATCGCTTTCCTTGTCAATACCCTCTACCGGATTCTGCGGAGTCACCTCAAACTTCCTCATATTATCAGCATTCAAATATTCAAATTTCGTATCTGTCAGATAATTTCCAGCACAGATAAGAGCATTAAGTTTTTTATTATTTTCCAAATCAAGTTTCCTTAAGCTATTGTCCGAACAATAAAGCCTCTTCAACTCTGTGTTTCCTGACACATCTAATGTCTCCAGGCCGCAGGCAGTACAAGCCAGCTCCTCTAACTTAAGATTATTGCTCACATCAATAGAACCCAAATTGTTGTTGCTCACTATAAGGTATGTCAGTTCAGAGTTACCGCTCACATCAATGGAAGTAAGCTGGTTCTTATTAACTTCAATTCGTCTGAGTTTCAGATTCTTACTTACATCAATCTCCTTCAGTCCACAATCATAAGCATACAAATATACCAGTTCCCCATTTCCGATTATATCAAGATCATTAATATTATTCTCGCTACACTCAAATGTGGTCAATGCAGTGTTAACCGAAACATCAATATCTGTAAGTTTATTAGCATTACACCTAAGAATCTGCAGTGCCGGATTTTTGCTGACATTCAGTTTATCCAGCTTGTTATAGCTTACATCAACAGTTTCTAATTTTGTATTATTGCTCAGATCAAGGCTTGTCAGATTATTATTGTAACACCTAAGCACAATAAGCTCTTTGTTATTACTTATATCAAGGCTTGAAATATTACACTTGCCACAGTTTAACTCTATAAGTTTCGTATTATTGCTAATGTCAAGTGACTCAAGCAAGGTCCCGCTACATGTAAGTGACTCAAGATTCTTAAACAGTTCTATTCCTTTTAGAGTAGTCAGTTTTTTATTATTTATGGATATTTTTGTCACTTTGTCCGCGTTTATTGACCCTGTATTTTTTCTGTCATAGTTTTCAGAAAGATACGCCCTTAAAATAGCGTCCGGGAAATTCTTCTCATTTATCGCAACTAAAGTACCTGTTTCATCCATAATGGATGTATCCTCTGACTGGCCTGAGACTGTCTCATCTATGTCTTCACCATCTGCCTGAACCAGGACCGTCTCTTTGCTGTCTTCACCATCTGTCATTTCTGTTGTCTCGTAAGCAGTCTGCTGATCCTCTGTAGCCGCCTCAGCATTTGCCGGTATAGCTGTCATAAGTCCGCTTAATCCCATAGTTACCGCCAGGGCAACTGCAACCCCTTTTCTTCTCATATAATTTTCTCCTCCCATTGAACATCAGCCCATTTAAAGTTTGCCTGTTAAACCATAAGCACTTTGTACATATATGATGCGATTATATCTTATACCATCATAATTTTCAACCTGTCTCCTACTCTTTGATCCCGTCACACAGATTGATCTCAATATGCTTTCCTAATGCCCCCGCATACTTCTGCAATACTATGATTGTAGGCACCCTGGTTCCTGTTTCAAACCTGGCTATATTAGAGGTTGCCATGCCGGTGATCTCGGCAATATCAGCCTGAGTGAGGTTCTGCCTGTGCCGTTCCTCCACCAGAGATTTGATAACCTCAGATGACTGTGCGGCTACGATCTTCTGTATTGCCTCCGCATATGCCACAAGCCGCTTCTCCCTCGCCTGCTTTTCCTGTTCATAATTTATGTATTCTATGTCTGTTCTCATTTATTGTCCTCCTGAATTTGAACATCAGCCACTACTTTTTTACTTTTGATATTTTCCCCTATACCACTCTATAGTTTCCCTGATTCCGGCTTCAAAATCCACCTCCGGCCGCCATCCCAACTCGTTTTGCAACTTGGAACTATCTATTGCGTACCTCAGATCGTGCCCTTTTCTGTCAGGAACAAATGTTATCAGACTCTCAGGCTTTCCAAGCGTCCTGCAAATAAGCTTCACAATATCAATATTTGCCACCTCGTTGCTGCCACCAACATTATAGATCTCTCCGTCCCTGCCATGATGGATTATCATATCCACCGCCCGGCAATGGTCATCTACATGGATCCAATCGCGAACATTTATCCCTTGTCCATATACCGGCAACGGCTTATTCTCAAGAGCATTAAACACCATAAGAGGAATCAGCTTCTCCGGGAACTGGCGTGGTCCGTAATTATTCGAACATCTGCTGATAGTCACCGGCAAGCCATAAGTTCTGTGATATGCCATGACCAGCAGGTCTGCAGCCGCCTTGGAGCTGCTGTATGGCGAACTGGTTCTAAGAGGCGTCTCCTCAGTAAATAGCAGCTCCGGTCTGTCAACAGGCAGATCTCCGTACACCTCATCGGTACTTATCTGGTGAAATCTTCTGACTCCATATTTTATACACGCGTCCATCAGCACCGCTGTCCCCTTGATATTTGTATCCAGGAAAACTTCGGGATTTTCAATGGAGCGATCCACATGGGACTCCGCAGCAAAATTCACAACAATATCGGGCTTCTCTGCTTCAAACACCTTGAAGATATCCTCCCTGTCACAAATATCCACCTTATAAAATTGAAAATTCTCCCTATCCGAAACCGGAGCCAGATTATCCATGCTTCCTGCATAGGTAAGCTTGTCCACGCAGACCACCCGATAGTCCGGATGTGCCCCCATTATGTAAGATATAAAATTGCTTCCGATAAAGCCGGCTCCGCCGGTTATCAGAAGGGTCCCAATCTTGTAATCGTCTCTGTCTGCCATACAACACCTCCGCTTTGAACGTCAGTTCATTTACAATTTGCTTATGACAAATGGCTGACGCTGCATGTGAAGTTTTTCACATAAAACTTGACACATCACATACCATCATTTACATAGCCCCAGGTGTGCTTCCTGGTCAAGCCCCGCAATATATGTTTCACCCTTTTTTCCGTCTCTGTAATCTGGTTTCTGGCCTCATTTATCCTGTTTTGGACATAATAGTCCACCAGAAATCCGTCCCAGAATACATCTGCAAATGACACAAACTCACTTACTTCCAGCTTCACTTCTGTAGGCACATCTGTGTTCCTAAGCACCCACTGAAAGTGTCTCAATGCCTTTTCCGCGTCTTCCATATATCCTCTGGCGTCATTCATCCGTGAACGCTTCAACAAAGACGGCAGCATGCCGCCTCCAAATATATCCCACCTGCCATATCCTGCTGCCTGCTCCAGTTCTTCATTTGCAGCTTGAAGGCTGGCAAGCGCCTGTTCTCCAGCTCTTATGGCGTCATTTATCTGTCTCTGACCTTCATTTGTTCCCATGTTTTTCTCTGTTCCTCCAGCTTACCAGCTTCCTGCATGCCCCAAATATCAAGACAGCCACAACATACCCTATGGCATCAAGCACCAGATCAAATGCGTCAAAATGCCGTCCAACAATGAATATTCTTATGGACTGATCCACCAACGACACCGCCATACAGGTAGACAGCGCCGCTGCCATCATGCTCCAGGTATGCTTAGTTATAAAAATATATAACACAGAAAATCCTGTGCCTACAATAAAAAATTCAAATACATGAGCCCACTGACGCACCGACCAGCTTACATAAACTCCCATCCGCTCCAGGAACGCTAATACAACCGGCAAATGTGCCACTCTGTTTGAAAGCTCAACCGTATCCTCCGGCTTCTGAAATGTCAGGTAAAATAGGCAAGCCAGGATAATCAATATTGCGGCTGATGGTATAATTAGGGATTTTTTCATTTTAACACGCCACCTTTGTCTAATTATGACTAATATTATAGCTTAATACGTCAGATTTGTCTGGTTATCTTTTTCTAGTATTGTTATATTCAATTTATCAATCAGTTGCTCTCTATTATCAGCTATCCTCTTCTGAATCTTCTTTATATCTTTAGCCTTTATATGATCATCCGTCAATTTTCTGCCGTCCATAATAGAAAATGAACCAAAATATTCATGTCTTACATATACATGAACATGTGGTTCATTATGTTTTCCATCTGCTCTTCTTAGTACCTCAAAACATCAAACTCCGGCTTCAGCTTCTTCCTGACACCACCGAGCTTACGTGCTTTATTTCTTTTCTCTCCCCTGATTATTCGTGCAGTTCCAGTGGCAGACCGTCCGGATCATGGAAGAAAGTCATCTTCTTACCGGTATAATCGTCAACCCGGATCGGCTCACTTTCAATTCCGATCGCTGCCAGTTCTTTCACCGTCTGCTCCACACTCTCTACGCAGAAAGCAAGGTGACGCAGACCGCAGGCCTCCGGGCGGTTCACACGCTTCGGCGGGTTTTCCTCAGCGAAAATCTCCAGTTCCGTGTATTCATTGACACGAAGATCCAGCTTCCAGTCCTTACGCTCCGGGCGGTAGTTTTCTCTGATGACAGAGAATCCCAGCTTGTTCACATAGAAATCCTTTGCTGCTTCATAGTCAGATACGATGATTGCAATATGATGTATTTTTGATAAATTCATTTTTTCACGCTCCATTTCTTTTATTTCAGTTTTTCGAGGATTCCAACTGCACACCCTCGGTGGTAAACTATTATAATAGCGTTTACACCTTACTGTGCCCGTGCTGCTTTTATAGGACATACATTGATACATTGATAGCAGCAAACACATTTACTTTCATCTATCTGCGGATATTCAAATCCTTCATCATCCTCTACCATAGATATAGCTTCCTTCGGACAAATCGCATAACAGGCTGTACATCCACAGCATTCTTCTTTTCTCTTATATAGTACCGGTATTGGCTTCATCATATTTCCTCACTATTAAATACAAAAAGTAATCCATAGTCTCCATTACTTACTTTCTGCCCCCCGATAACTCGGAGTATTTTCCTAATCGTAGCCTTAATTTTTCGTTTAACTCTTGTTTTCAATGAATAACGTATCGGAGCCGCATATTTTTCTTTTAACTCTTCAAATCTCATCGTACGCATATCTTCAAAGAACTTATCTCTTTCAGAAGGTCTTACACATGACCTATACTCAGCCGGATTTCCCTTAACACCGTCTTCGTAAGACACTTCTTTCATTTTCATGTTCCTATTTGCACTTTCAAATAGTTCATTACCTTTCGCAGTGCGAATCAAAACTAAGGATGTTCCTAGGCCATCATCCATATCAGGGGCAACATTATTTATGCCCCAGAAATCCGCAATAGTCAGATCAGACATTTTCACTTTCTTTGCTGTACACTCATAACAGGATGGCCGTAAACAATAATCTTGTAAAAACATTCTCATATAAGAATCATTATCTTTTGATATAAAATACTTTTCCATCTTATTTTTCGGAATAGATTTAATAACTTCCTTCATTACAAAGTCCGCCCAGCTGTCATCCTTGCAGCGAAAATTGATACTTTTCAACTTACCCCGCATCTTTTTTTCTTGGTATTGTGCGTACTCTCTCCACAACGCAGGTGACGGAACGCCATGGCAAATCACGTCCATACAAATCAAATTATCATAATCTTTTCCCAGAAAGTTCTTTAGCCCATTTACTTGACACCCTGTTCCAGTAAATAAGACAAGTTTTCCTGCTTGCAACTCTACTTTAACTTTCTTAAACGTATCCCCAACTTTTGCTTGCAAGTATTTCGATCCACGGAGTTTTGTTAGTCCACTTCGATCCGTAATCGCAATAAATTCTGCCGAGTAGCAATCCTCAGACATCGTTACGCCATAAACAATTCCATTCTTATTGAGCACATATTCTGCCAAAGAAGAAAATACCGCTCCAGAAGAACTGCTTAATCTCACATCTTTATCTTTATTAAAACAAGCATATACTTTTTCTGGCTTCACTCGTATATCCTCCTCTTCCAGTACATTTTGAACAAATCCAACATATCGCAACAATTTTTTATGGTTCTTCAATATTATCTGACCAATATTCACTATAATATAACTAATGAATGCAGTCAGTACAAAACGCAATACCCAGTAACCGCCAATATATGCAGATTCCTCGGATACATTGCAATATTCTCTCTATTCTTTCATCTATTATTTCCTTAAGATTTTTTTAATTGGTCCCATGACAAGCTGCTTCTCTTCTTCATTCATCCCCAAGAAATACATCGAGAGTCCATACACAGCGGTATAAACAACTGCAAACACTCCCAATTTAACGAGACCAGTAATATTGACAAAGTTCATAATAACAATACCGACCGCACAAGGCGCAATCAATGCCGGGATAAACTTTGCAATCTCTTTCCAAAAATAAATCATGTTCATTCCTATGCGGACATGATAATACCAGTTCATAAAAATGATATTTCCAGCAATAAGTGAAATTGCGGTTCCAAGTGCCGCACCAGCAGAACCAATAAGTTTAATCAAAGGAATACTGATAAATACATTGGCAATTGCAATAAATAAGTAAACAACAGAGCGCGCTTTATGCATATTCTTTGCGCGTTGGATTTCAATTCCAAGATTTTGTATAAGTGGTACTGTAACCGGTGCAATAAGTAGAATTGCAACAGCATAAGATGCACTATATTGTTTACCAGCCCACATTTTTATAAATGGGTCTCCAAAGAAAATGAATCCTGACAAAACAAGTCCCAATACTAAAAATTGAATTCTTCCTACCTTTGTAAATAGTTTTGTCAACTGCTCATTATCATTGGATTCTGCCACAATCTTATTTACTTTCGGAACAAATACATTTGAAATAGATGTAGAAAACTGCAAATATAGAGTGTTGATTTGTCCACCAACACCATACACTGCTACAGCCGTAGTTCCTGCAAATCTACCCAAAAGGAATTTATCAACACTCCAGTTCACCTGATCAATAATCTGATTTAAGAAGATGAAAAATGTGAATACCCACATTTCCTTAAGCAAACTAATTTGAATTCCACGGAACATAAATCTGATATGTAATTTATTAAAGCAAAAGAACATGTTAGACAGTAGTAACACAAATGTCAGGAATGTCGTAACTGATACCATTCCGATTGAGCCATATCCCATTATCAATAACGGAAGTGTTAAAAAAGGACTAAAAACATTCTGGAGTAAAATCAGGAGCTTTTGAAATAGAAACTTCTCATGTGCTGTGATTGAACAATTGAACACACTATTCGGAAATGTCATTGCCAGATTAATAATTAGCATCCCCATTAATATACGAGCAGTTTCATATTCTGCATCCGTAAGACCTGTTCCAAAAATCACACGAATATTTCCAATCATAACGCTTCCGCATAAAATGCAAATAACGGAAATTGAACAGAAAATAATCATAAACATTCCGTTCAGTTTTGCGACACCAGCTTCATCATTTTGTGCCTTATATCTAGAATAAAAGCGAAGATAGGAACTTCCAAATCCTAAACTGAGTAAACTCAAGTATGAAACGACGGAATAAACCAATTGATACAAGCCATACTCGCTTTGTCCTAAAAGGCGGAGCATTATTGGTGTATAAACAAGACTCACCAAAATTTTCACTAATTCTCCAGCGTACGAAAGAAGTACGCCAGCTTTCCGTTGATTAATAACCAAATTTACATCCTCCTAATTTTCACATATTGAAAGTCTTCTTCAACAGTTCTTTCGATCTTTCTATTTGAGACTTTGCCTTATTTTTTACTTGCGAAAAATCTATCGACTGCTTTTTTAAATGATTATATTTTCCAACAAAGCAGTTTTCTTCCCCAAATGAAGTCAATAGTGTTTCAATCCTACTGTTCATATTATGTCTTTTAGAAAAAACAATTCTTTCAAATACATAAAAATTAGTTTCAAAAATGTTTGAAAATACAACAGCGTGAAATGAATCTGTACATACATACTCAGCATACTTTATCAAGCTAAAAAATTTAGCAAGGTCTATATCATATAATTCTATATCACCAAAGCCAATATCAGAAGCACGTACTTTTCCTTCAACATGTGGTAGCGTAACTATTTTTAAGTTATTTTGCTTGGCAAACTCCTGCACTCTCTTTCTTTGAATTCGATTATCTCCTAAGAAATAGGCAAACAAATACTTTCCATTAACTTGCCGTTCAGCTGTAACCTTGTTCCAGTCTTCTTGATCCAATAATAATGTTGGATCAACTACTACATCTACTGTTCGATCAAGCAATGCTTCCAGATACACCTTAGCACTCTGTTCACGAACAGAAATCCATTTGTAATTATTTAGACCATTTCGCATTGTTTCTCCATATGCTTCAGGAAACTCTGTTACCGTAATACTTGAAGCATACGAAAAACGTTTTTTTGACTCATCTAAAAATGTAAACAAATATGGTTTTTGCAATACGCCGGGTTTCCAAATCTGATCACTTCCGCTGACATACCAGTCGTATTTATTTCCAAGTTTTTCTTCTATCGTTTCCTCTGTGACAACTTCAGAATGACAGATCTTCTCTCTAGAGTTAGCAAATGCTTTCTTACGCATTATAAGCTTATCTGCAAGTTTCTCACCGTATCTTTTTTGTGCTTTTCGGTTTTCATTTCTATAATAAATTTTTTGTGGAAGGCATTCTAACTTTTCTAATAAGACATGACACATTCCGTCTTTTTGAATTTTCTCTTTTGTTCCAATAGGCCGCACCGGTGAACGTCTATATGAAATAAGTTCGGAATCCATTCCCAACTTACTGATATATTCATTCAGCGCATACGCCTGCGCTATCCCACCATAATTATCGTTATTATAATACAAAGTAATTATTCCAACTTTTTCAGATTTAGTTTCTTTTCTTTCAACCGTTTTCATCATAATCCCCTACTAAAATGATATTACAATCTCCATCCTACTCAGCCAATTTTACACTGCAGTTATTGAATCATGGTTATTAATTTCTTTCATATTTTCATCTTTTCATCAGCCGCACCTACCCATTTTCTACTGTTTTTCACTGTACAATGCAGTAACTAGAACGATTCTTTATGCGTCTTTTTAGATTAAAACAAATAATAAGAACTCATTTTAGGGGATAGCTACCCTTCATTAATAGATGAACAATATTAAAGAGCCACTATTATGTGAGACTCTCATAGTATTCTAAGAGATCATTATTATTTGACTTATCATACTTTGCATCTATTATCTTCTGCTTATACACACTTCGCTCCTCATAAACTGAATTATCCTTTGCAATGATTCCAGCCCATTCAGCAGCAGTTTTTTTTAAAGAAATGTAATGCATTAAATGTGTCATCATAACGTCCTTCGGCACTACATCTGACGCATATACAGGAACGCCACAAGCCTGCGCTTCGACAAATACAATTCCAAGTCCTTCATAACGCGACGGCAAAATAAAGCAATCCATCATCGAATACACGCCTGCCATATCGCCCCTATTACCAATAAACAGAATTTTAGAACCCAACTTCTTAGATTCCGCATATTGCTTGATCTCAATTTCTAATTCTCCTGTTCCTGCCCAAACAAATTTTGCATTTTCCTTTCTTAACGCAATCTGCTCAAAAACGTCGATTAAAAAGTATGGGTTTTTTTGATATGTCTGTCGACATACAGTCCCGTATACAAAATCATTTTCCCTAATTGATAACTCTTTTCTCAATTCATTTCTTTTTTGTTCCGAATAATAAATTAAATTTGTATCAATTGTGTTTCTTATCACATTAAATTTTCTATGTCTAAACATAGATTTTCCTGCTAGGTCAGAGCACGCCAAGTAGCTATTGCAATTATGTACGCATTGTACATTATAAAACAATGTGAAGAGCAGTGAATGTAAATTATGAATATGAATCGGATTGTGACTGTGAAAAATTCTAATTGGTACATTACACTTTTTTGCAATCTGCGATGCAATTAAAGCATAATATCCTATTATATGAATATGTACTATATCATAATTTCCATTTTCTATAACTTTCTTCACAAATTCATATGCTCTTTTTTTATCAGGTTTTCCCGATCTGTCTTCCTCAATTCTGATGCCACTTGTCTCAACTTCATCCTTGACATCTTCCTGCGGCAAAATATAAAAGTTTCCACCATTATCCAAAACTGTTTTTATATAGAGAGACCCCCAATTATACATCGCACAAAAATCTACTTTGTACCCCGCCTTAATCAATTTATTATAGTGACTCATAATAACACTTGTCACACCATTGCTTACGCGAAGATTACCAATGATAAATAGTATTCTTTTATTCAATTCGTTCCCCCGCTTTCAGATTCATTGTTATTCTGTCAGTTTCACTTCCAAAATGGGATGTAAGGAACTGTCCCATAAAATTTATCTGCAAAGGAAACCGTCATCCATACAAAATACAAACCATAAGAAACATAAACTGCCATTCTTATAATTTTTCGATTCGGCACATGAGCTATTTGATCAATCGCATATGGATACAAAAGGACTATATAAGGAATAAAATAATATGAAAAACGATTGATGATATTCATTTTAAAAATCAGAAGTCTACAAACGGTTGCCAATAAACCCATGTATAATAAAAAGCTTTCATATTTTTTCAGAATTACTATTTCATCTGTATCGTTTTCATCAGTGTATGTCCTGTTTTTCCAAATCAAAACATACGCGCCAATGAAAAAAGCGCCTGAGGTCAATATCAACGATGTAATTGACTGCAAATTAATATTTCCAACATTTTCCCCTGTCTTTTCCATATATGAAACATAACTACCATTACCCTTTGAAATAAGATTCGCGACAAAAACAAACAGTTTTGAATACGCTACATAGCATATCATTGTAATGACTCCGCTAAATAGTATGTCTCTACGCTTAAACTGCATTTTGTCAAAAACTATCATCACAAGGCACAATATGGCAGAATCGTGGAATGTACTCGCAACTAATACAAACAGTGCGAACTTAATATAATCAGAAATTGAACGCTTACTCTTATCCAAGAAAGTGTATCCAATTAACACAACAGAAACTGCAAGTGCTTGCCGTATAATATTCATGTACATATAATACTGACAGCTAAAAATCACTAGCATCGTGCTGAGTATAACATCACTTGATTTTTTGTAAATCAAGTATCCCATAGTTCCATATACGATTAGGCTTGTCACAAATATATAAAACTGCACATTAGAATTTATCATCGAAAGAATTTTGCAATAATAACAATACCCAATCTCATATGTTGAAAAAGCTGAAAATTTTGGAATATCCTTCCAGCTATAAAAAGCAATTTGTTCGAATCTTTTTGCATAATGACCGGCCAGGTCGATTCCGACGCTCGGTGCACGAAGGCTCGCCACAAGAATCATTAATCCAAACGAAAAAATAAGGAAATCTCGTCTTCTCTTCATATTTTTATTTGCATGAATCCCTATACCAACCAATGCAATCATTAATGTGATAATGAAATATATCAGCACTCTTTTTCATCCCTCCTATTTCGAATTTTTAATTCTTATTCTCAATTCCAAAGGTACTAGTATTTGAATTTTTGATTTAATACATTGTTTTTTTGATATTTTTTTCATCATCAACTGATCAACCGCCCTGTAACCGTTTTTTTCATAGCTATCTAAAACTTGTTCTCGTATAGCTGTATGCTTACTAGGTTCTTTCAACTGTCCATTTGATACTGCAATTTTATCAGGAGACGATTCAAACGCGTAAAGTTCTAGTTTAACTCCATTAAACAATTGCATACCTTTATTAGTGTTTGCCAACACACACGATATACCGCGCCAATTTTGATCTCGCCATTTTTTTTCATTTAACTTCTCAGGGTGCACTTTTTCAAATCCCCAAAAATCTCCTAATGTAATGTCACTGACCCGCGTCATGCAAGCAAAATGACAGCTATAACAGCTTTCCCTGTAAATCTCCCCTGTCAAAAAAAGCCGATAATAAGATGACATTTTATTATGAAGCCGTTTTCTCTTGTTTTTTTCTTTCCATGTTAGGAAAAAATCTTTCCAGCCTCTGGTTTTGTCACGGAACACAAAATCTTCGATTTTCTCAGAACTTAATGTTGCTACATAGTCCAAAAACATTTTCTGGCTCGGCACACCATGACAAATCAAATCAATCGTGTAGAGGTTGTCATACTCTTTTTTTAGGTAATTTTTTAATCCTGCAATTTGGCACGGAGTACCTGAAAAAAGAACTGTCTTTCCCTGCTGCAGATCATTTTTTGCTAGTTTATAGCTATTTCCAATCTCACTCTGAACATATTTAGAACCTTGAAGCTTCCAAAGTTCCCCAATTGCATCCACGCGAATGTGCCTCACATGACATTCTGATGTAAAAGCAGCCCCATAAACAACTCCACCTTGCCTCAAAATTTTTTCTGCACATACAGAAAAAAAACCACCAGAAGCTGTTTTTTTTATCAGCTCTTTGCTTTTTGTAGCTGCCGCAAAGGCTGCAAGAGGGGATGTTTTGGGCACCTCATTTTGATATATACAAACCGATTTACATAAGCCACAATTAATACATTTTTCTTCATCAATGCTTGGATAGACAAAGCCTCTTCTATTCTCTTTCATTGTAATTGCCTGTCTAGGGCATACATTACAACAAGCTTCACAGCCACAGCATTTGTCCTCATTTATATATAAGTCCATCATTTTCTTAATTTCTTTCACAATATTTTTTGATAAATGCGGTAGCCCTGTTGCGCTCTTTATTAAGAACTTCATTCACAGATGTATAATCAATTTCTTTCAAATTATCCACATTTTGGGGTTCCGCACGATTTTCCGTACCTGTCAACGTAAGAATACTCTGAAGTCTCGCACTATATTTTCCAGGATAAAAAGTGAAGAATTCCTTATTGAAATTCAATGAAAAAGCTGTACAATGGAATGAGTCTGTAATCACATAATCTGCGTAATAGATAAGTGATAGGAACTGTTCCACAGTAGGCATAAACACCATCTTACCTTTTGAGGCAAAATGAGTAACATAATAACTCATTCTGACGATTCTACAACCAGTTTTTCTTGCAAGGTTTTGTGCAAATTCTTCCATTCTTGGGCAACTATTTAAGCGATAAATAATTATATACTTTTCCTTTATCATTCTTGAAGCCACTAATGGTTTCCAGTCTTTTTCATTCAAAACTAAAGTTGGATCTAAAATCTGTTCAACATTTTGACATCCCATATTCTGAAGAATTTGCATCGCCGAATCTTCACGAACAGAAATTGCATCATACTGTTCAACATAAGGTCGAGTTTCGTTCTCTTCATCCTTAGAAATAGTAGATCTTCCAATGCTTACGGCATAACCAATTTTCTTTTTGCCTTTTGGAGCAAAATCTAAAAAGTATGCCGGTAAAACTCCACCATTATACTCAGCGTTCCAAGTTTGGTCACTGCCCGTACAGTACACATCAGCTATTGGTGGATCATTTTTTAAGTCATTGTAATCTTTGTATCTTCTGGTCAATTTGCAATACTTATTTAAGAAATCAATGCATACACGATTTCTTTTTGAAAATTCAAATTTCTTCAAACCAATATACAGCATCTTTTTAATGCCATGAAGTTTTTTCTTTTCAAATCCTTCTTCAATCATAGCATTGTCTTCTGCATTTGGGCGAATATAATCCACAATCTCTGCTTCATAGCCCATAGACTCAAACTTAGCTTGCGTTGCATAGGTTTGCAGTACTGACCCATAATTTCTTATGTAATGCAATGTAATAATATCTATTTTCATTGAAGCATTCTCCTTGCTCTTCATTCCTTGAATTATAAATATTTTTTGTCTCCATCATTCAGGTTATAGATAAAGCCAAATGTTCGTTCCCCAAATAATAGTGCTATTATCTTTATCTTGGTTTTGATAGTTACTTTGTTTGATGTCAGCAGCTCGCCTTTATGCTGTCTAATATCGCCCATTATTTTTTTCTTATAATCATCAAATTCTTCATTTTTTGCATTTAAGATTGTTTGCAAACATTTAAGTTCCGAAATTGCTTTTCTTGCCAATGCTTCCTGTTTAAGAGCAGGCCATCTTTCTATAATAAACTTCGTTTCCTCGTCTGCAATATCCACAAGAGACAAACTACGCTGTGAGCATTTTTGATGCATAATAGATTCTATATGCTGTACATAAAAATACATTGCGGCATCGCCCCAAGCCGCCTTATCAACCAAACTCATCACACGATATGTTGTTGCATAATCTTCATATATTTTTCCCTTAGGGTATCTAATAGTTTGCCATAAATCTGCGGAATATAATTTTCCCCAAGCGGAGTGTCCAGATCCGTCACCGCATAATATTTTTTTAACCGCATATTCTCCTGTTGTAACTTCACGAATTGTTTCCGGTGTTGAATTTGCAATCTCATCTTCACGGACACTTTTTTTGCCACAAATAGCTATTTGTATGCCTTCCTCCTGAGTTATTAAACTATATAAATACTCAAAATACCCAGGAGCAACATAATCATCGCTATCAATGAATGTGACATATTTTCCCTGCATTCTGTCGATGCCATAGTTTCTGGCATCAGACAATCCACCATTTTCCTTATGGTACACCTTGATTCTACTATCTTTATTGGCACAAGCATCACATATTTCAGGCGTTGAATCCTTGGCACCGTCATCAATTAGGAGTACCTCAAAGTCCTTAAATGACTGTAGAAGAATGCTGTCTATACATTTTTCAACAAACTTTTCTACATTATAAGCCGGTACTATTACCGAAATAAGTGGCCTTTCCATTTTTTCACCCCTTCAAATTAAATATTAATTTTCGTCTCTATTCCCAATCTTCTTCACTACTCTTGCTGGAACCCCAACAGCAACCGTATATGCCGGAACATCATGCGTTACCACTGCATTTGCCCCAATTTGTGCGTGTTCTCCTATGCTTATGTCCCCCAATAACACAGCTCCGGCTCCAATCAAAACATTGTTTCCGATTTTAGGTGCACCAGGTAATCCATTACGTCCTCCAATCACAACATTTGCTTGAATTCTGCAATCGGACCCGATTACACAATGTTCATGCAATACAACTCCTGAACCTCCATGTGGAAAAAGGGTTCCCCCCCCGATTTCACAAGTATAGGGAATCGTTGCATTAAAAATAATCCTAATGAATATCTTTATAATTTTAGGAATCATCCGAAAATGATGCATATACAACCATCTTTCGGCTGCATAAGCTTTCATTACTCCCTTGCGCATTCTTTTCCTCCAATATTCCATGTCATACACCATACACAGACATCCACTTATTAACAAACTCTTTTTTACCAAATCCCATGTTTATTAGCTGTTTTGCATAATTGTTTCTTTGTATATAGTTTCTGTTTTTTTTTATATTTTTCACAGCTTCTACCCACGCACTTACCTCACTAAGAGGTAAGCTTTCTACAAGTTTCAGTCCTACTTCGACCTCTCTCGTAACGTTTTCTGATATGATGCAATGGCACCCAGCAGCCTGAGCCTCAATCATTGTAACTGGGAATCCTTCCCCCGGTAGCGAAGGAAGAATTACACAATCAAACGTTTTCATTAAAATTGGAATATCCGTACGACGTCCCATTAAAACCACGTTTGATTGATTTTGTGCCATTTTTTTAATTTCAGGAAAGTCTGGTCCGTCACCAACTAAAACAAATTTAATGTTCGAGTAGTTCTCCATCAACTTTGCTACTTCTAGGATGAATTTTTGATTTTTCATTTCACTCATTCGTGCTACATGTCCAATCAAAATTTCTGTTTCTTTCGCTCCAATTTCGTTCTCTATCTTTTGTATCTCTTCCGAAGAAACATTTAAGTATGGTTCAATATCTACTGCATTATAAATCACTGTAAATCTTGAATTTTTACCGTACATAAAAATTCCGGCATCTTTACTGCAAGCAATCTTAGTAGTCGCATTTTTCATATATAAATAACGAAATATCGGTGTAGCAATAACTTTCTTAACAAACGATGCTTTTCTCTGAATTGCAGTAACATGTGAGTGACAAATTCGTTTTGGAATTCCAACTTTTTTTGCTGCTGCTAGAGCGACTCCAGATTGCATTCCTGTATGTACATGAATCGCATCATATTTTATCTCAGTATGCTTTAATATCTCCAAAATACTTTTGTAGTATTTCGCCATCCCTAACTCTCTAACATCACCCTCCATAATATGAACCTTTGATCCTGCATCACGGAGTTTTTGAACCGTTTCTTCCTTAGCGCCTCTATGAGTAATAAAATCAAAACGGACCTTTGAATGATCCATATTTTTCATCACATCCAGTACAACGGTTGTATCTCCGCCTCTACCGATATGCCCTATTACATGCAACACGTTATACATTCTGGAACTCTCCTCTCATGCTTCATTTATTAACATATATTCGTTTCCACACTGCAAGAAAAGCATATCTCACAAAACAGTAACAGCTAAAAGGCAGTGGCAACTTTTCAATATCTCTATATAAACTCCACACGCCTTTTACTGCTTTAATCTTGTTGCTGCTCAAAGAATTTTCTGCTCTACGATATTCCGCAAGAACCTCATTAAGTCCATAGCACTTATAACCTGCTTTTAATACCTGAAGCCATGTTGCCGCATCTTGTCTCCGACGGATATCTGGCATAACAAGATATTTTTTATCAACAATACCTGTATCTACCATAATGCCAACAGTTTGTAATAAGTTATTTGTTAAAAAACCCACATAATCCACTGATGGTAACATGTGAACTTCTTTATTCAGTGCATTCCCTTCATCGTCAATAACTTCATAAGATGCACAAGAAAAACCGCATTTATGTTCTTTCATAAACCGAATTTGTTTTTCAATCTTTGAAGGCTTCCATATATCATCCGCATCCAAGTAAGCAACATATCTTCCCGTCGCCTCTTTAAGAGAGCGATTTCTCGCCTTCGCAGCACCGCCATTCGTACTCTGCTTCAAAATACGCACGCGCGGATCTGTTTTTGAAATTTCCTGCACAATCTTAACGGTATTATCTGAAGAACAATCATCTACAATAATCATTTCCCAGTTTGAATAGGTTTGATTTTGAACAGATTCAATTGTCTTTTTTATATACTTTTCACTATTCCATGAAGGAGTTATAATTGATACCTTATCTTGCATGTTCCTCTCCACAACTGTTTTTAATCTCTCTGAAAAATATCTCTGGTGTAAACTTTCTCTTCCACATCATCGAGATCTTTACTATATCTGTTTGCAATGATTGCATTGCTCATTTCCTTGAACTTAGCTAGATCGTTGACCACCAGGCTACCAAAGAACGTTTCGCCGTCCTTCAGAGTCGGCTCGTAAATGATTACCATTGCGCCCTTGGCCTTGATACGCTTCATAACCCCCTGGATAGAACTCTGACGGAAGTTATCGCTGTTGCTCTTCATGGTCAAACGGTACACACCGATGGTGACTGCCTTTTCCTTTTCTTCATCAAACTCATTTTCTGCATCATAGCCATAGTAACCAGCCAACTTCAGGACATGGTCTGCGATGAAGTCTTTTCTTGTTCTATTGCTCTCAACGATTGCTTCGATCAGATTTTCCGGCACATCGGCATAATTTGCCAGCAGCTGTTTGGTGTCTTTCGGCAGACAGTAACCGCCATAGCCAAAGGACGGATTATTGTAGTGGCTACCAATACGAGGATCAAGGCAGACACCATCAATGATCTGCTGAGTGTTCAGGCACTTGCTCTCTGCATAGGTATCCAGCTCGTTGAAATAAGCCACACGCAGTGCCAGATAAGTATTGGCTAACAGCTTGACCGCCTCAGCCTCAGTGAAGCCCATAAACAGAGTGTCAATATTTTCCTTAATTGCACCTTCCTGCAGCAGACCAGCAAACTCATGCGCGGCTTCTACTAATCTCTCGTCAGCCAAATCAGTACCGACGATGATACGAGAAGGATACAGGTTATCATAGAGAGCCTTGGACTCACGCAGGAACTCCGGGCTGAAGATGATGTTCTTGCTGTTGAACTTCTCACGCACTGAGGCGGTGTAGCCCACAGGAATCGTGGACTTGATGACCACGATGGCGTTCGGGTTATATTCCATGACCAGCTTGATCACAGCCTCGACTGCAGATGTGTCAAAGTGCTGGGTGTGGCTATCGTAGTTTGTAGGAGCCGCAATGACAACAAAATCAGCATCGGCGTATGCGGTCTTCGCATCCAATGTTGCAGTCAGATTCAGTTTCTTTTCTGCCAGATACTTCTCAATATAATCATCCTGAAGCGGGGACTTCTTGTTGTTGATCAGTTCAACTTTCTCAGGAATAATATCTACCGCGGTCACCTGATGGTGCTGAGAAAGCAGAGTTGCAATCGACAGGCCCACATAGCCGGTGCCCGCAACGGCGATTTTATAATTTTTCATGTTATTTACTCCTCCGTTCCTCTTCGAAACCATCCTATTGAAAGTTAATTTCTGTATTTACGTACGCATCCGCTATTCACAGATGATTTTTCATTTTCATAAAAGTCCCTGTGTGATAGTCTCAATTCACAGCATTTTCCACACAACAAATGGGGTCGACTTACATCGCCCCATCATTCTTAAGCACGACCTTGATCGTCTTAAGCAGTATCCTCACATCATTTCCAAGGCTCCACTCTGCTATGTACTGTCTGTCCAGCTTAACGACCTCGTCGAAGTCTGTTATCTTGCTTCTGCCGCTGACCTGCCACAGTCCTGTGATACCGGGCTTGATGGTCAGTCTTGATCTGTGATGAGGGGTATATTTCTCCCACTCGTCTATTGTTGGAGGTCTGGTGCCTACCAGACTCATGTCTCCCTTAAGGACGTTGAAGAACTGCGGGAACTCGTCCAGCGACCAGTCACGGATACGATTTCCGATTCCCTTCTTGATGGTGCCGTCAGGCAGCTTCTTCGCACCGATTATCCTCGGGTCGAAGTCCAGCTTGAACATCATGCCGTCCTGTATACGGTTCTCCGTCATAAGCTCGGCTTTATGCTCCTCGGCGTCCATGTACATGCTCCGGAATTTATATATCTTGAACTTCTTTCCGTTCTTGCCCACACGGATCTGTGAGAAGAATATCGGTCCCGGCGATTTTATGAATATTATAGGACCAATTATCACAGTTAGCAAGAGTGTGAATACAGAACCCACAAGTCCCCCTGCTATATCTGTGGCTCTCTTGATAAATGCCTGTTTGAAGGTCAGGTAATTATTGGAACTGGTGACTGTGTTGTGTCCGGCGAATTTCTCCAGGAAATACTTCTGCTCCTTCATTGCCTGTGGCAGTCTCACTCTAAGGTGGAAGGTGATTCCCATGTCAGCAAGCTGCTCCAGGGTTTCATTTGCAATGTAATTGCTGTCTGCCATGTCGAAGTATATCTCGTCCACCCAGCCTCGAAGGATCTTGTTATAGGTATCGTCTCCATAGGTCAGCACCCTCAGATCAGAATCCAGATCATCTGCCGCTTCTATCTCCGCCTTTACCTTTTCTATATCCGTATCATCAACGAATACCAGTCCCTGTATGTGACTGCCCACATATCTGTAGTCCCTTATGTCCTCGAGTATGCTCTTATATGTATCTGCCGAGGTAAATATAACCAACGTCTGCCTTATGTTATTCCTGTTCTTGAGCCATCTCTTCCACAGCTCCCGCACGATAAATGAAATGACACAGAATACTCCTGCGGTCATAACTGTGGTAAGTCTCGAGTACGCCGCCCCTTTCTTAAGGGCAAATAGCACAAAAACAGAGAACACCAATACGAAGCTTGCCAGCTTAAATGCTGACAACAGCTCCCTAAGATGTCCCCTGCGCAATATATCTTTATATGGATTTATAGTAAAGAATCCTATGAATAACACCACAAGCAGCAGAAGTGCTGCGTTAATACTTACTGAATTTTTGAACAGCTTATCTGCACCATGACGCACTATATAGGCAATGCTATATGAGCATATAAGCGCAACCATATCCAATACAGCAAAATCCCAATGTTTGAATATTCCCTGGGGCTTCCTTTGATACATACTGTCTCCCTTGCTGCCGGCTCACACTCATCCGTTCAATTCTCTGTGAAACTGAAACTAGGGCTTCACAAGCCAGCCTTTATCACTGTCAACCTTAATATTTCCTTAAGAAAATACAACGATATTGGTGATTCGTCAAGGCTTCCCGGGGTATTTGACAATATATTCCACTTTTTCGTCATAATTTGTTATGACACTTTTGTTTTCGTACTTGAGACATTGAGGCAATGTCTTCACTTAGTCCCTTTTTATATTTGTTCATGCGGATCTTTAGTCCAGGTCTTCTCTGTAGAATTTCACCAGCTCTGCGAATTCCTTCCTATATTCGTCTTCATGGGGATTCCCTTCTTCTGCCCAGCTTATAATGTCCTCCGGAGTTGCGTCACCGGCACAGGCACTGTGCTTGAGCTTCATTCCAAATGCTGCAACTGCTGTAATGAATTTCATGTCAGCGGTCATTTCTTCATTATAGGAAGTTACAGCCACATCCCGCTGCCATAATGTACTCTTGTCCTTGTCCGGCTCCTTGTATCTTATGTTGATTGTGGCGAGACGACCGGGGTCAGTTGTATCAGATGGCACGATCTCGTAGATGGCTGTCACGTTATGACCGGCTCCGATCTCGCCGCCGTCTACCATATCATTTGCGAATTCATGATCTGCCACGTCCCGGTTTTCATAGCCTATAAGCCTGTAGCTTTCCACTGTTTCGGCGTTGAAGTCCACCTGGATCTTCACATCCTTGGCAACTGTAACGAGGGTTCCGCCCATGTCATCAACCAACACCTTCTTCGCCTCATACACCGAATCTATAAATGCGTAATTGCCATCGCCATTGTCTGCCAGTGCCTCCAGCTTGTTATCCTTCAGGTTGTCATTTCCAAATCCAAGGACGCTAAGGCTTATGCCTGCCGCCTTTTCTTCGGTTATAAGTCCTGTAAGTGCCTCCTCTGAGGTGAGTCCCACGTTCATGTCTCCGTCTGTGGCAAGAATGACCCGGTTATTTCCACCCTCTATGAAGTACTTCTCCGCCTGCTCATAGGCTGATATGATCCCCCCACTGCCATTTGTGTAACCATAAGCCTTAAGCCCTTCAAGGGTGTCTATGATCTCCTTCCTGTGGTCTCCGGCAACCCCATCTAAAGCTATAAGGTCACTGCCGGCGTATGTTACGATACTTACTGTATCCGTCTCGTCAAGCTCATCTGCCAGCAGCTTGAAGGCCTTGACCGCCAGGGGAAGCTTGTTCTCATCGTACATGGAACCGGAGGTGTCTACAAGAAACACAAGATTATTCTTATTCTGCTGATTCCATGCAATCGGCTCGGTACTCATGGTGATCCTGAGAAGATTATTTTCCTCGTTCCATGGGCAGGTTGTATATTCCGTGGTCACATTGAATTTATCACCATTTTCCGGTGGGGTTGCATCATAGTGGAAGTAATTTATCATTTCTTCTATCCTCACTGCATCCGCAGGAATGTTGCTTCCATAACCACTATATATGTAGCTTCTTATGTTGCTGTAGGACGCCGTGTCCACATCTGCTGCCCAGGTGGACAGATTATCCTCCGAAGTATAGACAAATGCATTCTCATCCACATGCTTATACTCTCTTGTGTCGCTGCCGGGAACTCCTGTATCTATGCAATATCCGTAGCCATAATTATAATTATTATTGCCGTAATCCCTGCCCCCGCTGTTTGAACTTCCATTGTAGTTCGTGCCGCCATTGTAATCTGTGCCTGCACTATAGTCTATACCGTCTTCCGCTACCGTCTCACAGCTTTCTGCCACCACCATATCTCCGTTATCATAAATATTTTCTGTTGCCCGTTCCTCTTCTGCGATTTTTCTGTATTTGGCGGCAATTCCGGTGGGTTTGCCTGTGCTCTTGTTTGTTTTTGAACTACCTGTATTGATACCTGCCTCTGTTCCTGAACCTGTTCCTGTATTAATTCTTGCACTACAGCCTGTGAGGCCTGCCATACTTGTGGTAAGCATAGCCCCTATTGTCAGGGCAGCCGCCATTTTTCTAACATTCCAGGATTTTTTGTTACAGCTTTGAGTTTTGATATACCTTTCATTTTCTGTCCTTCTTCCCATAATTTTCATTCTCCTCTTCTTGATATTTACTGCCTTCACATTTTAAATGTCTTTTCGACACATGGCACCGGCAAAGGGCTGTGGATTCTATATCTTATATACGATGGGGAATGATGTATTTATGGGAGTTTATCGAATTTTTTTCAGCAAAAAAAGAACCCCAGAGCTGGCACTCCAGAGTTCTTTTATCTATATTACTAATGCAACTATATTATACATAATTTTTATGTGCTACTCCACGACTTTAAATCCCTCATCTCCCCACGGAACAATAACGCAGCTTATTTCCATTCCCTCTGTTGGCATGCTTCCATAGACAGTCTCTATTCTATCCAACTGTGCTTCGTCGATAGTTATGGTTATTTCATCCCCTTCAACAGGAACCTTTGTGTCATCTGTAGCCGAAGAAGCTCCTGAGGCTTCAATAATTCTCACGATCTTCTTGACCTCTGCCTTATAGTTTCCGTTATCACACTCTGCAAATACTAACCGGCATTCTATTCTCCAGCCGTTCGCAGACTGATCTGCATCGGTGATAATCCCTCCGTTTGTGGTGGCATCAGCCTGGGGTGCGGACTCTGCTGCTTCTGCCTGCTGCTCCTCCGCCTGTGCCCCATCGCTCATTGCACCGTCCTCATGCTCCCCTGCTGACTCTGCTTCACCGGCAGACTCGTCAACCATGTCGATATTATTTTCAGCCTTGTCAGATATACGCCTTTTGTTCTTTGATCTGTCTCCCATAAGCGGAGCCACGATCACGCAGATTATTATCAACGCTGCAATGGTTGTTACCGCTACAGATACTCTTCTTCCCGAAAACCTTGAAGTTCTGACCGACTTATCTGTTGTCTTCCGGGCTTCACCCTCATCTATACCTGTCACGATCCTGTCCCACAGATCCGGCGTTTCAACCTTCATTTCTCCGGCATACAGATCCAATATATCCTGTTCTGACAGCTCCGCGGTCTGTTCCACATTTTCATCAGACGCACCGGCTGCCGGAGTCTCACCGCATGTGGTCTGTTTTGTTTCGGATTTTTTTCTGCTATTTATATCAACGACATTATAATTTTCCTTATCTGTCCTCATCTGTCATGCCTCCTTTCTTATACTTCTTCCGCAGCTTCTTGATGGCACTGTTATACAGCCAGGTCACCGTCCCCATTGGCTTTTCAAGGATTTCCGATATCTCCTTGAATGTAAGCTCACCGCCGCATTTCATGTCCAGGACTTCCTTTTCTGCAGGTGTCAACTCATTTACCATGCTCTTTAGCGTCTCTCGGTCTGCAACCCGCTCCGAGAAATCCTCTCCGTCGCCTCCCGGTTCCGGCAGCTCGTCCGCAACTATTTCCCGGTCAAGCCTTCTTATTCTGTCTATGGTCATGTTCCTGGCAATGACCGTCAGCCATTTGCGGTGCCCGTTCCCGGATCTGTAGGATGCCGCCAGACCGTACAGCTTGATAAAGAATTCCGACGTCAGGTCCTCCGCCTCTTCCCTCTGCCTTATGGTGTTGTATATCACTGCAAATATCAGGTTCAGATAGGCGTCATATATCTCCCTTAACGCCTGCCTGTCGCCATTTGCCATGCGAAGCATGCAGCTTTCAAATTGTTCGTCTGTCATATTATTTTCCCTTTATTATTCAACATCAAGTTTCCATACAAAACTTGACACAATCTGTAACCCATCTATGATATGTCTGCTTACTATGTTGATCTTATTTATTTCACTTAGTCTGCCTGTTTTCTTATTCCACATATTTTCCCATATAGGATGTTCTATACATTGTACGGATCAGGTGGTGGAATTTATGGATATTTTTAAATATTTGCAGATAAATTTTTCTTACACCTTACTCCATCGGTTCTGCCGCAAGAAGCTGCATGACATAACGCTTTTCTGGCACGTGCCATCTGAACGGCCAGATCAGTATATCCTCTGCCGTGACTTTCATGTCATATCCGTTATGAAGTGCAATGTCCCGTTCAAGCTGCAGTGCTCCCTCAACTCTTGAGATCTGCCTTATAGCGTTCCTGTCTCTGCTTTCAAGTACCTCAAGTACATGCTGCTGCTCCCGGTCATTCTCCACCGCTGTGATCTCGTAGCCCCAGATTATCTTCCGTTTGGTGAGCTTATACATCAGGTCGTTCAGCCTGGTAACCGCCGCGTCATTCATGGCTCTTATTGCCGACTCTATTTCCATAAGCTCTTCTTCATCGTAATTTCTTTTGTATGCGTACAACAGCCCTGCGAATCTGGCATTCAACTGACTGTGCAGCCCCACCCCTGCGGTATAGTCGAATTTCATGGATACGGCTTTTTGTGTTGTCTCCTCTGTCAATTTGAAACTATTTGCCTGAACTATATCCTGAAGGTGCTCCACTACTATCTCCGGCTCTATTCCGTCCCGCAGCAGCTCTTCAAATATATGTGCGTCCTCATGGCTGTGCTGCCAGAATGGTATGTCCGCCACCACGGCTTCTTTCACACCATATCTGTCAATGGCGCGCTTCACGCCATCAATATCCCGGTCTATAAGTATCAACCGGTAGTGCTCGGACAGCCTTCTGAGATCAAGATCCCACGACTCTCCCACACCAAATATTGCGAGGGTTGGCAAGTCTGGGTGATTGGTTAAGGCTTCTCCTTGTACAAGCTTTTTTCTACAATCTTCTGAGTTTTCTGGGTTCTCCTGCACTTCCCTTTCCCGACAGTTGGCGATTATGAAATCAGTCAGTGCTTCCCTGTACTCCGCCCAGGGTTCATCCGCACCATATATTCTTTCAGACTCTATCATTTTATCTAAAATGTTCATTTTTTATGTCCGTAAGGCTTCAGCCTTTTTCCTTTTTATTTTTTACACTTATTTCATTGTTATAATACATGAATTTAGTATATAATTGATGTGTCGCTTATGTACTAATATATCAAAAGGACAATATATATTGCAATGCCTATGCTTGCTTTAAAAAATATAAAACCTATCATACTTTAAAGGATATTAACAGGATAGCAAGACCCAATATCCAATAAAAATACTGATAAAAATAAAAGCTGCTATATTCAGGAAAATACTGATAAAGCTAACCTATTATTCAGAAAGGCTATATTATTATGTACGAAACAAATACAACCCATTTTGACAAGAAATTTATAGATGAATTAAGTGCAGACACAGGTCACCCTTTTATTAATGATATTACAAGCTTTGAGGAATTAATGATGATGTACAGCTGTGCCATTAAGGAGGTACAGACCAAGCTTGAGGTTCTGAACATGGACTTTGGAGTCCGCTACAGAAGAAATCCTATTGAATTCATCAAGACCAGACTCAAGCGTCCGGACAGTATCGCCAAGAAGCTCAAACAGAAGGGCTGTCCCATAACTGTTTCTGCCATTGGACCAAACCTGAATGATGTGGCAGGTATCAGAGTCATATGTTCATTTATTGATGATATCTATGCGGTTGCCGAACAGCTCATCGGTCAGGATGATATCACACTTATCGAGGCAAAGGACTATATATCCCACCCTAAAGAAAATGGTTACAGAAGCCTCCATCTTATTGTTCAGGTTCCGGTTTTCTTTGCCGACTACACAAGGGACATGAATGTTGAAGTTCAGATCCGTACTATTGCCATGGACTTCTGGGCCAGCCTTGACCACAAGCTCAAATACAAACATTCACTGTCAAACCCTGAGGAAATTTCCAAGGAACTCAAGGAATGTGCAGAAAGCATTGCGGTAAATGATGAACGTATGCAGCTTATCAAAAATAAGATTTATGGTGAGTCCATACAACCTAAAAAAAAGCGGGAGGATTTCGAAGGGAAATTATAAAATACGGCTTCAGTGCAATTTTGTATTTATACTACAATTTCCATTTGACAAATGCAGGATAATAGTATAAAATATGGTCTGTTGTAGGGATTTAATCCTTATATGTGTGTATGTAGCTCAGCTGGATAGAGCACTTGGCTACGGACCAAGGTGTCGGGGGTTCGAATCCTCTCATACACGTAAAAAAGCACAAATCGAATGATTTGTGCTTTTTTTATTTTTATGCAACCGGTTAAGTACAACATGCCTGCATAATCAGAACTATAGGACAAAATGTGTTCATAAAAAACCGCCTTCACCCTTGATAAATAAAGGGCTGAAGGCGGTTTAATCTTTCACATCAACATCAGCATTATTAATGGTTATCAACTCATCATGGTATACTCAATATCCCTATAAAGACTTATGCCGTTATTGACAAATTCATAGGTTCCGTTCTTAAGGGTAATATGCCTGTCCTCAGTTGCCATGTCGCTGCCGGCAGAGTTACGCACATCCGTGTGGACGGCAGATTCGTTACAGCGGATTACAGCATTTCTTGAAGCATTTCCCATGGCAAATGCATCCGAGCCTTGAAGGGTCGCCCTGTAGTCTGCATGGTCAATGGTTATATTGGTATCTGTTCCGCCGCCTATTCCGTAGAAGTTGCTGGTCAGGGACTCTACACACACGCTGGATGTAGCAACAGCCACATTACATCTACTGCCGTTCATGGTTCCCACACCCACGCACTCGGTTCCACCACACTCAAGCTTAAGGGCAGTGTTCGCAATGGTTATATCTGTATTGCCACTCATAGTTCCTATGGCAACCCCTGTGGTATTCATGAATATGCAGCTTAAGTTGCACTTCATTATGCTTATGCTCCTGTCTCCCGACAGTGAACCGATACCCACACCATACTGACCGCGGAGTTCAAGCTCGTAGCTGCCCCGGTTGATAAATATATTTCCTCCGCGGCCCGAACCAATACCTACGCCCCTTAATCCACTGGCGGATATTGTCACTCTTCCGTCCTGTTCAAATATCAGATCTCCATGTTTCTCATTAATGGCATTGCCTATTCCGAAGTATTTGCCGTTGTTTACATCTATGTCTATGTCGCCATTGCCCCTGACTGTAAGGACTGAGCTCTCAGGTACCCTTATTCCGCCGGTTCTTAACAGGTTGTCCTGGGCAAGCACCAGTGTCACATTGCAGTTCTCACCTATATTAATACATGGTTTCTCACGCTCACCGGCAAGATTTACATTGTTCAGCTTGATACCGCAGGTCTGGCCATCCTCTACCTCTATTGAAATGTTGGACTTGAAGCCGTCGGCTCCAATTATCTCCAGAATATCCCCCTGATTGTAGCCTGCCACCCTTATCTGAGTGTATTTGTCCGTTGCAAGAGTAACCAGTGAAAGCTTGCTTTCGCCATTTGTAATATATATCTTGCTGCCATATCTGTTGAGAGTTGTCTGGTTGTACTGGACAATCTCATTCTTGATTGTTGAGGCTATCCCCTCTACTATCCTTGCTTCAGGACGTCCGGTATAGAAGCCCTGGATAAGGTCTACCCCGAGTCTTATTACTTCCCTCAGCTCGTTGGTATTCTCAACGCCCTCCGCCAGGGCCAGGATATCATTGTCGTGGGCATATTCTATGATATTTCTCACAAAGTGCTGCTTCTGTACGCTCTTGTGGATGTCCTTCATCAGCACCCTGTCGATCTTAACATACTTCGGCATATAGCGCATCAGATTGTCTACATTTGAGTAGCCGGTTCCGTAATCGTCTATGGCTGTCTCTACCCTAATCTGGGAGTAACTGTCCTTAAGCTGCTGGAGCTCGCTGTCTTTCATCTGTGTTTCTTCAGTGAACTCAACCACTACCTGTTCATTCACCCCTTTTAGAAGCCTTGCAAGAATGCTGCGTCGTCTTTGGTCAAGTCCACAGCCAGGTATACTGTTTATGAATATCTTCTTACCATTAAACAGATACGTATACTTCTTAAGATGGGATATTACATTGTTAAATGTTGCGTACTCCACATCCGCAAGTCTGCCTAACTTCTCAGCACTTTCAAGGAAGTCCATTGGGGAAAGCTTCTCATTTATATCAAACCGCATAAGTGCCTCATAGGCGTAGATTATTCCTGTCCTTGCATTGACGATAGGCTGGAAATAATAAATTATACGGTTCTCATCAAGGATCTGATTTACAAGGCGGTCCCTGTCGGCATCTCCACCACCTTGCTTGCTTATGACAGCCATTGCCGTATCCTTCTTCTTATTCTTAATGCCGATGGCTTCGTTTACTGCTTCTTCAAGCTCATCCTGATCTGCAACTTCACGGACTGACAGTCCCGTCATTATATTTATATTGTAGCTGTCATTCTGTCTGTTCAGATCCTTCAAACGTTCATCAAGGTTGCTGCAGAATATCTTACCTCTCATACCCACCAGATCCTCTGATGGTGCTGCGAATAAAAATTCGTCGTTGCACATTCTTGAACAGATTTCCGAGTCAAGAGTAATATCCTGTATTATCCTTGAAAGACTGCAGATAACCTGATCTCCTGTGCGCCTTCCAAAATTAGAATTTATCTCTTTTATCCTGAAGATATCCACTGCCACAATGACTACCTTCCGCTTCTCTCCGTTAAGCTGAAACCTGGCAGTTGCTTTTTCAATAAAGCCTTTATAATTGTATAAACCGGTAAGCTGATCTCTTACCTGGGTTGCCTCAAGTTTTTTCAGGAGACTGGCATAGCTTGCCTGTCTGTAGAATGCCATCATGCCTTGTGATACATTCGTAACCCAATTTCTGAAATCCTCGTTCAACGCCTTATGCTCGTCCCCATAGGATATAACCACATAACCATAGCTCTTCTCATTGAAATGTATCGGTGTAAAGAAATAAGTCTGTGGCTTCTCATGGGGTGCCCACATATCAGGTATCATGAGCTTACTGTCAAATTCATCATCAAAATCTATTACATTTCCCGAGTCAGGATCAGATCCGCACCTGATAACTCTGTGCATTTTCGTGGTGTACCCGGTAGTTACATAAGCATCACTGTTAACCTTGACCGGATCATTCCAGCCATCATTCATACAGATACTTAAGCTCTCAAAATCTCTTATCTGATACACATACTGGAATATTGTTCCGAAGAAATCATTCATGTCAGAGGTAGACAAAAGATCGTCCATAAAGTGATTGTAGTTTGATTTGTAGCTGTTCACCGATACATCTGTAGTCCAGTTATTACGTTTTATAGAATCAGTTATAACCTTGGTATCATCACAGCCACAGCTGCTTCCGAAGAATTCCGGCGACGAGCTCTTAAACTCCCCTATATGAGTTCCGTCAAGCTGGGCCTTAACCCATCGGGCAGTATACTCACCACATGGTGCGGACGGCTTCTCCGCAGAGGTTATAGACTTAGGACACGCCCTACCCTCATCTGTCATGTCAAAGCCGATCAGTGCCACATCCTCGGGTATCCTGTAGCCATGGGCTGTAAGCTTCGCCGCAACCCCCATTGCCATCTCGTCATTTGCACAGGCAATAGCTTCCGGCATATGATTTCCGCGACGTTTCATAAGAAATTCTGCTGCCTCCGTACCTGAACGATATATGTACTTTCCATAAAAAATATCGTCCTCGGGCACAGTAATGCCATGATCTCTCAAGGCATCTCTGTAAGCCTTTTCACGCTGCATGGAATGAGGATGATTTTTAATCCCGTTTACAAATGTTATATCCCTGTACCCGTGATGTTCTATGAGATGGCTCACCAGATCGTAATATGGTGTATAATTATCCATCATAATGGTCGGGAAATTCTTACTTTCCTTGTCAACAACAACCACCGGTCCCTTAAACACATCCTTGATACGTTTCTCAAGCTTAAGTGCAACGCCGGCAGTCTGTATGGTGTCCTTCAATATGACAATAGCGTCAAAGGATGAATAATTAATAAGATTATATATATTGGAATCTCCCACGCCCCTAGGCTGTGTCTCCTGGAATTTAAGAAGCATAGAAAAAACGCATACATCATAATTCTGTATGTATGCCTGTTTTAAAAAACCACTCAGGAACGCATGCTGCATTTTATCTTCCGTCTGGGCAACCAACACCGCTATTTTTTTTCGTCCCATACCCGCACTCCTTTCAAGTAACTTTTAACAAATCTGAAGTCTGTCTTGAAACAATTTCCAAGCCCCATTTCCCGTCTGACTATTAAGTATATATTAACACAATGTTGATTTTTTGTATAGTTTACCGTCAAAATTTGTGCATAATCACCAAAGAGAGAGTCCCTGAATCCAGGTTCTCTCCCTTCTTGGCAGTATATATTTGTGAATAATTGCAATAGTATTATGACACCTGCTCGAACTGTGAATTATACAGGTCAGCGTAGAAACCGCCCTTCGCCATGAGCTCTTCATGGTTACCCTGTTCGATGATATCTCCATCCTTTAATACAAGGATGATATCTGCATTTTTTATGGTAGACAGTCTGTGGGCAATAACAAAGCTTGTTCTGCCCTTCATCATATTGTCCATACCCTTCTGTATGCTGTGCTCTGTTCTGGTATCTACAGATGAGGTTGCCTCATCTAAGATAAGCACAGGATTATTTGCAAGGATTGCTCTTGCTATGGTTATAAGCTGCTTCTGTCCCTGGGATACATTGGTTATCTCCTCGTTAAGCTCCATGTTGTAGCCGCCCGGAAGCGTGGTTATGAACCTGTGGGCATGTGCTGCCTTGGCTGCCGCTATAACCTCCTCATCCGTTGCATCAAGACGTCCGTATCTGATGTTCTCCATAATGGTACCCTTAAAGAGCCATGTATCCTGAAGAACCATTCCGAACACATCCCTCAGCTCTCTTCTGTTGAAGTCCTTGATATCGTGCCCGTCAAGCTTGATAGATCCACCGTTTACATCGTAAAATCTCAGAAGAAGCTTTACTATGGTGGTCTTTCCTGCTCCGGTCGGACCTACGATAGCAACCTGCTGCCCCGCCTTCACATGAGCCGAGAAGTCCTTGATGATGATCTTATCCTCATCATATCCAAACTTCACATGGTCAAATGTAACATCACCTTTTATTCCCTCTATGGATACAGGGTTTTCTACTATCTGCTGTTCCTCGTCTTCCTCAAGGATCTCAAATACTCGCTCTGCTGCCGCAGCCATCTGCTGCATAAGGTTAGTAACCTGGGCTACCTGCTGTATAGGCTGTGTGAAATTCTTCACATATTGTATGAATGCCTGAATATCACCGATCTGGATAACTCCCTTTATGGCAAGGGCTGCACCGGAGATGGCAACGCCAACATATCCGAGATTTCCCACGAACATCATTACAGGCTGCATAAGTCCGGAGAAGAACTGTGCCTTCCATGCTGACTTGTACAGGGTCTGGTTTGCATCTGCGAATTCCTTCTTAACTGTCTCTTCCTTATTGAAGGCCTTTATTACTATATGTCCTCCGTACACCTCTTCAACCTGACCGTTTATATGTCCCAAATATTCCTGCTGGGTCTTGAAGAACCTCTGTGATTTCTTAATAACAATACTCATAAGGATTATACTCACAGGCAGTATCATCACTGCTATAAGAGTCATTAAGGGGCTTATGGTAAGCATCATTATAAATACACCTACAACTGTGGTGATTGATGTTATAAGCTGTGTAATGCTCTGATTTAAGCCATTTCCCATGGTATCAATATCGTTGGTGATCCTTGAAAGCACCTCACCATAGGTTCTGCTCTCAAAATACTTAAGAGGCATTCTGTTGATCTTCTCTGACACATCCCTACGAAGCCTGTAGCATATCTTCTGGGTCACGCCTGTCATGATGATACCCTGAACGAAGTTAAACAGAGCACTGACACCATACATGGCAAGGACTATAAGAAGTATCCTGCCGATCTTATCGAAATTAATACCACCGTTTCCGCTTATTTTGTTCATGATACCACTTGCAAGCTCTGTGGTAGCCTTACCAAGTATCTTAGGGCATACTACATTAAATATTGTTGATCCCAGGGCAAATATCATTACTGTAAATACTGCAATCTTGTATCTGCCCATATATTTGATTATCTTGCCTATGGTACCCTTAAAATTCTTGGCCTTCTCACCGCCGCTCATGACTCCGCCGCCACCCATTGGACCTCCGTGGCGTCTCTTGCGGTACTGATTATTCTGAGGCTGTGTATTGTTATTTTCTGCCATAATCTACACCTCCTCCTTATCATCTTTCATGCTTGCTTCTATCTCAGCTTCTGACAGCTGTGACTGGGCAATCTGTCTGTATTCCTCACAGTTTCTCATAAGCTCCCTGTGGGTTCCTATGCCTGCGATCTTTCCTTCATCTATAACAAGTATCTGGTCTGCATGTAATATGGTACTTACACGCTGTGCCACTATAAATACTGTACTGTCTGATACATTCTCAGATAATGCTTTTCTTACGGCTACATCAGTTTTGAAATCCAGAGCTGAGAAGCTGTCGTCGAATATAAGTATCCTAGGCTTTCTTGCTATGGCTCTTGCTATGGCAAGTCTCTGCTTCTGTCCACCGGATACATTGGTTCCGCCCTGGGCTATCGGTGCCTTAAAGCTCTCCGGCTTCTCATTTATAAAGTCTGTTGCCTGGGCTATGTCTGCGGCAAGCTTTACATCATCCTCACCGGCTGTCTCTGCACCGAACTTAATATTCGACTCTATGGTTCCTGAGAACAGAGCACCCTTCTGAGGAACATAGCCTATATTACGTCTTACGCTGTCCATGGAGGCGTCTCTTACATCTGTTCCATCTATTGTAATGCTGCCCTCGGTAACGTCATAAAATCTCGGTATAAGGTTCACCAGTGTTGACTTTCCACATCCGGTACTGCCGATTATGGCAGTTGTCTGTCCCGGCTTCGCAATAAAATTAACATCATTAAGTACATAATCCTCGCCATCCGGATATTTGAAGGATACATTGTCGTATCTTACAATGCCCTTAACATCCTTAAGCTCTACAGGATCTTTTCTGTCATTTATGATAATCTCGGTGTCAAGAACCTCTTTAATTCTGTCCGCTGCCACACCTGCTCTCGGAAGCATAATAGACATCATTGAAAGCATAAGGAAGGACATGATGATGAGCATTGTATATGTGATAAATGCTGTCATGGCACCAACCTGTAATGTACCCTCGTCAATTCTGTGGGCTGCAACCCACTCAATAAGTATGCTCACGCAGAACATAAGGAGCATAAGGAGCGGCATCATAAAGGTCATGACTCTGTTTACGAAGAGCATGGTCTTTGTAAGATCCTTGTTCGCCTCGTCAAATCTTTCCTCTTCCTTCTTCTCTCTGCCGAAGGCTCTTATTACGGGAATACCTGTAAGTATCTCTCTGGACACAAGGTTTACCCGGTCCACAAGCTTCTGCATGGACTTAAACTTAGGCATTGCAATGACCATAAGCGTTCCTATAAGTACAATTATCGCAATGACTGCTATAACAATTATCCATCCCATATGCGCCCCGGTATTTATTACTTTTATTATTCCTCCCACAGCAAGGATAGGGGCGTAAAGCACCATTCTAAGGAGCATTACCGTAACCATCTGGATCTGCTGAACGTCATTTGTAGATCTTGTGATAAGTGACGCTGTGGAGAATTTATTTATCTCATTATCGGAGAAGGATATGACCTTGGTAAATATCTGCTCTCTCAAGCTGCAGCCAACGCCCGCACCTACTCTTGAGGCAAGAAGGCCTACCAATACCATTGAAGCCACCATTAAGAGGGTCATACCAAGCATCTTCACACCTGTCTTGACAAGGTATGCTATCTGATCATGCTTGTAATCATACTCTGACATTTCATAACAGGTAACCGTACAGGTCTTGGCAGATGACTGGAAGTTCTCGTCTCCCATTTTATCCTTCATGGACTCCATAAGGCTTTTTAGAGTCATTCCTGAGCCGTCTGTATCCTGAGCTGTTCCCGGTATCTGTGTTCCATCTATGCTCTGATCCGATCCCGGTATCCGTGTTCCATCTATGCTCTGATCCAATCCCGGCATCTGTTTTTCTTCTGTATTCTGACCATCTCCCGGCACCTGGCTTCCCAGGGCTGACAGATCCATCTGAGACAATGCTGTCCACTGCTCTACTGTCAGATCATCAAGATCAATTCCTGTAACCTGAAGCATAGACTTCAACTGATTATCCTCCGTAGCAGTTGCCATCTTATATGGATAGAAATACATCATCATAGGTATCTGGCATGCTTCGTCTATCTCATCGATATGCTCCTTACCCTCGTCTGTCATGTAATAACAGCCGTCCTGTCCCTGTTCATAATATCTCTCCCATATGTCAGCATCTTCATCATTCATGAAGCCGTCTATGACTGTATATGCTTTCTCATTGATCTTATAGGGGCTCACATGTTCAACACCATAATTCTGTATACCTGTATCTATAAGTGATGAGGTATAGGAGGGAAGTGCCAGATCGCATACCGCCTGTATGATCAACAGGACAAATATAACTATGACTGACTTCCAATATGTCTTTAAATTCTTAAAAATCTGCAGCATAGCTTTCTCCTTATTATTGTAATAGCCTTCATTAGCATTTCACCTGGTGATGGAATATATACACTCATATACACTCATATACATTCATATACACCCAGATATCACAGCTACGATTCTTCATTCTATCACCCGCTTTTTATACCGTCAATTAAATAAGAATAAACTTCTTATAAAATAATCCCACAGAAATAACAAAAGGGAAAAGGGTGTAAGCTACACCATTTTCCCTGTCATTGTAAATATATTTTATTGCTTATCTGCAAATACTGATTACATGATCTCCTTGATCCAGCCTTCAGGTCCTTCAATACGACCCATCTGGATACCTGTAAGAGTATCATAAAGCTTCTTGGTTACAGGACCCATATCTTCCATTCCGCTTGGGAAGCAGATCTCCTTACCATGATCATAAATCTTACCTACCGGTGAGATAACTGCTGCTGTTCCGCAGAGACCACACTCAGCGAAATCCTTAACTTCGTCGAAGTATACCTCACGATGTTCTACCTTCATACCAAGGATCTTGCTTGCAACATCTACAAGTGAACGTCTTGTGATTGATGGAAGGATACTGTCTGACTTAGGTGTTACGAGAGTACCATCCTTTGTGATGAAGATAAAGTTTGCTCCACCTGTCTCCTCAACCTTTGTTCTTGTAGCTGCGTCAAGATACATGTTCTCATCAAAGCCCTCTGCATGTGCTGTAACAATAGCATGCAAGCTCATTGCGTAGTTAAGGCCGGCCTTGATATGACCTGTTCCATGAGGTGCCGCTCTATCGAAATCCGAAACCTTGATAGTAATTGGCTTTGCGCCGCCCTTGAAGTATGGTCCAACAGGTGTACAGAACATTCTGAACTGATACTCGTTTGCAGGCTTAACTCCGATTACAGGGTTGCTGCCGAACATATATGGTCTTATGTAAAGTGTTGCACCTGATCCGTAAGGTGGAACATATGCTGCATTAGCCTTTACTGTTTCTACTACAGCCTCTACAAATCTATCTTCAGGGAAAGCAGGCATCTCAAGTCTCTTAGCTGAGTCTACCATTCTTGCAGCGTTTAAGTCAGGTCTGAAGCACACGATTCTGCCGTCCTCTGTTGTATAAGCCTTGAGTCCTTCAAATACTGTCTGGGCATACTGAAGAACACCTGCACATTCGTTGAGTACAATATTAGCATCCTCTGTAAGACAGCCTTCATCCCATGAACCGTCTTTATAATTTGATACATATCTCTTGTCTGTCTTTACATAGCCAAATCCAAGATTTGACCAGTCGATATCTTTCTTCTCCATGTCGATACTTCCTTTCAATTAAATACTTAAAATAGGATTAAATATGTTATATCACATTTATCTTGCATTTTCCATATAAGTATTAAAATTTCTATATTTTTTGTCAGATTTTTTTACATTCACTTTGTATTCTGAATTTCTTATTCATAAAAAGAAATCCCTGTCAGACTTTTTTGCCAAAGTCCGACAGGGATCCGCTTTTATATACATTGGTGTTTTTATCCGACTGATCAGGTTATTACTCCTCTGTTCTTAATTTGCCCTCTTCGAATGTCTTAACAACCTCTTCTGATGGTGCCTTTGTTATAAGACTTACCAGTACTGTTACTAAGAGACCTGCGAAGAATCCGGGAACGATCTCGTAGAGGCCTGTTGATGAAGCAAAGAACTTAAACCATACCATATCAACTGCAAATCCTGCAACGATACCAGCCAGTGCTCCCTGGTAGTTAAGTCTCTTCCAGTAAAGTGAAAGAAGTATTACAGGACCGAATGCGGAACCGAAAGCTCCCCATGCATTACTTACAAGGTCCATGATACTGCTGCAGCTTGGGCTATTGGCAATTATAAATGCCACAACGGAAATTATGATAACAACGATACGGCCTGCCCAGAGCATTTCCTTGTCTGAAGCATTCTTTCTGAACATTGGCTTGTATACGTCTGAGGCAAATGCTGATGATGAAGCAAGGAGCTGTGAATCAGCAGTACTCATTGAAGCAGCAAGGATAGCTGAAAGAAGTATTCCGGCAATAAGTGCAGGGAATATGGCTCTTACCATGCTGATGAATGCCTGTGATGAATCTGCCATAAGAGTTGGATCTGCACCGAAATATCTACGGGCTACAATACCTACTACAGAAGCCATTGCCACGATTATAATTGTCCATGTGCTTCCGATGATTCTTGATTTTTTCATTTCCTTCTCTGACTTGATGGATATGTAACGAACAAGAATGTGAGGCATACCCATGTATCCAAGTCCCCATCCAAGTCCTGATATTATTGTAATGATACTTGCCTTATCAAATGCTCCTGATGAAAGGAAGCTGTAATAATTAGAAGGAAGTACGTCCTCCGGTGTCACAAAGCCTGCTGCATTCATTGCAAACAATGCAATAATAGGTGCTATAAGGAGTGCTGCCAGCATAAGAAGCCCCTGGAAGAAGTCTGTCCAGCATACGGCGTTGAAGCCTCCGAGGAATGTATAAACAACAATAATAACTGAAGCACCGATCATGGCATATGACTCTTTTATCCCCATTACTGTGTTAAACAATGTTCCGCATGCCTTTATACTTGACGCTGCATATATGCAGTAAGCTATCATGAAAATAATTGCACATGCCAGCTGAAGCACATGGTTTGTAGTCATAAATCTGTTTGTGAGATACTGTGGTATTGTTATTGAATCTCCGAACTTTATTGAAAGTCTCCTAAGTCTCGGTGCTATGAATACCCACGCACATACAGTACCTATTGCAAGACCTATTGATATCCAGGTCTGTCCAAGCCCATATGCAAATATACTTCCGGGCAGTCCCATAAGAACCCAGGCACTCATATCTGAGGCTCCGGCAGAAAGTGCTGCCACCATACCGTTCATGTTTCGTCCGCCAAGGAAGTAATCCTTCTCTCCGGCTTCTCCCTTCGACTTGAAGAAGAAGTATACACCTACTCCTATTACAAGCACGAAGTACGCAATAAATGCGATCAATTCGTAATTACTCATTTTTTCTCTTCCCTTTCTCTTTTTCTCTCTATCACATTAAAGTAAAAATACACGAAATTAATTCTACACAAAACCCATAGAAAAATCAAGCCATATTAAATTTTAATATGTTTCTGACTGTATTTATAAAATTATATCAGCCAACAAAAATTAGTGTTCACTTTTCACTGTTTGAGTGCTATTATATACAGAAACATATCTGAGAAGCATGCCTTCAGGCATGCTTTTCGTGCTTTATAGATGGTTAGTCCGGGCTTAGCATAATTGCACGGGACTCACTCATTTTGTGAGCCAGGCCACATGAAGCAATCAGAATTTTAACAGACTGATGTTTAACAGACTGATGTTCACTATCAGGAGGGGATTTTTATGAGCAGGTGCGAAAACAAAGAAAATAAAAGTGACATGGCTATAGCCATGCGAATCTCAACAGTAAGTATCATATGGAATGTGGTACTATCTCTTGCCAAGCTTCTTGCGGGAGTTATAGCAAGCTCCAGTGCCATGATCTCTGACGCAGTCCATTCTGCATCAGACGTACTGAGTACCATTATCGTTATAATAGGAATACGTATATCCGGAAGAGCTTCCGACAAGAAGCACCAGTATGGTCACGACCGATTTGAATGTGTTGCTTCTATAATACTTGCAGATCTGCTGTTCCTTACAGGCTGCGGTATCGGATATTCCGGTATTAAGATAATTGCCCATGGCAACTACGGCGACCTTAAAGTTCCCGGTATCCTGGCACTTATAGCTGCCATAGTCTCCATTGTGGTTAAGGAGGGCATGTTCTGGTATACAAGAGCCGGTGCGAAGAAGATAAACTCCGGTGCCCTCATGGCTGATGCATGGCACCATCGTTCCGATGCATTATCATCTGTCGGTGCATTTATAGGTATACTTGGTGCCCGGCTTGGCTTCCCGGTTCTTGATCCTATCGCCAGTATTGTGATCTGCCTGTTCATCCTTAAAGCTGCCTTTGATATATTCAAGGATGCCTTAGACAAAATGGTAGACAGCTCCTGTGATGAAAAGACCGTGAATGAAATAAGCTCAGCAATCTCAGAAATACCAGGTGTATGCCACACTGACTCTATTATGACAAGACAGTTCGGCAACAAGGCTTATGTGGATGTAGAGATTGCGGTGAACCCGGACATGTCCCTTGAAAAGGCTCACTCCATAGCTGAAAATGTACATCATACTATAGAAACTGATTTTCCGGCAGTCAAGCACTGCATGGTACATGTAAATCCGTATCATGGGGAGCCACAGCAGCCGTAAAGCTTAAAAACTAAATATTTGCCAAAAAAGGGGATAGACACTTTCGTGTCTATCCCCTTTTTTATAATTGGGTATCGTCCCCTCACATTCGATGGGATGCAGGTCGATTGCACCATTCCGATATGTGCTTTCAGCACATAGGTGCAACCTCTATCGTATCGCCCCCTCACATTCGTTCGGCGGCAGGTCGGTTGCACCATTCCGATATGTGCTTCCAGCACATAGGTGCAACCTCTATCGTATCGCCCCCTCACATTCGTTCGGCGGCAGGTCGGTTGCACCATTCCGATATGTGCTTCCAGCACATAGGTGCAACCTCTAGAATCCCGTACCTCTGTTATCAATTATTCTCTTTGCCTTGCCCTCTGATCTTGGAATGGTCTTAGGTGGCACAAGCTCAACCCTGGCACTGATAAGAAGTGTCTGCTTGATCTGAGCCTTGATCTCTGCTGCCAATGTCTCAAGAGCCTTAGTGTCATTAAATTCAAAGTCCTCTGATACTTCAACTCTGATTGTAAGCTTATCCTGTGAATTTACACGATCAACAACAAGCATATAGTGGGCTGACACATCCTCAAATCCTAAAAGAACACCCTCTATCTGGCTAGGGAATACATTTACACCTCTGATTACTAACATGTCATCTGTACGTCCTGTGATACGGCTCATCTTAACAGTTGTTCTTCCACATGCACATGTGCCATGGTGAAGTGTACAGATATCATGTGTTCTATATCTTATCATAGGAGTACCTGTCTTGGTAAGGGTTGTGAATACCAGCTCACCCGGTGTATCATCAGGAAGTGCCTCACCAGTTACAGGATCTATGATCTCTGCAATGACATGATCCTCATTTATATGCATTCCATTCTTCTCCATACACTCAAATGCAACACCCGGACCTCCAATCTCTGTAAGTCCGTAGATATCCATTGCATCAAAATCAAGAAGCTCCTCAAGATGCTGTCGCATCTCCTCTGTCCAAGGCTCTGCACCGAAGCAGCCTGACTTAAGCTTAAGCTCCTCCGGCTTGATTCCCATTTCCCTGATAGTCTCGGCAAGGTATGTTGCATATGACGGTGTACAGCAAAGCATTGTTGATCCTAATTCCTTAAGCATCGTTATCTGTCTCTGGGTATTTCCTGATGACATAGGTAATACAATTGCACCAACCTTTGTTGCACCCTGATGTGCACCAAGTCCACCTGTGAAGAGTCCGTATCCGTATGCTATCTGAATTATATCATCCTTGCCACCGCCTGCGGCTGTAATTGCTCTGGCTACCATCTCTGTCCATACATCCACATCATGCTTTGTATATCCTGTTACAATAGGCTTACCTGTTGTACCTGACGATCCTTGGATTCTTACCATGTCCTTAAGGGGAGCAGCAAATAACCCATATGGAAAGTTATCTCTAAGATCTGTCTTCTGCATAAACGGCAGCTTGACAATATCATCTATTGTCTTTATATCTTCCGGCTTAACACCCGCCTTATCCATTCTCTTTCTGTAGGCAGGAACATTGTTATATTCAAGTTCGACTGTCTCTCTAAGCCTCTTACCCTGAAGTTCCCTTCTCTCTTCAAAATCCATACATTCCATCTCTCTGTTGTAGATGTAATGAATCTTCTTCTGTCTCATTTTTCATAGTCCTCCGTGTTTTATTACCAATACCCTATATCTGGGGCTGCATAAGCATATTTATATCAATTCACATGTACATATATCCGCATATGGTTCTATATATGCCTCTGCAAATATTTCTCCCGCCCTTAAGCTTTAGTACACTAAAGTTTTAAAAGAGCAATATCTATCGAAATTTTACAATTACTATCTTAAAATGTCAAGTTTTATTGTGACTTTTACTATACAGCAATCGTAAAAATCATACAAAGATGTCAAGCTTTCTTCGTTGCCATAAATCGAGTAGTTTTCTCCTACTCGATCCGTGCAATATATGTCATCTCGCCTATCGGCTCGATGAACATTTGCCTTCATATAGAAATTTATGCAAGCATAATTTCTGCATGAAGGCTTATTGCACAAAAAAGGAGCCGTCCGAAGACGACTCCTTTTATCTGAAAACGTCGTATAAAAGTCTACTAAAGCTTAAGCGAATACTGAAGTATTAACCTTTACACCAGGTCCCATTGTTGAAGTAAGAACAACGCTCTTAAGGTACTGACCCTTAGCAGCAGCTGGCTTAGCCTTAACAATGGCATCTATTAATGTCTGGAAGTTCTCATTTAACTGTTCCTCTGTGAAAGAAACTTTTCCCACTGGCACATGGATAATATTGGCTTTGTCAAGTCTGTACTCTATCTTACCTGCTTTAATATCAGCGATAGCCTTTGTTACGTCCATAGTAACTGTACCAGCCTTAGGGTTTGGCATTAAGCCCTTAGGTCCAAGTACACGTCCTAAACGACCAACAACACCCATCATATCAGGAGTAGCTACAACAACGTCGAAATCTAACCAGCCTTCCTTCTGGATCTTTGGTACTAATTCCTCGCCACCGGCGTAATCTGCGCCTGCTGCAAGAGCCTCGTCAACCTTTGCACCCTTTGCAAATACGAGAACCTTAACTGTCTTACCTGTTCCGTGAGGTAATACAACAGCACCACGAACCTGCTGGTCTGCGTGACGTCCGTCTACACCTAATCTTAAGTGACACTCAACTGTTTCATCAAACTTAGCTGTTGCCATCTTCTTAACTAAAGCGATTGCTTCTGCCTTATCATATGAAGCAGATCTATCATAGAGCTTGCTTGCGTCTACATATTTCTTACCTTTTTTCATTCTAATTAACCTCCTGTGGTCTTATCGGGAGCGACCCTCCCACTAAAATGTATAAATTATTCCTCTACTGTAACGCCCATTGAACGAGCTGTTCCAGCGATCATGCTCATAGCAGCTTCAAGGCTTGCAGCATTTAAATCCTTCATCTTAAGTTCAGCGATTTCCTGAACCTTAGCCTTTGAGATAGTTGCAACCTTTGTCTTCTTTGAGTTTGCTGAACCTGACTTGATGTTACAAGCCTTCTTGATAAGAAGTGCAGCAGGTGGAGTCTTAGTGATGAAGCTGAAACTCTTATCCTGGTAAACTGTGATTACAACAGGGATGATCATATCTCCCTGATCTGCTGTTCTAGCATTGAATTCCTTTGTAAATGCAACGATATTAACACCCTTCTGACCAAGAGCTGGTCCAACAGGTGGTGCAGGAGTTGCCTTTCCTGCAGGTATCTGTAATTTAATATATCCTTCGATTTTCTTCGCCATTTTAGCGCACCTCCAAAAAATTGTGGTAATAGCGAGCCTATGCTCTTCCACTTGACTCTCTACATTTTCTTGATATCAACAAATGCAATGTCTACAGATGTTGCACGACCAAATATTTCAACATCGATGGTTACGGTCTGTTTACTTGTGTTGATTGCCTTAATCTTTCCTACTGTGCCTTCCCATGCACCTGATACTACTTCGATGGTATCACCGATCTCTGCATCTATTACGATCTCCTCTTTGTTGATTCCGAGATTCTTCATCTCTTCGTCAGAAAGTGGTACCGGCTTAGATCCGGGACCTACGAAACCTGTAACACCTCTGGTGTTACGAACAACGTACCATGTAGCGTCGTTCATGATCATATTAAGCAGTACATAGCCCGGGAACATCTTCCTCTGCACAGCCTTCTGTACTCCGTTGCGGACCTCGATGGTCTCCTCAACAGGTACTGATACTTCTAATATCTGATCCTGTAATTTTCTGTTTTCAATTGTTTTCTCAATATCAGCTTTTACTTTGTTTTCATATCCTGAATAGGTATGAACAACATACCATTTTGCATTTTCTACTTCTGACATGTTCTTCACCAACCTTTACCCTACTATGAAATTTAAGCCAATCTGAATCAGCCAATCTACTACAGCTATTAAGCAGCTAAGTATAACTGTTGAAATAACTACAACTACTGACTGCTTCGCGAGTGTTTTTCTGTCAAGCCATTTGATCTTGCCAAATTCACTCTTTAATTCCTGAGTCCAGCTTCTTTTGAGAGTTGTCGATGTTTCTTTTTCATTTTTTGACATAGTAACAATCCTCCTTAATTGAACTGGTTCAGACTATTTTGTTTCCTTGTGTACTGTATGCTTCTGGCAGAATCTACAATACTTCTTTGTCTCCATTCTGTCTGGATGCGTTTTCTTATCCTTTGTCATATTGTAATTACGCTGTTTACAATCCTGACATGCCAGTGTTATCTTTACTCGCACTTCCATTTACCTCCGTTTAATTATTTTAAGGCATAAAAAAAAGACCTCTTACATCGCACGTTTAACAATAGCATACTTGTCCACTGCAAGTCAAGAAATCTTTTTCATTTTTCATATATTTTATATACCTGTCTTACTTCACCGAGCCACCCACTTCTTTAAGGGTTCTGAACAGCTCCATGTCAGACTCTGTAAGCTTGACATTTGTACACATGGTCTTTCCTTCATCTGTAACTATCTTTACTTCTATTATATAGCCTTCCTTTATTCCGCTGCCTGCCGCCGCCTGCAGAAACATTGGAAATTTCGGATGATTTCCTGCGAATTTCTCCCAGGCACTCTTTATCTTAAATATTGCTGCCGGATTCATCATAGGTTCAGCACTTCCTTTCACGTACTTTCATTAATTTATAATAGCTGATACGGCCCCAAATGCTCCGATACTCACCAGATACATTATGAGACCTGCCAGGACAACGCCTGCCATTACTGCCACAACCGACTTCTTCCACTCCAGGTCAAGAAAGCTTGCAGCCAGTGTTCCGGTCCAGGCACCGGTTCCCGGAAGAGGTATTCCTACAAATAAGAACAATGCCACATACACGCCCCTGCCGGCTTTCTCCGTAAGCTTCTTTCCGCCCTTGTCGCCCTTCTCAAGGCACCATGTAAAGAAACCGCCTATAGCCTTCTTATCCTTGCCCCATTCCAGCACTCTTCTTGCAAACCAGAATATAACAGGCACCGGAAGCATATTTCCAATTACACATATTATAAATGAAGGTATGGACGGCAGCCCAAAACCTACTGAAAATGGTATGGCACCTCGAAGTTCCAGCAACGGAACCATCGAAGTCAGAAAAATAATTATATACTTTTTTAACATATCTGAAATCCTTTACCGGTTTATATCCTCAATAACCTATATATGCATCTTCCACTGACAATATAATCATGAATATCTTATCATGAAATGCACTCCCACAGATTACGCCTCTCTCTCGTAGAATGGCTTTACCATCTTCATAACCTGTGCGCCAAGTCCGTTTGAACCAGGTGTCATGCCAACCTTCATGCCAAATGCATACTCTTTTATAAGTGGTATAACCTCAGCGAACATTCCCTGGGTATCACCCACTGCATCAACCACAATGAGATACTCCTCGTCTCCGTCATCCTTCTCAATAATCTGGAGATATGCTGCTCTTACCTCAGGCCTTGTCTTAAAATATTCACTTGCCTTCTCCTGCATGTCAACAGGCGGATACTTAGGTGTACGAAGCTTCACCTTAGTATTTGCAGGGATTGTCTGCTTGCTTGTAGCTGCCTCCTGAGCCTTGCCAAGCTTGTCAAGGAAATCTGCCACAAGGATAAGTCCCTGTCCGTGAGGATTGATGACCATACCCTCAATGCTTCCGTTACTCTTTAAGATAATGTCTGCAATCTCTCTGTAACGTAAAAGTACTCTCTCTACAGGTTCTTCGGAAGTGTTCTTATCAAATTCAACATCATCGGTGAAGCAAGGCATATAATGATGTCCTTCCTTATTTGTTATTATCCTGAAGCTGACCTTTACCTTCTCGCCAACCTTAAGCTTGCCATCAGCATCCTTAACAGGCTTCGGGTCAAATACTGCAGGCACAAGAAACTGTGCTCTGAGCAAAGCATCAAGATAAGCCCTCTGGGTATTCTCATTCTGATTCTCCCTTATATCATTCATTGCCTTTACAAGATCTTCATTTGTAATCTGTTTTCCTAATTCCATTTTCGTCTCCTTAATTAATTATCCGCACAATACTGTGTGCTTTTTATATCATCTGACACTATCTTATCTGATAGTTTTATTTGCTCTTTGGATATGCGGCTTCGTATTTTTTAAACCTCTCCTCATCTTCCCTGGCACCTTCACTGTGAACGGAAACCACCTGATCCGGTCTGACCTCCGGCATCTCTGCGCCAATTCTCTCCGTAAGCTCATGCAGGAACTGATCGCCCCCTTTATAAGTGCTTACCGGCAGAACAAGGACTCCCTTCCCAGTGGCTATAACATATCCTCTCGCCTTATGATAGAACGGTTTGTCTGAGGAAGCCTTATCCTTTATATCTGCAATGCTGTACTCCTTCCAGACAAATGGTATCTTGGAGAACATTATATTCTCATCATCCATCATCGTCTTAGAGCCTGCTATGCATCTGCACATCACACCAAGCAATGCCCCTACCAGCACAGCTGCAATGGTAAGTATAAGTCCTGTTCCCCTAAACATTTTGTCAAATCCAAATACCGCTGCAATTACAAGCACCAATATCAAGGTACCTACAGCAAATACATTTGGTCCTATCATAGTGTAAGCCACCCACGTCCCGTTTTTTTTGCGGGAACATTTCGCATAATAGCTGAAGCCCATAGGCAATATGCCTGTATCACCACCACAATTAGGACAGTATTTCTGATTTCCTGAAGCATACACCGGAATTACTTTTCCGCAATGAGGGCATCTGAAGAATAACACATTAACGATTCCCGACAACAGCAGCAGCGAGACAAATATTATCCAGCCCACAGTTATGTGTCCTGCAAATATTGATAATATTATGCTCAAAACTCCAATCAAGGGCATAAGAACTATCAAAAGCTTTACTATAAAAAGTTTCATAAAACTCCACCTTCATAACTAATAATACTATTAATAACGCTTTACATATTTTATCATAAAATAAATATTTGTAAACATCCTTACACCCCTGCAAATATTAATTAAGCGTTAAATGTATATAAACAAAAAACATCACAGCAAAACTAATGCATATGCTCTGTTACTACAAAAGCGGCAGATGAAGAAATCATGTCTTCACATGCCGCCTTTATATGTAACCAATATTGTATATATTGCGTTTATCTTTAAATATGTCTCTATCTCTATGCCGGTTCTTCTTCCGTATCCTATTCCTTGGAGAACAACTTCTCGAACTGATCAACCGGTATTGGTTTACTGTAATAAAATCCCTGAATACTGTCAACACCCCAATCTCTGAGAAGGTTCTTCTGGGTCTCACTTTCAACCCCCTCTGCTATACTGGATATCTCCAGATCCTTAGTTGTATCAAGAATATTCCTCACAATATAATTAACACGCCTGTTACTGTCCTCACCAATACCGTCTATAAATGACTTGTCAATTTTAAGGGTAGTAAGCGGCATATTGGCAAGAAGATTAAGGGATGAATAACCTGTGCCAAAATCATCTATCGACAACATGAAGCCCATATCTCTCAAGCTGTTCATAACCTGTATAAGATATACTGTATCACCATATGCAAGCGACTCAGTAAGCTCGAATTCTATATATTTTCTATCCACATCATATTTATTTACAATATCCTCTATAGACTTTACAAGAACAGGACTATAAAGCTGCGCCCTCGACATATTCACTGAAATAGGTACCAGCTTATAGCCTTTATGTTTCCACTCCTCAAGCTTCTGACATACCGACTCCAGGACATATCTGTCGAGCTTGCCTATAACCCCCTCTTTCTCAAAATAAGGTATAAATTCTGATGGAGGTATAATTCCTTCATGATGGTAGTCCCATCTTATAAGCGCTTCCGCACCTACAAGAATATTGTCTGAAGGTCTGTACTTGGGTTGATAATACACTATAAATTCCCCTGCAGCCAACGCCCTGTCCAGGTCACTTTGAAGCATCTTGCCCTTAAGCTGTTCCTCTCTCATCTTATCTGTATAAAACTTGATTTCTGTCTCATTAGGCTTAACGCCGCTGTGCTGCGCCATCTTAGCAAGATCCGTTATGGTAGCGCCATAGGCCTCCACATCATCTATAGAAGCTACTCCGCACCTGAAATACACCGGAAATGAAGGGTCCTCATCAAGAAACTCCATTCTCTTAAACATTGCTTCAAGTCTTGCCCGTATCTCATCATCAGGAATCTTTTTAACCATCATTGCAAAATTATCATTATCACACCTGCAGCAATAGTATGCCCAGTCCTGCTCGTCTAGAATATCACACACTTTTCTCAGCAGGTTGTCACCAACATCATGACCGTATAATTCATTTACAACCTTGAAATCCTTTATATCGAAATGGACAAATGCAAATGTATCTATTCCATATTTCTTAGGCTCAGCTATACGTTCTCTCATCCAGTTCCAGTTATAGAAAAGGGTCACAGGCTCAAAATATGCCATTGTGAGTAAATCCTCTTTTGTAAACTTGTTGATGTCTACCTTCTCTTCAAGTTTTTTTACTCTATTCATACGAGCCCTCCCCTCTCTTAGTGCTACTCAAACGGCTCCACACCTTTTTATTTATTTTGCACGCACATAACGTCTATACATTTTTTTAGTATACACATTATACAATAGCTTTTGTCACATTGCAATACAGACAGACAAAATACAATTTTGTTTTAATAGCTTTGGCTATTATGCCTAAATTAATGTATATATTTTACTCATTGTTTTTCGACAAATGTTTTTTTATAGATACTTGTTTTTTACTATACACTTTGGTACAATATGTATATAAGTGTTAAAATGCAATAATGAACAAGGAGCGCACGGCATTTCACGGAAGTGGCACGCCACTACTCCGGATACAAAGGAGGCTCAGTTATGGCTGAAGTAAAAGAAGACCGTAGGATAAAACGTACCAAGCGTCAATTGTCCGCAGGTCTAATAGAATTAATGAAGAAGAAAAACATCAAGGATATCACTATCAAGGAGCTGGTAGAGAAGGTAGACATCAATCGTTCAACCTTCTACCTTCATTACAGTGATATTTACGACCTTCTTAACGATATAGAGAAAAATCTTATGGAGGAGGTCACGAGCGTTTTCAATTCCTATAAGAATATAGAACAGTTGGAGGACAGTTATGCATTCCTGCTCACATTATTCAAGACTTTTGACAACAACAGGGAGCTGTGCAAGATTCTTATGAACAATCCTAACAGCAGCAGCTTCATGGAGGAAATGGAGGAAAACCTTGAGTCTGAGATCCGCAACAAGCTGACAGAAATATTGGGAGACACATCTCTCATTTCTCCTAATTCGTATATATTCTATAGATGTGGCTGCACCGGTCTGCTTAAGTACTGGATCACGAACGACTCTCCGGAGGCTCCGGAAGAAATGGCAAAGGAAACCTACCATCTTGTAGTTGATTCTCTTGTAAGAATCCAGGAAGAAAAGTCCAAAAAACAACTATAGGATATACATTATGCAAATGTAATGGTTTTATATATTTTATTTTTTTTAATAATGGAGTAAAATAGATACTTAGTATTGTATGTAACTGCCGATAACGGCAGGCATGTGATACTGAGTATCTTTTACTTTATTGGAGTATTAATATGAGTAATGACATCAAAAAAACAATGCCCATAGGAGTTTTCGATTCAGGGCTTGGGGGTATAAGTGTCCTGCGAGAGATCGTGTCACTAATGCCTGAGGAAAACTACATATATTACGGGGATTCAGCTCACGCCCCCTACGGGACTAAACCCTTGGATGAAATACGTCGTTTAAGTGAAGCTGATATGAGCTTTTTACTGGCCCGTCATGTTAAGGCCATAGTCATAGCATGCAACACAGCCACTGCCGCTTCGGCAGAGATTCTTCGTGAAAAATATCCCGATATACCAATAATAGGCATCGAACCGGCACTTAAACCTGCGGTATTATGGAAGCCCCACGACAGGGTTGCGGTTATGGCAACGCCAATGACCCTTAAACAGGAAAAATTTCAAAATCTTATGCATCACTATGAGACAGCTTCTGAGATATATACTGTGCCATGTCCCGGTCTCGCAGATCTTGTTGAGCAATACGAGCTGACAGGTCCTAAGATCACCAAATATCTCACAGATATTCTGGCTCCTGTGCTTGAAAAAGACATAGACGCCATAGTACTTGGCTGCACCCACTATCCCTTTGTGGAGCCGGTTATCCGGGAGATCGTAGGTCCGAATGTAAAGATATTTAATGGAAGTCACGGAACCGCCATGGAACTCAAGAGGCGTTTAATGGAAAATGGGATCAAGAATGACTCAACAGTTCATGGAACTATAGAGATATACAATAGCAATTCAGATGATAAAACCTTAGAAATGTGCAAAAGACTGCTAAATAGTTAGCAGTCTTTTCTTATTATTTTTTTTAATCTTTTTAGGAGTTTTCAGGTTATTTCTGCCCACCTCGTGCCCACCAAGGCATTTTTTACCAAAAATAAAACCCCGGAAGCCTTGATTTTCCAAGGTTTTCGAGGTAAGAATTCAATGCCGGCGACCGGAATCGAACCGGTACGGGAGGTTAGTCCCGCAGGATTTTAAGTCCTGTGCGTCTGCCAGTTCCGCCACGCCGGCATTATCCATAGGATAAATGGGACCTACAGGGCTCGAACCTGTGACCCTCTGCTTGTAAGGCAGATGCTCTCCCAGCTGAGCTAAGATCCCATTTTGTAACATATATTCAATTAACGCCATATAAACATTCATGAATATATGAGCGACCCGGATGGGGTTCGAACCCACGACCTCCGCCGTGACAGGGCGGCGCTCTAACCAGCTGAGCCACCAGGCCTTATTAAAATTTTAATGCAATATCCTCATTTCATGAAAGTATTGCAATGAGTGGACGTTCGGGGACTCGAACCCAGGACCGATCGGTTATGAGCCGATTGCTCTAACCAACTGAGCTAAACGTCCTCATTCAATAAATGGGACCTACAGGGCTCGAACCTGTGACCCTCTGCTTGTAAGGCAGATGCTCTCCCAGCTGAGCTAAGATCCCATTTTGTAACATATATTCAATTAACGCCATATAAACATTCATGAATATATGAGCGACCCGGATGGGGTTCGAACCCACGACCTCCGCCGTGACAGGGCGGCGCTCTAACCAGCTGAGCCACCAGGCCTCACAATAGATTTCTCTATCGCAGAAAGAATAGTTCTTTCAGAATTTCATACAAACAGGAAATGCAAGCTTCCAATACTTCAAAGCAATCATCCTAACCTCTAAGGATAAGTCTTCGACCTATT